>PPYF01188079.1_pt1 | contig 103724 bp, 90 predicted proteins | sample 1559871 | NCBI WGS metagenome assembly PPYF01 (sample SAMN08240021, study PRJNA423297) | Human gut metagenome, whole genome shotgun sequencing project.
CTATGCGTTGTGATATCGAGCCGTTTTGCAACATCTGCGACAGCATGGCCTCGATCAACGACCTGTTTAACTGCTTCGACTCTGAATTCTTCGGGGTAACGTTTACCGCTCATAAGCACCTCTCTTTGCGTTAGTTTGTCTAATTGAAAGGTGTCTAGGAAATTGGTGGCGATTCAGTCAAAAGAACAGTCAAAACATCCAGCCATCAACACACCCATCCCCCCTAGCCATTACAAATATACCCATACAACCGCAATGTATCCTCCAAGGAACACAAGCGAGTCCCTAGATTAAGCGTTGCGGCACTGCCGGCGGCGACGCCAAAGCGTACGGTATCAATGAGATCTGCGCCTTGGGATAGTTTTAATGTCATTGCGCCAACCATGCTGTCACCCGCGCCAACAGTACTCATTTTTTTCACCGGTGGAGGTACAACTTGCACGCAATGATCACGGTCTACGGCGAGTGCCCCTTGTGGCCCGAGTGACACCACTACGCGCTCGACGGCGCCAGACTGTACTAATTCTTTGGCTGCATTGCGCACGTCATCAGGATCTTCCAAAGTTCGACCAATCAGTGCAGAGAGTTCATTTTGGTTCGGTTTGACCAACGCAATACCGCCTAAATCTAAACACGCTTTTAGGGCATCGCCAGAGCTATCGATGATGCACTGGAGACCGTTGGCTTTTGCTTGTTGCACCAGTTCGATTAATTTTTCTAACGGTGTGCCGGGAGGCAAGCTGCCACTAATAACCAGCATCGAACTGGTAGGTATGGTATTGACGCGCTGTGCCAGTTGGTCAAACTCGGATTGGGTTAATTGCGCGCCTGGCATCACAAAGCGAAATTGTTCGCCACTGCTGTCTACATGGACATGCAGATTTTGCCGTGTCCAATCGGCGGTAGTTAAGGTCTCAGTCTGAATACCTTCGCGATCAAGCAGTTCTTTGAGATGCTCGCCTGTGGGGCCGCCAATCGGGAAAATCGCGTGAGCTTGGCCGCCTAGATAGACGATAGCGCGCGCAACATTAATTCCACCTCCGCCCGGTTCAAATACCGGTGCGGTACAGCGCAGTTTTCCTTCCGGATACATTTTGGCCGTGGTGGTTGCGCTGTCTAATGAAGGAGACAACGTTAACGTGAATATCTCGGTCATGATAATACACCCTTAATGGTCGTCATTAGCGCACGAGATGGTGCGTGAGCCGGGCGGATACGAAACTGTGCATCTATAAGCCGCGTCTCTAGAAGCTATGCATCTAAGTAAAGCATATAACCGAGAACTGATGAGCTGGCATGTAAAAGAGTGTGATGTTGCGTTGAGATATCCCTAAGCAGGTGGCTTCGTGTATAAATGAATCAATCAATATGAGAAATCAGACAGGGAAAGCAAATGAACATATCTATCCAAAAAATCACACCACACGATGATGCAGTGATTTGCCACATTATCAAAACCGTTGGCGCTGAGTTTGGGGCAATTGGGGACGGTTTTGGTCCTTCTGATGCCGAAGTACTGCATATGAGCGAACATTACTGCGCTTCAATGCGAAGCCAATATTGGGTAGCACGTATTGATGGCGTGGTGGTGGGCGGCTGTGGTATTGCGCCGTTTAATCACAGTACAGATACCTGTGAACTGCGTAAGCTCTTTTTACTGCCGGAAGGCCGAGGCTGCGGGTTGGGGCGGCAATTAGTGCAGCAATGTTTGTCTTTCGCCCAAACGCAAGGGTTTACTCAGTGTTACCTCGATACCTTAAAAAGCATGCATGCGGCGATTTCCCTGTATGAGTCTTTAGGGTTTGAGCATTTAGCTCAACCGCTAACGGGTACGCCACATTGTGGTTGTGATGTTTGGATGCTAAAGAAAATCAATAAGTAAATGAATACGGGGAAGTGCAGCCTGCTGTCGTACATCCCCTTTATTACTGCGTTTTATAAATTGCAGCACTGAATTTACTGCGATTTTTGCTCCAGCAGCGGCTCAATAAATGCAGCCACTTTATCGCGGATCAGTGGCTGCGCCTCAGCTGTTGGGTGGATCCCATCACTCATCATCATTTCCGGTTTTAATGCAATATCTTCTATAAAGAAAGGGAGCAGAGGCAGGCTGTATTGCGTGGCAAGCTCAGGGAAGATTTGCTCGAATTGTCTCAGATAACGCGCACCATAGTTGCGAGGAAGTTGAATCTGGGTTAATACCACGTGAGTCTGTTGCGCTTTAGCCAGCTCAATCATTTGGGTGAGGTTTTGGCGCACAAGGGCTGGGGTAAAGCCGCGCAGGCCATCATTACCACCCAGTTCAATCAGCAACCAGTCGGGTTTATGCGCAGTAAGCAGAGCAGGTAAGCGATTCAATGCACCTTGCGTTGTTTCACCGCTGACACTGGCATTAATCAGCGAGTGGTCGGTGCCCTCGGAATGCCATTTTTGCTGTAGCAATGCAGGCCAACTTTGCTCTGCCTGCATTTGATAACCGGCACTGAGGCTGTCGCCAAGAATCAGCAGTGTCTGGGCATGAACGGATGAAACCCATAAACACAAGGCAAACAGGATACGTGCCATGAATTCAACTCCCATTATTGTTGTCAGGGGCCTTGGCAAATCAGTGCGTCTTGGCCAAGAAACTCTCACTATCCTTGAAGGTATTGACTTACAAGTCAATAGCGGCGAAACCGTGGCGCTAGTCGGTGCCTCCGGATCGGGAAAATCAACCTTGTTAGGGTTATTGGCGGGGTTGGATTTGCCTTCCGTCGGTAGCATCAGCATTTTAGGGCAATCGCTCACCGAACTGGACGAAGAAGGACGGGCGAAATTACGTGCAGAGCAGATCGGCTTTGTATTCCAGTCATTTTTACTGCTTCCCACCATGACCGCACTAGAGAATGTCATGTTGCCGGCGGAGTTACGGGGCGAGACCGATTGCGAGCCTCGCGCTCGCGCGTTACTGGAATCCGTCGGCCTTGGCGATCGTTTACATCATTTACCACCGCGCTTGTCGGGTGGGGAGCAGCAGCGAGTGGCAATTGCGCGTGCGTTTATGACGCGACCACGTTTATTACTGGCGGATGAACCGACCGGTAACCTCGATAGTAAGACCGGTGAAAAGGTGATTGAGTTGCTGTTTGCCCTTAATCGTGAACATGGCACCACGTTAGTAGTAGTGACCCACGATCGTGAATTGGCGAGCCGCTGTCAGCGTCAGGTCGTGATGGTTGCTGGCCATTTGGAGGGGCATGATGTATCGGCATGATCTCGAAAATTCTGCGCACCGCTTACCGCCAAAACCGGCCATACACCTAATAATGAGCCTAACCCTGACTCTAACTCGTGCAAACCAACATTCGGCTAGTCTTCACCATAAAGAACTATGCGGAGGGATGAGCATATGACGCAATGGCGATTAGGCTGGCGTCTGTTGCGCCGTGAAGGGTTTAGCGGTGAGCTGCGTTGGTTTGTGTTAGCACTAGCGCTGAGTGTGGCCTGTGTTCTGAGCGTGGCGCTGGTGGCTGATCGCCTTGGAGCAGGGCTTAAAGCGTCAGGGCGCGATTTTATCGGCGCGGATCGCGTATTGCGAACGGCAACGCCAATCCCTTCGGCTTGGTTACAGCAAGCAACGCAAGAGGGATTAGCTGTACAAACCACCGTCAGCTTTAACAGCATGCTGTTTCACGGCGATGCGCTGCAGTTGGCGTCAATCCGCGCAGTGCCTGATGGCTTTCCTTTCTATGGCCGCTTAGAGTTAACCCCTAAACAGCCGCCAAAGCCAGGGGAAATTTGGTTGTCGGCCAGAGTGATGCAGCTGTTGGATGCTAAAGCCGGTGACGATATTGAGGTTGGCAATACCGTGTTGCGGGTAGCAGGCCTTTTGGGAGAAGAGCCCGATCAAGGGTTTAGTCCTTTCTTACTGGCGCCGCGCGCCTTGATCCATAGCTCGGATATTGGGGCGACGGGCGCTTTGTTACCAGGTTCACGTCAGCAATGGCGATACTTGTTTAAAGGCACAACCGAAGACCTGAACCGTTATGCCAACTGGCTAACCCCACAATTACAAGCCGGACAAAAATGGATTCTGCCGGATGACACCGAATCCCAAGTCGGGCGCTCTTTAGGCAATGCCGAACGTTTTTTCCGATTAGCCTCGTTGTGTGGCGTATTACTCGGTGCGCTGGCTATGGGGATTGCGGTGCAGCACTTTGCCGAGCGGCAGACCAACATGGTGGCTCTGCTTAAAACCTTGGGTGCATCGCGCGCCAGTTTATGGCAATTGATGGGAAGCTTATTATTTTCACTGACATTGCTGGGCGCGCTGTTAGGCGTGGTAGCCGGTACCGCCATGCAGTGGGTGACCTTGCAGTTACTCGGTGAGCTGCTGCCTCCTGATTTGCCGGCGCCGTCATGGCGGCCTTTTGCGCTAGGCATTGCGGTGGCATTTTTCATCACTGCATTATTGGCGCTGACCCCGTTCTTACGCTTGCTGAAAGTACCGCCGCTGCGGGTATTACGCCGCGAACTCGAGGCCGGTATTCCCAGTTGGTTTGCCCTTCCTGTCGGGTTGCTTGGGCTATTTGCATTGGTCTGGGGATTTACCGCCGATGTGCGCTTAGCACTAGGGTTAGTCGGCGGTATGGGCATATTGATGGGGCTGCTTGCTGCTGTGGCTGCGTTATTGCTCCGCTTGGGCGCACGCATCAAAGGGCCACATGCTTTGCGATTAGCGCTATCACATCTTTCCCGTGAGCGCGCCAGTGGGCTGTTTCAATTAGCCGGTTTTGCGCTGGCGTTAATGCTGTTGGGTTTGCTCTGGGCGGCGCGTACTGATTTGTTGGATGAGTTTGCTGCCCGCTTACCGGCAGATGCGCCTAATCGCTTTTTGGTCAATGTGGCTGAGGGCGAGCGTGATGCAATTGGGCAAGCGCTGCACGCCGCCGGAGCGGTGATGTCTGACTTTTACCCTGTGGTGCGAGGGCGTTTGACACATATTGCCGGTGAAGCTGTTGGCGAAGGGGCGGATACTGGGCGCGAAGGTGTCGATCGAGAACTGAACTTTACCACCACGGGCACCTTACCGGCTGATAATCAGGTGACCAGCGGCAAATGGTTGCAAGGTAAGGGGGAAGTCTCGGTCGATAGCGAATTAGCCAAGCGCCTAAACATTCAACTTGGCGATATGCTGGGTTTCACAATTGAAGGACGCAGCTTCGAGGCGCGCGTGACCAGTTTACGTAGCATCAAGTGGGATAACATGCGTCCGAATTTTTACATGATCTTCTCGGACGATCTGCTGGCGCCGTTCTCGCGCACGTGGCTCGGCAGTTATCGCTTACCAGAGAGCGGGCGGGCAGCGGAAATTGAACTGATCCGCCAACATCCGACGGTCAGCCTGATTGATGTCGATGATTTGATCACGCGTTTATCGCGGGTATCCGAGCAAGTCAGCCGGGCATTGGCATTGATGCTGGGGTTAGTGACCATTGCCGCTTTACTGGTCTTGCTGACGCAGACGCAGGCTAGTATGGCAAGTCGCCGTCGCGAGCTCTTATTGATGCGTATGCTGGGGGCCGGAAGCCACTTGCTGGGTAACATGCTGCGTTGGGAGTTGGTGGCTAGCGGTGTACTCGCCGGCTTGTGCGCGGCCACCGTGGTAGAACTCAGTTCGCTGGCGTTGCAGTGGTGGTGGTTTGATGGGCAATGGCAACTGCATTGGGATATCTGGCTTGGCTTACCTTTATTTGGCGCGTTGTTGATTACCTTGACCGGACAAGGTATGCGTCGGCAGCTGTTGGCCGGTACGCTGAGTGAACGATTACGAGGCTTAGGGCAAGAGTTACAGTGAGGCGTAGGGAATATCGCGCGTAATATTCGTATGCTGAAGGTGTCGCTGTCCGGTCATGCCGGGCAGCGCATTATCTTGGCTTTGTGAAGTTGCGTTGTGCTGTTAACCGGTAGTGAGCATTACTCAGTGATGCGGTTATTGCGTACTAAGGCGCGCCGTACGTTTTTACACATTTTTCCGAACTGATTGAGATCATCAAAGCCGGGTGCGATCCCCCGATCTAGCTGGTGTTGCCAGTATTGCAATTCAGTATCGACCAAATCCATCAGCTTTTTCGGACATCCGACACAGGAGTTATCCGGCCCACAGGTAAAGGTATCTTGCTGATACAAAGGGAATTCGGCTTTTACCGCATCGATGATCTGTTGCATCGCGGTGATGCGATCAGGTTTCATAGACATGCATACTCCCCAGTCATTCTCCCCATTAACAACATCCACATAAAATACGAAGGCTGTGCGTATATTTAGGTTGTTTGTCTCTGAAAATAACTGGTTTCAGAAAACAGCTGGGTAGAGAAACTGAACGGTTTCAAACGAACACTCAAAGTTAGCGGTGTATTGTATCGAGCGATGCAAAATAGTCTATTTTCTGTGAGGTTAAAAATATTGTCTTGGTCGATTACTTAAGATTTGTATTGTGTGCTGGTTTATTTGTTTCGTGCGAAAGATAACGTTGAATGCGGGCGATACCTAACTTGTAACTTAAAAATGCGGCCCGCACTCTGATATCAGCGATCAACGCTTTAAAATGCGAATTGAGCGAATCTTATTATCAAAATCAATCGCTTCCTGATCACCGCCCTGACGGGTGTAGTAGCCACCGGTGTAGCTGATACCCTCATAGAAACGGACAGTCCAGCCATCAGGGATACTGAAAGAGGAGAGCCGATCCGCGAAACCATAACGGGCAAGATCCGGCATATCACGGCTAATCGCCAATGATGCGCCGCGCTGGTGGCTGCCATCAAAAATCATCAACACGTTTTGTGCGTGGCCATCATCCTCGTCTAGTGAGGTGGCTGTGCATACGGCATCTTTGGTTTTACAGAAAATACTGCCATTACCTTGGCCTTGTTCACAGCGTTGGCTCACTTTGTGGCGAGCGCTGCGCTCTGAGCGGCCGGCATCGGCGTACACATCACTGAATGGGGTTAGGGTGCATACATAGATGCGTTCACGGTAGGCAGGTCGTGAGGCCGGCTCATACACCGGATCTAACCCGATATTTTGATTGATGATAATCGATGCATCGGCGCAGCCGGCAACAGCGAGGAGTAAAATCCCAGATAATTGCTTGACCATAAATGACCTTGTATTACAAATGGGGCGAGAGAATTGCATAAATAGAGACGAATGACCAGTGTTTGCTGCGTGATATGCGGCAAATTGTGGTGAAAAAGAAGTAGAGAAGAGGCGCGAAAACGCAGTTAAAAGAGACAAAAATGCCGCGGTGTACAGGCCGTGATGTTGATGTCACTGGCCAGCACAACGCGGCGGGAGTGCCGATTTATTCGCTAAGAGTATTAAATATCAAAGCGATCGGCATTCATCACTTTGGTCCATGCGGCGACAAAGTCATGAACAAACTTCGGATGATTATCATCTTGCGCATACACTTCGGCGTAAGCTCGCAAAATGGAATTGGAACCAAATACCAAATCCACTCGGGTAGCGGTCCAGCGCACGGCACCGGTTACGTGGTCACATATCTGATACAGATTTTCGCCTGCCGGTTTCCATGTGTAGCTCATATCGGTCAAGTTGACGAAGAAATCGGTCGACAAGACGCCGACACGATCGGTGAATACACCATGCGCCGAACCTGCGTAGTTGGCACCTAATACGCGCATTCCGCCCATCAGTGCGGTCATTTCTGGCGCAGTCAGCCCCATCAGTTGCGTTCTGTCGAGCAGCAACTCTTCCGGCGTGACCACATAATTTTTCTTCAACCAGCTGCGATACCCATCAGCCAGTGGCTCTAGCACGTCAAAAGATTCTACGTCGGTCATCTCTTGTGTTGCATCACCGCGGCCTGGAGCAAACGGCACCGATACTGCTACTCCCGCTGCTTTCGCCGCTTCCTCAATGGCGGTATTCCCGGCTAGCACAATCACATCGGCAATGCTCGCTCCGGTTGCTGCAGCGATCGGCTCCAACACCGCTAATACGCGCGCTAAGCGCTCAGGCTCGTTGCCTTGCCAATCTTTTTGCGGCGCTAAACGAATACGCGCACCGTTGGCACCGCCTCGTTTATCTGAATTACGGAAGGTGCGGGCACTGTCCCATGCGGTCGTGACGCGATCACTGATAGACAGGCCGCTGGCTACAATGCGTGCTTTGACATCAGCCACATCGTAATCAGTGCGTCCGGCTGGTACCGGATCTTGCCACAGCAGAATTTCGGCTGGCACATCGGGTCCGAAATAGCGGGATATTGGCCCCATGTCGCGGTGAGTCAGCTTGTACCACGCGCGGGCGAACACATCAGAGAAGTAGGCTGGGTCTTTATAGAATCGCTCGGAGATCTTGCGGTATTCCGGATCCATCTTCATGGCCATATCGGCATCGGTCATGATGGGGTTGTAGCGAATGCTTGGGTCTTCCACATCAACCGGCTTGTCTTCTTCTTTGATGTTGATTGGCTCCCATTGCCATGCACCCGCCGGACTTTTGGCCAGCTGCCAGTCATAATTGAGCAGCAACTCAAAGTAGCCGTTATCCCATTTGGTAGGGTGGGTAGTCCATGCGCCTTCCAGTCCACTGCTGACTGTATTGCGACCAATCCCTCGGCTGGTTTTATTCAGCCAACCGAAACCTTGATCTTCGATTTCTGCACCTTCTGGCGCGGGGCCTAAATCTTTGGCGGAGCCATTGCCGTGACATTTCCCTACGGTATGACCACCAGCGGTAAGCGCGACGGTTTCTTCGTCATTCATTGCCATACGTGCGAAGGTGACGCGCACATCATGGGCGGTTTTTAGTGGATCTGGCTGACCATCCACCCCTTCAGGGTTAACGTAAATCAGCCCCATCATCACAGCGGCGAGCGGGTTTTCCAGATCGCGTTCACCGGAGTAACGGCTATTTTTGGCGGAGCTGGGGGCCAGCCACTCTTTTTCCGAACCCCAGTACACATCTTTTTCAGGATGCCAAATATCTTCGCGACCAAACGCAAAACCAAAGGTTTTCAGGCCCATTGATTCATAAGCCATGGTACCGGCGAGAACAATCAAATCAGCCCAGCTAATCTTATTGCCGTATTTTTTCTTGATTGGCCACAGCAGGCGACGCGCTTTATCCAAGTTGACGTTATCAGGCCATGAATTGATTGGGGCAAAACGTTGGTTACCGTGTCCGGCGCCGCCACGGCCATCGGCAGTACGGTAAGTGCCCGCAGAGTGCCATGCCATCCGAATCATTAAACCGCCGTAATGTCCCCAGTCCGCTGGCCACCACGGTTGGCTGTCGGTCATCAGAGCTTTAACATCATTTTTCAGCGCTTCCACATCCAGTGTTTTCAGGGCTTCGCGGTAGTTAAAGGCAGCGCCCATCGGGTCAGTTTTGCTGTCATGCTGGTGCAAAATATCCAGATTCAGGCTTTTAGGCCACCAATCTGCGTTGGTATTGGCTGAACCGGATGAGGTCAACGCACCATGCATGACCGGACATTTTCCAGAAGGGGTGCTGTGTTTATTTTCCATATGAGCTCCTGTTCATTTCCAGTATGAAACGCATTGCTGCCATGGTTAACATGCCAACGCTTATCAACGCTAAGGCCCTCAGAGTCCTAGGTTTGAAGCGCATGTTCAGCCATAGCTGAAATCATTATGCAGAACATCAAAACGCTTTCTTGCCTGCATACTTTGTGAAGGCGCAAACAACGTTACGCTGATGTGCATGTACATAAAAACACTGCAAGTATAGGTAGAGAGTGGCCAGTTTGCTGACGACACTCCACCATTTAGATGGCGCTATCACAAACATGCCGTCACCTCTGTGTAGCACAACCTCGACACGCTAACACTGCTGTATGACCAAAAGTGTTATGCGGTGCAGCTTCTTTGGCTTTGCTATAAGTCGCGGCGTTTTAATCTGTTACAAGGCATGTTGTGCTGATTGAACTGTGGTTGTCGGAATCTGAATATGCGCGTAATTGATCACGAGAAAAGAGAATGGCTAAGCGCGGGATTAGATGCTGGAGTCAGCCACGCAATCCGCTTATAGTGCGTTTTTTAGGGATAGGACAGGGATATTCAAGATGCATATTGTTTGTGAAACCGCACGGTTGCGAGTGCGTCATTTTACCGATGCCGATACCGCATTTATCCTGCATTTGCTGAATGAGCCGGCATTTTTACAATATATCGGTGACAAACAGGTTCGGGATACGGCAAGTGCATTGAGCTATATTCAGCACGGGCCACAAGCGTCTTACGCGCAACACGGTTTTGGTTTGAATTTGGTTGAGCTTAAAGCCTGCGGTACCCCTGTGGGGATGTGTGGCCTGTTACAGCGTAACGAGTTGGATTTGCCCGATCTGGGTTATGCCTTCTTGTCGGCGCACTGGCGTCAGGGCTATGCAAAGGAAGCAGCGCTCGCTGTGTTAGACAATGCTCGTGAACAGCATGGCGTCCACCAAGTGTTAGGCATCACATTGCCAGACAATATTGCATCTAATCATCTGCTTACCGCTTTGGGGTTTGCGCCTCATGGCACCATCGCACTGTATGGCTCGGAAAATAATCTCTATCTGCGTACACTGCTGCCGCGCTAACACGCCCCCCGCACATAACATGATTAGGGACACGTGCAATGAAGATAGAAATCGGCACCTTAGATGATGTGCTGCAGGTCGATGCGGGGATCCCCGAATTTGATGGCCGGACAACGCGTGTACTACTAGAAGAACGTTTGGCTGGTAAGTCGACGCTGATCTTAATTGCGCGAGCAGAGGGAAGAGCGGTTGCCTACAAACTGGGCTATGCGATTTCTGAGCGCGAGTTTTACAGTTGGCTAGGCGGTGTATTGCCAGAATATCGTCGCAAGGGGATCGCCAGCGAACTGCGTCAAGTGCAAGAAGCGTGGGCGCGCGAGCAGGGGTATCACTGCGTGAAGGTGAAATCTATGAATCGTTATCCGGCGATGCTGCAGTTGCTGATTGTCAGCGGCTACCACATTGTCGGCTACGAAGAAAATGCGTTAGTGCCAGAATGTGGGGAAGGAAAAATCCTGTTTCAGCGCATGCTGCAAGCATGTTGAGTGCTGTTATAATTTATTGAGTTACTCTAAATTTAATTTAAATAAATCAACATAATACATAAATTTACACACGGAATTTGTTCATGAAAGTATTGGGTCGGACTTTTTTTCGCGCCGCTGCGGTAGTGATTTCTTGCTGGTCATTCGCGGGTTTAGCGCAGAACGCCTTGGTTAAGGCGCAGGATACTGCGGCGTTATCCGCGCAAGTGAAATCGGTGGAGCAGACATTAGGTGCACGTGTGGGGGTATCTGTATTTATCCCGAGTCAAGGCGTGGTGTGGAATTACCACGGCGATCAGCGTTTCCCGATGATGAGTACGTTTAAAACGTTGGCCTGCGCTAAAATGCTGTCGGATGTTGATGCGGGCAAATTGGCATTGAACGATACCGTTAAGGTTCGCAGTGAAGATCTCATGGAGTATTCACCGGTATTGCGTCCACTGGCAGGTACGGATATCACCTTACAAGCGGCGTGTCAGGCAACCATGGAAACCAGTGATAATACCGCTGCAAATTTGGTGCTTGAAAAAATCGGTGGTCCTGCTGCGCTAACAGCATACTTGCAGTCAATCGGTGACAACGTCACAAGATTGGATCGTAATGAGCCAACCCTCAATGAAGCGGTCAAAAACGATCCTAGAGATACCACCACGCCGAATGCGATTAACCACACGTTGAACACATTGGTGCTCGGCGAGACCTTATCTAGTGCTTCACGTCAGCAGCTGAAAACGTGGATGCAAGATAATAAAGTGGCGGATGGATTGTTGCGCTCCGTGCTGCCTCAAGGCTTTCAGATAGCCGATCGCTCTGGTGCGGGTGGTTTTGGCTCTCGAGGGATTACCGCGTTGGTTTGGTCTGCGCAACAAGAGCCGATGTTTGTTTCTATCTACCTGACGCAAACTGAAGCGACCTATGATGAGCGTAATGCCGCGATTGTGACTATCGGCAAAAGCATATTTGATACATTTTTGACCCGCTAACCGGTATTATTAACGCAATATCAAGGCAGCCTGAATGGCTGCCTTGTTGTTTGTATTTGGTACTGCATGCCGCTTATATGAACCGAACGCGTTGAGTTTATGATGAAAATTGAATGCCTAAGTGCACATCCACATCTGATTGACCATATTGCCCGCTGGCATTTCGATGAATGGCATTCGCTATACCCTGATCGCACCCTTGATGATTTTGCCGCTGACCTGCGCGAATCTCTGGGGGAGCATGCCGTACCGTCAACGTGGCTGATTTTTCATCAAGGTGAACTTTCGGGTACTGCGGCTGTGCTGCAGCACGATATGGAAACCAACCGCGAACTCACACCTTGGCTGGCGAATGTCTATATTAAGCAAGATAAACGCGGGTTAGGGCTGGGGCGTAAAGTGGTGCATCATGTGATGAGTGCGCACGGTAAACAGAGTGATGAGCCGCTGTTTTTGTTCACAGAAGATCAGCAAGCGTTTTATCAAAGTATGGGCTGGCAAGAAATCAAACAGGAATGCTACGCAAACAAACCGGTGTACGTGATGCAGTTTATACCCGCATCTCGTACCGATATTGTGGCGTAACTCAACCGGCATTTGCGTGACACTGTCACTTTTATGCGATTATCTCGAACCATCACGCTAAGTCACTTAAAACAGGTTGTCGGCGCCATAGTCTGGGGAGAGGGGAACAGCAAGCATGCCAAATTTAGATAATCGTATTCCGCCACCACTGATTGCAGCGAGTGCTGCCTTACTGATCGGGTTACTGTCATTTTTACCCGGGCATTTTCCGTTGCCGCATGGTCTGCGTATCGCGCTCATGATTGTGCTGTTCGCTATGGGCATATTACTGGGAATTGGCGGTGTGATAGCGTTTAAGCGTGCACAGACCACGGTAAATCCACTCAAACCGGAAACGGCATCTGCCTTGGTGGTTGGCGGCGTGTATCAATATTCTCGCAACCCAATGTATACCGGTTTAGCCCTCTGGCTGGTGGCCTGGGCATTGTATCTGGATTCAGTCATCGCGTTAGCAGGGGTAGCCGTATTTGTTAGCTACATGACCCGTTTTCAGATTAAGCCAGAAGAGCGGGCGATGCAGGCTCTGTTTGGCGCGCAATTTGAGTTGTATAAAGCACGAGTGAGGCGTTGGTTATAAGCGCCTTATCAGTCTACTGTGCGGCATACGCTGGCATGTGTTAGGTAACATCCTCCATACTAAAATTTCATACGAGTAAAGGCAGTGCATGTAGCGCTGCTTTTATTTTTTGTGCCTACCGCGCTACCTCTGATGGGGGGATTTATCTTTTTCTAGCCTACAAAGTGGCTAACTGCCTGCTTATCAAGATTAATTTTTCAGCACTCACACAACATAATGCGTTTTTTTTAAGGATCGGGGATTAATCTCACATCCTGATACTGGTTTTTGCTTTCAGGGTTTGATATACCGAAATCAGAGGCAACACGGAGCATGACAGAGCGGAGGTATTGCGCATAAAACTGGGGAGATGCAAGAGGGCAACGTTCTCTTGGTTCCGACATCTCTAATGCAACTGTGGGTATGCGGGCTTCCGACATACCGGGCTATCCGTAAGGAGGGCATAATGCTGGTAAGTAAACATGGGATTGGTGGCGTCGGCATGCATGATGATGGATGTGACTACACCGCAGTAATCTTAGATCGGCAAAATGCCGCAGCGAGAGCCAGAACGCGGACGGGGTTTCGTCCCGCAGTAAAACCGGTAAAAGTCTCTGATATTTCTGTACCTGAAATCGCACAGGTTTTTTTGGGTGACAGAATGACCTTTTCAAGAGGTATTCTTGAAGGTATCTATCACCTACAAATGCTAGGGTATTCCGCTGAAACGATAGCGGAGCGAACGGGGATTGGATTGATCACCGTGAAAGATATCCTACGTCGAAAAACAAACTCTCACCGTGCGGCGTTCAGTGCTGCTTCCGTAAAGCCGTTGTCTAGCGAACGGGCAATTTTTGATTTGATCCGTATAGCTGATGAGAGAGATAGGCAAGAGCGTCGAGTCAGTTAATACGTCACTCTTGTTTTCAACTACGGTGGTTCTTTGCCTCCGTAGTTGATACTAAATGTTTCAATATGTATCCTTTTATTTGCTCATCGTTTGCTAACTGGCGTTATCTCGCAAAAAATAATTGTCTTTATACTTAGTTTATTCGTTGTGTAATAATTGAAAGGTTGTTTTGTTTTATCTCGCTCTATCTCTTTTCTATATGGAAAAGGTGTTTTATAAATGAGCTGGTATAAAAATAATAATTAGGCATCATGTTGTATATTGAATAGAAGATATGCGTTATGAGTGGACACTCTTGGGTATGTATCAGGTGTAAAATGCCAGCCATCCATGGAACAGGATTACAAAAACTACGTAAAAACCTTCTCACGTTTAGAGGCATTTTTGCGCTCATAACGTTTGTTCTTGCCGTGTTTTTCTTTGTTCTTCTCGTATTACAATTACGAAAAGATGAGGCCATGGATTATGAAGCGCTGACGTATTGCTGGGATCTAGGTATTTCAGCTGCGTTTATGGCATTGCTTAGCATTATTGCAATAACCAAAGCGGTTTTTTGATTGCTTAATCATTGTGACTGGCAACAGGCTTACTAAGATGTTCAACGGAGGGTAAGTGCCGTTTAGCATGTTGGTGAGCCTGTTTGCGTTTGATTCGGAATAATCAAGAATGTAGGCATAACGCGGTTATGAGTTGATTTTATTGGTGACCGGATGACTGCTATGTCACTGATTGGAAAGTAAATAATAGCTTGGCAAGCTTAGGATAACAAGGAAGATTGGCAATGGGGGATGTAACCGTACTGTGGCATGTCGCTGTGATTTGGGGATTAGCTGTACTGACTCCTGGCGCGAATGTGCTGTTAACCTTGAATACTGCGTTGACGCAAGGTCGTCACAGTGCGTCTTGGGCTGCATTGGGCGTAACTAGCGCAGTATTTATCTGGGCTCTCTTGGGTGTGTCTGGTCTGCTTTTGCTCTTCAAAACATTCCCGTGGTTGCTCTACCTTGTGCAAGGTGCGGGTGGAATATATTTACTCTATTTAGGCTATAACAAGTTGTACAAGGTCGTGTATGAAATAATTAAACGACGCGCAGTAAATATAGAGCCAGTGCCACTGACAACAAGCATAACACCTGTGTATTCGGTTGCGCCATCAACGAAATCAATGTTTAAAACAGCGATGGTAACCAGTCTTATTAATCCTAAAACAGGTCTTTTTGTCCTCAGTCTTTTTTCTGTCACGCTTCCAGATGTATTTCCTGCCTCACTGGCATCACTGGTTGTGATCATTATGTGTTGCATTACACTTATGTGGCACATGACGCTGGCGGTGGTGTTTTCTAAATCCGCTGCCAAAAATGTATATCACAAAGCATTTATTCCCATTGAACTGTGCTGTGGTGGATTGTTCGCTTATTTTGGATTAAGGATATTATTAGGTTAAATCACTCATCTTGCCGTTGTTGCCTAATCTTGTTCTTGAACTGGCCGTCTTGTTTAAATGTATAGCGAACCAGAAGTTTGCAGAATAATCTAACGAGTTGTGATTTATCTCATCCTTCGACGACTTCTCCCTTCGGATATCACTTTTTGACTGGCAAGTTCACCAACCTTAACTAAACTCAATAGTGGGTATTGAAAGATAATACCTTTATTCGGAATACCTATAGAGACTTATAGGTGAAAGGCATCTGTTTTTGAAAGAAAATCAAAGACATCTGCTGCAACATAGAAAAGCAACGCGTAAAACCGAAAGCGTAAGACATGTAATCAGATGGTAATTAAAGGTAACCGGCCTGTATACCCTGTTTGATGAATGGTGGTAATGTGACTCTAGGGCATGTTATCCCAGTTGGGAGCAAACACTTCTGGTATCTGAACGCTGAAATGCAGTTTGGTTTGAAGTGATCTCGCTGGAAGCAAATGATGACAGTCCACTTTTGAATGGTATGTGTGATGATACATGTCACGGAACACTGAACAACGCGGTTGCGGTGTCAGAGTCCGGAAACGTGTAACCAAGCAAAGGAAAGGAGGCGTTATCAGGGATTATAGGTAAATCATTCAAACCAATCCTCAAAGAGGTGGCAGGATGCTGATTCCATTATCGTTAAGTGTTGTCGTGTTACTGGCTGTGGTAGGTTTGTTTATGATGAACCGAAAATCCACGAGCAATGGTCAAATGGGTAGCTTCTATGGTGCGTCCAAAACACCATCAGGCTGGGATCAGGAAACTGATTGAAAACGGTAATTTGATATACTAATGTTTGATTAGTGAATCAACGCGATGCGGTCATAAGGAGGGTGACAAAAGGAAGCATAACTCGCGTATCCTTGCTAGCGACAGCAGGCAAATCCTAGCCTAGCGGCAAGTGACAAGAAGCAACAGCAAGATGCAGGAAAGCTAAGCAACAAACGTAAGCTAGATATGGTAAACAACGTAAATATGCTTAGGGAAGTAGAGTAAGCAGGAAGTAAAGTCAGTAGTACGTATCAGTGATAAGTAAACGTTATACTGTAATGCGTTACCGGCCATGTAAGGCTCCACGTGAAGATGGCCATTAGGTAAGTGCATGGGGTAATTGACCGGACAGTCAAACAGTAAAATGCAAAGTACCAATACAGCGAGTCTGTAGCTAATACACCTTGTTATAAGGGTATAACTCAAGTGATAGCACATGAATCAACATGCTGTTGTATCGCAAACGAGTGAGCAAAAACTGTAACGTTAAACGTAAAGATACAAATCGGTCGAAACTGACGTTAAATGAGATAAAGCAAAGCAACAAGGTAAAAGTTAGTAAAGCTAAATCGAAACGCAATGAAAATCAAACACGTAAGGCCTGATTTACGAGCTAGCAATTAGCTAACGGAATCAGTGAAGTCCGGCAGTTACAGATGTTAAACGTAAAACAATCTGGCTGAAGGGGCCAAACGAGTCTGGAGATAGGTTGGGCGTGTTATTGTTGTAGTGATACGGCAATGAGACGAGATGAGAATAGCGACATAATCCGTTGTTAAGTAGAGGTTTTGTGGTACGAGTAATAACAGGTGAAGTCCTTGGTGGTGGAAAACATTGCTGATGACTTTAGTGATTAACGTAAACATCGATAGTATGTACACCTAAAACCGGAATCGCTGATAGAGGATTCCGGTTTTTTATTGGCTATGCTTTGTGAACTTACGTTGTGGGCGAGCAGTGTGAACGGTTGCTTCTCAGCTGCTTCTCTCCGTGACGCTGTTAATACACCCAGTCATTCAGCTTAAATTGCATTGTATGTTGCCCATCCGTCAGATGAAGAGTCTGGTTTTGCCATGTCAGCGTTGCCCCTTGCTGTAGCATCTGGGTAAACATTACGTCCCATTTCTCCCATTCGGGATTCGCACAATTTTGTTGCGTTAGCGGGCGAAGGTCACTGACGAGCCGTTGTCCATCAATGCGGTAAGTGCCTTGTAGCTCATGACAAAAGGTCGCTCCCAGTTGGCTATTCTCATAAAAATCGATACCGGGATACATGGTGTTGCCTTGTTGAACCGGAGTCTGGTCAACCTGAGTCAACACAAAATGACGATGCGCTAGCATTTGTGGCGTGATCAATGACTCTGACGCAGAGGAGTTTGCTATGGCGTTTGCTGATGTGGCGGCGGTGTTGGTGCATGCGGTCAGTGTTAACAAGGGGAGGAGTAGCAGCAGTTTGTTCATAAGGTCAGCCAGCGATTTAATTTGCTTAGTAAAATAATCAGTTCCAGAGTGTTGGCTCTCTGTAATCTTGATGCGACATAATATGAAAATCATACCTTAAATCTGCAAGCGAAATAGCACTATTCTGACTTGGCTGCGCTTTAATGATAAATCCTTTTGTGATGGGCTAAGGCCAAATTATAATCTCTCTTTTCTTGTGGATGCGGTGAGATCTCGTTCATATGCTGAATGTGTTGGATTTTGTGTTTCCAGTATTACTGGGCATTGCGGTGATGGTCAATGTGGTCATGGCGGTGGTTCTGTGGAAGGGGCAAATCTGTCCGGGGCAGCGTCGTCGCTTGATTAAGCAGGGGCGTGGGTTGACGGTTTTATGGTTGTCAACGTTGGCTGCGGGTGCCGTTTCTCTAGAAAATTCAGTATTGGTATTTTTGGTTGCTGTAGCGGGGATTGCGTACGAATTTTCTCGCCACCAGCCAGTGCGAGCACGAAATGCATTGTTTGCTTCAGCGATTGTCGGCGTGTTTGCCTTTATAGCTGCGCTGTTTGTGCTGCCGGCGAAAGCGGTGATGGTGGTCAGTTTGCTGACATCTGGCGCTGCTGTAACACATATGTTGATGGTTTCTGCGCGTTGCCGATTACAAGCATTTTACCGTCTATTACCTGCGACGGGGTTATTGGGTATTTTAGCTGCATGTGCTGAAGCGGTGCGATCCGCACTTAATGTAAATCTTATCAATGCCGTTTCTGCACAATATGCAACCGCAGGGGCATTGCTGATGCTGGCAGCTGCATTTGTCATTTGGATTTGGCCTGAGTTTAGTAAAGAGAAGCCTGGGTTGGGGCGAATGGCGGTTGTAAGTGCTATTTGTGTGATAAGTAGCTTATTTAATGGTGCGATTAATATTGGATATTGGATTTAACTTACTTTGATAGCTGATAGCATGAATGTAATGCTGATATCGATTTTGAGATAAGACGAGCCGTAATCTCACAGATTAATTGTAGTATTAATGCGGTGAAACTATTTAATAGAGTTAGTGCTGATGTATTGACCGCTGGGGCAATATAAAGGGTAGGGTAACAGGCCGATCCTTGGCCAGTGGTTTACTTACTTTTTAATCCAAACAGCAGATAAAGCATATTACGTAATTCAGCAAAATAATCATCTAACTGCGCTGTGCTGTCTCGTGAGCAATCACGCAGTACAGCCGTTACAATCAGTGGGATCATTCTACGGATAGTGGGTAAGCGGCTCTCATCAAAATGAGGGTTTAGATGAATAATCAAATTACCCCAAACATCAGATAACCATTCGTTTTCCAGCTCATACAGGTTATGCAGCTCTGGTGTAATCGCTACAGAAGACCATACAGCCTGATAGCCGGGCTCTTTACTCAGAAAATGGATATGTACGTTCAGTAGAGCATTAATCAGCTCTTCGCCATCCAATCGTTGATCTCTGACCTGACGGAATTGCTCGCGGAGCTTTTCCAGATGGCTCAGAGCCAGTGCATGAATGACTGAGGTTTTATTAGGGAAGTATCGGTACAGTGAAGTCCGAGTAATACCCGCATGATTAGCGATATCACCAGGGTTAACCGCATCAATACCTTTCTGGTCGAATAGTTCTGCTGCAGCATCCAAGATGCGTTGAACGCGCTCCCGGCTACGGCGTTGTAGTGGTTGTTGTCGCTGCACGACGTGATTCCTCATGTGTTGTGATTTTATCGGTGACCACTGTTCGAACTTGTTTTATCACAATTGGTGTTGTTTTATTTATAAAGCTAGAAGCGAAAGCTTGAGTTCGTCAAATAGCATTTGAATAAATCGTTCAATGTATTTTTGTCGGGTTTCCGACAGCATTGATATCAATTTCCATTCATAAAAGTAACGGTATTCGACGAATTGACATGTTTTGCCTATATTCTGCGCAAAAGAAGGCATAACTTAGCAGAAAATCAGAAACAAACAAGCGGGAGTATAGTGTCGTATCTCACGGATATTTCAGCGTTATTTTTAAGACAGTGTGTTTTAAAATTAATTAACTTAATGAAATATCTTTAGTTCTTTGAGGAGGGCTTGGGGAAAATAGGACAGGAGGTATACAACCCCCTGTCGATAATTTTTTTTGGTCAGAGCTCGGATGTCGGATTATATTTCGACTTTATTTACACAGTGTTTTGTTTTAACGAACTCTGCGATATTGCTCAGTGTGGTTTCGGCGATATTGGTCAGCGCTTCTTCGGTTAAGAACGCTTGGTGACCGGTGAACAGTACGTTGTGGCATGCCGACAGACGACGGAACACGTCATCTTTGATCACGTCATTGGATTTGTCTTCGAAGAACAGATCGCGTTCATTTTCATACACATCCAGACCCAGAGAGCCAATCTGCTCTTGCTTCAAGGCTTCGATAGCATCTTGAGAGTTCAGCAGAGCACCACGACTGGTGTTGATGATCATCACGCCTTTCTTCATCTTGGCAAACGCATCAGCATTCAGCAGGTGGCGATTTTCCGGTGTCAGCGGGCAGTGCAGTGAAATCACATCTGACTGGGCAAACAGGGTATCAAGATCCACATATTTACCACCGAGTTTAGCCACTTCAGGGTTTTCGTACGGATCAAAGGCCAGCAGATTCATGCCAAATCCTTTCAGGATACGCATGGTGGCAATACCGATTTTACCGGTACCGATGATCCCCGCAGTTTTACCGTGCATATTAAAACCGGTCAGGCCTTCCAGTGAGAAGTTGGCATCACGGGTGCGCTGGTAAGCGCGGTGAATCCGGCGATTCAGGGTCAGCATCATACCGACCGCATGTTCTGCGACGGCTTCCGGGGAGTAAGCGGGCACACGCACGACGGTGATGCCGTACTCTTTGGCGGCTTCCAAATCGACGTTATTAAATCCGGCACAGCGCAGAGCAATCAGTTTGATCCCCTGTTGAGCAAGTACCTGAATAGCTTCACGATCGGCGGTATCGTTCACGAAGATACAGACAACGTCAGCGCCTTCGGCCATCCGCGCGGTTTTTGCATCAAATTTAAAGTCGAAAAATTCGAGATTAAAGCCAAAATCCTGATTTACCAGGCTGAAAAACTTACGATCGTATTGTTTGGTACTGAATACAGCGATATTCATGGTCACATTCTCCGCAACTCAAGCTGTAATTAAATTACAGAAATAATTGATGCAAATCAAATAACGTGCCAGGTCGCACTGTAAGTAGACGTTAACAAAGGTGTACAGCTCTAATTTATGTTATTTATTTTCATAAATTGGCGAGAGAACCCGCAGCGACAGAAGCCGCAGTGGTGTTGGCTGCGTTCGTTCACCTCAATCACGTAGTTTGCCTATGCTCATGGGGATTCACGCACTGGCCACCAGCAACTTCACGTTGTTTGGGTATATCGACTCTCGCCACTTAATGTTTGTACACATCATGTTTCTACACACGTCTCGCCATACTTCCCAATCAATGCTGAACTTCAATCTCTATCGGTAACCTCGGCACGAGTCCCGTTTAAGTATGGATGATGCCAGATACACGGTGAGTGGTGCGTCTGTGAAATTCTTTGCCTAGGTCATCGGGTTCACACTTTACGGACTATACACTGGCTACATAGACTCTTGAGTCTCGCTGCGGTTGAGTGTCGTGGTCGCATTTTGCTGCGTGCTGACGGCGCGTTGCGGCTCGAATCACCGACAATGTTCAAATAAGCTGGGCTGGTGACTTTGTTATCTGCTGAACCTTGTCTATCTTTAGAAGAAAATACCGAACATTATTCTTTGCTGCCGTGTTTTCTTTCGCTAGAAGAGGGGATTGCCATGGAGTCCATTAAAGTTGCTGATTATATGCATCGCAAGATCGTGACACTGTCACCCAAAATGACGCTGACGGGTGCGCTAAAGGTTCTGCTGGATAATCAGCTGACTGGCGCTCCGGTGGTTGATGCGCACGGTATGTTGGCCGGATTTATCTCGGAACAAGACATGATCAAACGCTTGCTCAGTGCGTCGTACCATAACAGTGAGTTTTCCTATGTGTCTGATTTGATGCGAACCGAAGTCCTGACGGTTGCCCCTGATGACTCTGTGGTGGAGATAGCACAGATGATGGCGCAACAAAAACCGAAGATTTATCCGGTTTGTCTGGATGGTCGTGTGGTGGGCATTATAGATCGCCATGACATTATGCGCGCTATATATAACCATCTTTCCAAGAATCACAATGTCATATAACTGAGTTGGTTTATGGCAGTAGTGATATTAACTGTTCTTTGCGCACAAGTTCGGAGTTTTCCATTGTGCCGTTCCGAGCTGTGCGCTTGGTCCAAAAATAGATATCTAATTGATTCATTATGTTTTTCTGACATAACTCACGGCGATTTTTCCCCAGTCTGAGATGATATCCATAACTTTTTTATGGATTATTAAAGACGGTGGTTACGCATGGATAGAGAAACCTACGGTTCATGGCGGTTTTGGCTCAAAACCTTGCCCTTTTTGTTGTTTATCCTCATTTTATTAGCTCCTTCCGACTGGTTTATGATGCCGGGCTTGACCACCATCGAGCAGCGCGTGATTGCTATTTTTGTCTTAGCCGCGCTCTGTTGGATCCTCGAACCGATTCCTATCTATGCCACTTCAGTGCTGATTATTGTGCTGGAATTACTGCTGATCTCCGATAAATCGATTTGGCTGGCACTGCCCGCAAACGATGAACTGGCATTCGGCACCCAACTGGGTTACCAAGAGATCATGGCGACCTTTGCCTCGCCAATCATCATGCTGTTTCTGGGCGGGTTCTTTCTGGCCATGGCGGCGACCAAATACCGCCTTGACGTGAACTTGGCCCGAGTTTTGCTCAAACCGTTCGGACGTAATCCACGCAATGTGATGATGGGGCTGATGGTGGTGACGGCAGTGTTCTCGATGTTTATGAGTAACACGGCGACCACGGCCATGATGCTGTCGATTTTGACGCCGGTGCTGGCGGCATTGCCGGCCGGCGATCGTGGGCGGGTGGCCTTTGCGCTGTCTATTCCCGTTGCGGCGAATATTGGCGGGATTGGCACGCCGATTGGTACGCCACCGAATGCGGTTGCACTCAAGTATTTGACTGGCGAGAACGCGATTTCCTTTGGTGAATGGATGATGTTCGGCGTGCCATTTGTGATGGTGATGCTGGTTATCAGCTGGATCTTGCTCAACACCTTCTATGCTTCAGAACAAAAAGAAATTGATGTTCAGATTCGCGGTAAGTTTTTGAAAACCGGTAAAGCCTATCTGGTGTATGTCACTTTTATCGCGACCGTTTTGCTGTGGATGTTTGGCAGCGCGCACAACATGAATTCCTACGTGGTGGCACTGATCCCTGTGGCGGTGTTTGTCTCTTCTGGGGTGATCACCCGTGATGACATGAAAAAGATGTCGTGGGACGTGCTCTGGTTAGTCTCGGGCGGTATTGCACTGGGCTTGGCGTTGGAGAAAACTGGTTTAGCGGCGCGCTTGGTGCACAGCATTCCATTTGCCGACTATCCGGCAGTAGCGGTGCTGCTAGGGGCGGTTGCGCTGACCTTGATCATGGCTAACTTTATGTCACACACCGCCACGGCCAACTTGTTGTTACCACTAATGGCAGCGCTGGCGGGGACGGTTTCAGGGCTGAATGAAGTCACACTTATCTTGGCGGTGACCTTTGCCGCATCCTTAGGGATGGCGCTGCCGATCAGTACGCCGCCTAACGCTCTGGCTCATGCCACGGGAATGGTGGAGTCATCACAGATGGCGAAAACCGGCACGTGGCTTGGCATCATCGGCGTGGTGCTGTGCTTGATGATGTTGGCACTGCTTGGGCAGTTGGGGGTGATCTGATGCCCGTATCTGCAACGCAACCGACCGTGTTTGAGCGCATTATCCGCGATTATTTCACGCATCCGGCGCAGCGGGTCACCTTGCTGCCCGGTGATGTGCTGATGGACCAAGGCGAGTTCAATGAGCGGCTCTATTACGTGCATTCTGGGCAGCTGATCGCCACGGTCAGTGCGCCGGATGATGTGGGAGAAGAGGAGCAAGCCGAGCTGTTTTTGGCAAGCCCGGGCACCTTTATCGGGGTGCACAGTTTCTTCTCTTATCGGCTGGTGGCCTCTAGCCGCGTAGTCGCGCAGACGGAGGCTGAGCTGGCGTGGATAGATATCCGTACGCGGCCGGTCGATCCTGAATTGCACGGCAGCTTAAGTGAGCAGTTTATGCCGGTGATCGTGGAGGAGTTGCAGCGTCGGCAATGGCGTTTGAGCCAGATGGCGCGTGAGCGGGAGGCCGCCAACCGTCGCTTGCATATGGCGGAGAAGCTCTCGACACTCGGTCAGTTGGCTGCTGGCTTGGCGCATGAGTTGAATAATGCCGTTGGAGTACTGGCGCGCAAATCCGATTATCTGAGCGGGGTGTTGCGGATTTTGTTGCAGGAGAAATCGCCGTCGTTGATCAGTTGGTTTGACCGAGGTCAGCAGACCGGACAAACCGCATCAAGCTCGGTGGTGCGCCAACAGGCGGCTGAGTTGCGTCGTCGTTTTGGGTTAGCGCCGGAGCAGGCTAAAACCTTGGCGCGAGCGTTGGATGATGGCACTATCCCGACCGAATTACCACAGCCGCTCGAGGGCGCGTTGCAGCTCTGGGAAATCGGGCGTGATTGCTATGACATGCAACTGGCGGCATCTCATGCCTCTGGCATCGTCAAATCGGTGAAGCAGTTAGGTGGCGGCGATTATCAGCGGCAGTGGGGGATTGATGTCAATGAATCTGTCCGCGAAGCCTTGGCGCTACTGCAAAGTCATTTGCGTGAGGTTAATGTTGATTTGAATCTGGGGCAATTACCGCCTTTGTATGGAAATACCACTGAACTGGTGCAGGTTTGGGTCAATATCATCAAAAATGGTTGGGATGCGATGAAAGATGCGCAAACCCCTGATCCCACCATCAAGATTTCTACCCGTGCCGGTAAACGCTCGATTCAGATCTCACTGGCCAATAATGGCCCGATGATCCCTGAAGAGGTGGCGGCGCGTATTTTTCAGCCCAATTTTACGACCAAAACCATGTCGGCGCGTCGCCAAGGGCAAACGGTCGGGTTGGGGTTGGGTTTGTATATCGTTAAGCGTTTGGTGGAGAGCTATGGCGGAGACTTGCTCTTGAAAAGCACGCCAGAATATACCCGTTTTCGTGTTCGGTTGCCGCTGCAGGCTGAGCCGCTGTCATCGCCAGAATGCCATGATGACGATGAATAATCGTGTGTTTGCAGCAGGCAAAACGGGTGTGCGCTGGGGTTGGTGGTGAGTTAGCCATTATCGAGGCTAATTATTTATCTTCGCTACCAAAATCAGCCTTCGCGCCACAACTCGCGACACCATACGTGAGCCTGTGCAGGTACAAGCAAAGGGATTTTACAGGAGGTCAAAATGGAAAAGCTGTATCTGATTTGTGTGGATGATCAGCGAGATGTGCTGAGCGCTGTCGTCAGAGATCTCGAAAAGCTGAGTGACTGGGTCTGTATTGAAGAGTGTGAGTCTGCCGATGAAGCGGCGGGGTTAATGGACGAGCTCGATGCTGAAGGTTGTCCGATTGCGTTAGTGATTTCCGATCATATTATGCCGGGCAAAAGCGGCGTCGATTTTCTGGCCGATATTGCCCAAGATATGCGCTTTATCCAAACCAAAAAGATTTTGCTGACCGGTCAGGCATCGCACAAAGACACCATTGATGCGGTGAACCGCGCGCGTATTCAGCACTACATTGAAAAACCGTGGCAACCGGAGCCGCTGTTGGCAATTTGCCGTAAATTGCTGACCGAGTATCTGTTTGATACCGGTATGGATGTAACGCCTTATATTGAGTTTGCCGACCAAGCGGTGTTGCTGGAGCGTATGCGCGACTAGCACCATCTTGATTGCCGCAGACAAAAAGAGCCCCAGTATTGGGGCTCATTTGTTTCGGTATACCCGATTTCCCGGCAGTGATTCTAGTTATTCGCGGTACAGCTTCGCCAGCTCAGGATCGAGTACCCCTTGTGGGGTGAGTGTGACGCGCAGACTCATCATCAGCATTAAAGTGGATGACAAGGTGGTGCATGCCAGCAGTGAAAGCATCACCAGAATCTGGTATTTAATTGCCAACAAAGGGCTATTACCGCCCAAAATCTGACCGGTCATCATGCCCGGTAACGAGACAATCCCCAGTGTTGCCATCGACAAAATTGTCGGCGACCATGCCGAGCGCATAGCTTGGCGGACGTACGGTAAGGCGGCTTCCCACGGCGTTGCACCCAGCGACAGATCCATCATCCACATCGGTTGTTGATTGACGACAGCGCGATAAAAGCGATCTAACACCAGATAGTTCGCGGTGAGCGCATTACCCAGCAACATACCGGCTAGCGGGATAGCAAAGCGCGCATCAAACCACGGCGTAGGCTGCAAAATCACCACCAGCAAATAGCCGAGGATCAGCAATGCGCCGCAGCTTATCCCCGCGAAAACCGGCAAGAACAGACGTTTGCGTGGCAGCGGGGTGCGTTTGATAGCGTTGGAGGCGGCGGCGCTCATCATCACCAGCAGCCACGCAGCGTTGACCCACAGATTGTTCAGTTTAAACAGGTATTCCAAATACACACCGATCAGCGCCAGCTGCACAATCATGCGCAGGCTCGACTTCACGATGTCTTTGCCCAGTTTCAGTTGTAACCAGCGGCTGAGAAGCAGCGGAATACCCAGCAGTAACACACCGAGCGCGACATCGGTCCAGCTGACAAATAACTCATCCATGTGCCAGTACCTGCAATTGTTGGTTTTCGATATGCCAATGCTGGTTGCAGAAGGCCACCATATCGGGGTCATGGGAGACGCTAAGCAGCGTGCAACCTAATTGCTCCAGCAAGGCAAACACGCGCTGCTTGCTATCGGCATCCAAGGCTGAGGTGGGCTCATCGGCAAACAAAAACGGACGATTCAGCTGCAAGCAGCCGGCTAGCCCGATACGTTGCCGCTGTCCGCCAGAGATATCTGCCATGCGTTGTTGCAAGGTCTCCGGCTCTAAGCCAAGTGCAGCCAGCAGCGCTTGTGGCTGGCAAATGTCTGGCGGTGCGGTGGTGGCAGCTTGATTGAGCTTAAAGCTGCGCAAACGCTCCAGATAAGTGTCTACCTGCATATCCAGTGGCGGGATCTGCTGTGGTAGGTAGGCGATTTTTTGCCGAATAGCCTGCTGCGTGAGCGGAGACACCGGTTGGTCAAACAGCCAGACTGTACCACTGTCAGCCGGATACATACCGGATAAAATTCCCAGCAAGGTGGTTTTGCCGCTGCCGGACATCCCCGTTAGCGCGACGCGTTCGGCGCGGCGAATTTCGGCTGAAAACGGAGCAATCAAGGGTTGTCCATTCAACTCAACGCTAACCTGATCGGCGCGTAATACCGTATTGGTCATAAGTGATGTGTAATGATTCGTGGACTGATGAGTGAGAGTATGCATCTGGCTCGTATCAAACGTGCTAGGCGATTGACCGAACAGATGTTTTCTGGATAAGCATCATGCATGGAATAGGTCAGGTAGACAAGTTTCTGCGCGCTTTATTCATACAAATCGTATCTGTAATTCATTCAAATTGCGCCGATGGGGATTACTGGGCATTTAGCGCATCTTTAGGTTGCGGGCTCGTTGGGGGGCGAAGGCGGTGTTTGTGTTGTTGATGCTTTGCTGACTGAGGAAGCATCAGTGTTACGCGCATTACGGCCAAAGGGCAGGATTTGTGCCTGTTGCCCCATAAACTCGCTAGGGCGGTTCAAAACCTGTTGCAACGTACCGAGCTGACGCATCAGTAAGCGATTCAGTAACACGCAGGTGTGCAGGGGATTTTTGCCGGTCGAAATGCAGCGGTCAATGTGGCCTTGCAAAGCACGCAAATGCGTTTGCGAGCGTGGTGAGGCGGCATTAATTAGCGCTTCGGCATGCGCATGACGCAGCTTTTCCAAAGCTTGCGGGTCTTCTTTAGCCAAACGCACTAACTCATCAAACGAAGGTAACGGCAGGTTCGGCGATCCGGATGTTGCTGACGATGTCATGGCCTTCACCCTCTGATTCGCTCCAGCGGTTCTGTTGTATACTGCCTTCTACACATTTCAAACTTAAGCACGCAGGGTACTTGCTCTGAGTATTAGCGCAGACTGCGGGTTTTGCCATATTGCACGAGAGTTGTCTCTGTTGTGAGTGCTTTAAGTCAGCGAACCCAAGTGCATTGAGCAAGACTTTTGTAAGGCGATAATGAAATAACCCTACATTTTCGGATGGAATGTCAGATGATTCACAGATGACGGCAAAGTTACACACAGGTTCTGTGGATAAAATTGGGAAAAGTGATGAATTCATGGTTCAGCTAATTGAAAATAAAGAATAAATAAAAAGAAAAGAGGCAGCGTTCTGATAGAACAAAAAAAAGCCCGCAATGCGGGCTTGAGTAAGAATCTGATCTAGTTTCTCATCGGCTATCACGCAGATTTGCGTTTGTGATCCCAGCTCAGTGCGCCTGCGCCATATTGCACCATCATCAGCAGACCACCGGCCATTGCGATGTTTTTCATGAACATGATCATTTGCATACCATCTTGTGGATGCAGGTGGAAAATCACAGCGCTTGCCACACAGAACAGCGCCAGTGCTGCGGCGATGAGGCGTGTTTGGAAGCCCACCAGCAGCGCAATACCACCACCGAGCTCCAACAAGATCACCAGCGGTAACAAGAAACCCGGTAAACCAACAGATTGCATGTAGGCCTCGGTTCCGGCATAACCGGCACCCAGTTTGCCCCAGCCAGCGATGATGAAGATTTGTGCCATCAGAGCACGAGCGAGTAAATCAATGAATCTCATGGGATGTTCCTTCTATTCCTGCAACCGTGAATGCGTCTGTAAAAAGCATGTCCTGCAATAAAACGGTATTGCGATGGAGCCTTTCTTATTGTGTTGTTGCTTGTATTAAGCAGATGTGACCTACGCCAATTACATCAGTTCAGCAATTGCTTCCTGTGCGGCATGTTGCGCTTGCGCGACAGCTTCCGGGCCAAATGCCAGCGCTTCGGCATAAATGTACTTAATGTCAGTAATGCCGATGAAATTGAGTATAGTTTGCATATACGGGGTGATCAGGTCAGAAGGTAAACCTTTGTGGATCCCGCCGCGACTGGTCAGGACCACGGCTTTTTTACCCTTCACCAAACCTTCAGGGCCGTTTTCGGTATAGCGGAAGGTCACACCTGCACGCAGCACCATATCAATGTAGGTTTTCAGTTGCACAGGGATGCTGTAGTTGTACATTGGCGCTGTAAACACAATCACATCATGGTCATTGAGCTCGGCGATCAGTTGATCTGACAGTGCTGCGGCTTCTCGTTGACGCTCGCTTAACTCTCCGGCAGGGCGTAGCGCACCCACGGTTTCGCTATCCAGCATCGGAATTGGGTTTACTACCAGATCGCGCACAGTGACACTGTCACCTTTTTCTTGGTGCTGTTCAATCAGGAAATCTGCCATCCGGTTGGATTGAGAGTGCTCAGCCATAATGCTGGATTTTAAAACCAATACCTTACTCATGATGTTTCTCCGTTCATTATTCGGGGTCGTGGATTCCGTTTACTGCAACATCATCCCTCGTTGTTTATTCAATTTACGCGAAATATTGGGGCGAAAAAGCGCAAAAAATCGTGCTCATTTTTCTAAAAAATAGAATGATTTGGTTATCGCTCGGCACGAGTGGACTGTGTAATCGGGGGGAAGAGGAGAGAAACGTGGAGAGAAACTCAGTAGTGATGGATGCGGTAAAGTGGCTAGCAAGAAAAGGAATAACTCACCACCGGCCATATATGGGTACCGGCAGTGAGTGAATACGTGCGCAGATTAACAGCGCAGTAGCGATTCTGGCTCGTTTGGCTCGGCGTCGGTTGCCGTACCGGGCGTAAAATGCTGGATGATTTGCTGCACGGCCGGATTGCGCGCGGCTTCCACGCTATAACACCATCCGATGCGACGCGATAGGGCGAGCTCAGGCACCGGACAATGCAGCAAGGTCGGCCAATCCGCTAACAAGCTTTGTGGCAGCAGCCCAATACCTAAACCCGCATTAAGCATAGCAGCCAATTGCTGGTGGTTGTCGGTGGTGCCTTTGGGGGTTAACACCAGTGAGTGCTGCGACAACACGCCCATAATACGCTGATAACTGGCACTGGCGTGGCAGGCTAACCATTCCTGTGCGGGAACGTCGGCCAGCGTAAGGGATTGCTCCGAACTTATCGCTTCCCGCACTTGCTGCGCAAAGGGATGTCGTGCTGAAACGGCCAGATGGTAGGCATCATCCAGCAGGGGGAAGAACAGGTCGTCGTCACACAGAGCGTCATCGCGATCAATGCGCATATCGCCAGCGCAGCCTTGTAGCAATGTCAGTTGCAATCCGGGAAGGGCGGCATAGCACTCTGCTATCAATTGGCTTTGCCAGTATTGCCCCAGATCGGCCATCAATCCTACCGACAAACTCACCGCACCACCTTGCTGTGCAAACAGCGTGGGCAGGTTTTGCAATTCATTCACCAAGCGGCGGGCGCTCGGATACAGTCGGCGCGCTTCATCCGTCAGTGCTACGCCTTTGGGTTGCCGAATGAACAGGGTGACATTGAGCTGCTCTTCCAACTGGCGAATGCTGGCTGATAAAGCCGGTTGCGACACGTGGCAACGCTGCGCGGCGGCAGTCATATTTTTTTCTTCAAACACTGCGGTAAACGCACGCAACAGACGGTAATCCATAGTGATAACTGTTTTTTATTTCTAATCGGCTTGTATCGCCAGATTGTATCAAATTTCTCGGGACGATATACCGCAAAAATGCCATTCACCTTATTTTGCTATCGGTATAGCTTATCACTGTAGGCGTAACTTGCTTTCATTTGGTGAAAAATGCGTCATTTATGGGGCGAGAAATTCGTTGCTATAAACCTTGCTCGGTCTGATTTTGCTATTTCGTTGAAGTGTGGCGAAATTTTGTTCGCATAGTAATCAAACTGGCCAATATTGTGGTTGCTAACAGCTTCTTTAGCCGTTCATAGAGAGTCTGGTGGGAGCGTTGTCATAGGTTTTAGTTATGCTTGCCAGTGATTTTTCCCATTTCAGTCTCATTTCTTACGGGGATATAGTACGCCACATCGAGCAGACACGGATTATGCGATTACTCTTGTTTATAGAGCGATGTTTATCACCGTGTCTCTCACAGTGATGTCTTGCGTTGTTTTGAGGCCTCACTGCGATTTATTTGAAATATTTATTTGAGGTAGCCATGAAAGACTCTAAATCCCTGATCGTGATCACCGGTGCAAGCTCTGGGATCGGTGCCGCCACTGCGCGTCTGCTGTCATCTCGCGGTTACCCATTGCTGCTGTTGGCGCGTCGTGTTGATCGTCTGCAAGCGCTGAATCTGCCAAACACCCTGTGCTGTCAGGTTGACATCACTGATGGTGAAGCGGTGAAAGCGGCGATTGCGCAGGCTGAAGCGCAGTTCGGTCCGGTAGATGCACTGATTAACAATGCTGGTGTGATGCTGCTGGGTAATATGGCCGAGCAAGATCCGAAAGAGTGGCAACAAATGCTGGATGTGAACGTGAGCGGTTTGCTGAACGGGATCCATGCCGTACTGAAAGGGATGCGCGAGCGTAAGAGTGGCACCATCATCAATATCAGTTCGATTGCTGGTCGTAAAACCTTCCCTGACCACGGCGTGTATTGCGGTACTAAGTTTGCGGTACATGCGATTACCGAAGGGCTGCGTGAAGAAGTGGCGATGGACAATGTCCGTTGCATCACCATCGCACCAGGTGCGGTAGAAACTGAGCTGCTGTCTCATACCACCAGCGATAGCATCAAAGAAGGCTATGAAGCGTGGAAAACGGAGATGGGCGGCGTAGTGAAAGCTGAGCAAATTGCCGAGGCGATCCGCTTTGCTTACGAGCAACCACAATCGTTGTGTATCCGTGAAATCGTTCTGGCGGCAACACGTCAGCAGCCGTAATTTAGCGCAAAAGCGAAAGCGTAGAGCGATAACATAATGCAACTTAATGCGGTGGCTCAATTTAGCTAATAAACTGAGTCACTTGATTGATAAAGGCGAGGGAGAGCGAGACTTCTTCGCCTTTTCTTTATGGCTTTCCCTGTTTACGACTGTACCGTTTATTACTGCGTATTAGCTTTCCATCATTCCAAGCGTTCTATCCATCCCTTATTTTAATCTCCTCTCCATATCATCTCCCGTGCATAATGGTTAATACGCGGTTCAGACTCTGCAGGTTAGAGTGCTGTAATCGGGTAAAATCGCGCATACACGCGGCAACGTTATTGGCATTAAGGATGCTGACCTGTGGCGTGTTTGAATTTCGTGTACAGGAGTCTGCATGTTGTATCCCAAGCGCCATTATTGGCAGCAAACGCTCGGAGCTATCCGAACTTGCGGCAGAAAACTGATCGAGTTTGAGCTGGTCTTTGCCCTGATTTCTGCGGGGGTGATGGTGCCAGCATTCGGCTGGTTGCTGAATCATCTGATTGCCCGTAGCGGTAATGTCACCATCACCAATTACGATTTGGTGGATTTTGCCATATCGCCCTATGGCGGTTTGTTCATTCTGACGGCGCTGTGCAGTGGCTTTACGCTGTTTTTTACCCAGCGTGCCGGGGTGACGATTTTGGCCGCCTCCGGATTGTACGGTTACCCGATTGGACCGGTGCGCGCATTGGTATTTGCTCTTGGTCGCTTACCGGTATTTCTGCGCTTAGGGATCTTGTATGCCGTGACGCTGCTGGCGCTTAGTGTGCCTTTTGCTGGTTTGGGTTACCTGCTGTTTAGCCTGCTGCTGCAAGGGCATGACATCAATTACTACCTCTATTACAAACCGATGGAGTGGTATTTGGCGCTCGGCGGTGGCGCTGTATTAGCGTTCGGTTATGTCATCTTGGTGCTGCATTTATGGGCGCGAACGGCGTTTGCATTGACCATTATGGTCAGTGAGCCGGTGAATGTGGTGACGGCATTGCGCCGCAGTTGGCGGTTGAGCGCGGGCCATGAAATGGCGATTGTGTGGCGCGCGGGTGGCTGGTGGTTATGGGTTGGCGCAGTGGCGTATCCGCTGATCCGCTTGATTTCCTGGAGCGCCGATCGGCTACTGGATCAATTAGCCCTTAATTTGTCAGCCGAAGTGACGTTTCTGGCGTTAGTCTCCGCGCTGGTGTTTATGCTCAGTGCCGGTTGGTCATTGCTGGGGATGTTTGGCGAAGCGTACATTATCCAATTGCTGTATCGCGATTTTGGCGAAAAACCGGCTGGCTTGGAGCGTTTGGGGCGCGAAGCGGTGAAGCAGGCATCCGATTTGTCGGTGCGCACCTTAGGCGGCGTGTTGACCGGTGCATTTGTGGTGATGCTCGGATTGGGTATTTATGCACTGAGTGGCGAGCCGCAGCGCGATGAAATTTTGATCACCGCGCACCGCGCGGGGGCTGCGCGAGGTCCAGAAAACACCGTGGCGGCATTGCGCCAAGCCATTGCTGAGAAAGCCGATTATGCTGAAATTGATGTGCAAACGGCCGCGGATGGTGAATTGGTGGTGCTGCACGATGCGGATTTGATGCGTATTGCTGGCGATCCGGCGCGCGTTGCAGACCTGAGCCACGAAGAGATCCAACAGCGCGATGCTGGCGCTTGGCATAGCGAAGCGTTTCGTGGTGAACCGGTGCCGACATTACGCCAAATGTTGGATGAGGCGCGTGGGCGCATCGGTCTGAATATCGAGCTCAAATACAACCGCCCTGATCCGACATTGGCGGCGGCGGTAGTCGCGATGCTGCAAAAAGAGGGGATGACCCAGCAGGTGGTCATTACTTCCTTGGAAGCCAAAGCCATCGAAGAGGTGCGAAAACTTGACCCATCAATTCGTACTGGATTGATTGTGACGCAGTCTATTGGCGATCCGATTAAAGCCGATACTCAGTTTTTGGCCGTGAATCAGAGCGTGGCGAATGAGAAGTTTATCGCGCGAGCACACAAAGGTGGCAAGCAAGTGCATGTGTGGACTGTCAACAATCCACGTCAGATGATCCGAATGCTGGCGTTGGGAGCAGATGTGCTGATCACGGATTACCCGCAAGAAGCTGCGGATATTCGGGCGCAGTGGCTGGCTCTGTCGCCGGTCGAGCAAACGGCGCTGCGCTTGCGCTATATCTTGTAAATAGTCCTGTAAATGGTTCTGTAACCAGTTCTATAACTGGCTCTATAAAAGCACGGCCAACCCTGTAAATCTCTTCGATATAAGCGTCGGTGCTAGTCATGCATCGGCGCTGCGACTTTAGTCTATATTGTCGACAATTTTCTTGAGTTACTGCATTACTGATGCTTAATTAAGCATCAGAGTACGGATGCAGTTGCATAATCTCATGCGCTGCTGAATCCGTGTCGACAGGAGCGCAGGATGGCGTCGTCCTCTTCATCACTTTCTTTATCTACATCTTCGCGTGTAACGGCTGAGCACCCGTCGAGTGACGCTGCATCGCATGCAGTGGATATGCTGACCTTGCCACTGCGCGATGCGACTAAAGCTGCAAGTCTGACTGACAGTTTACGTGAGGCAATTGTCAGCGGTGAGATTGCCGCCGGAAGCAAGCTGTCTGAGCCCGAGCTGGCGCGCCGTTTCGGGGTGAGCCGTGGGCCGCTGCGTGAAGCCATGATGAAGATGGAATCGCTGGGATTGGTCGAGCGGGTGGCACATGTCGGCGCACGGGTTGTGACGTTGTCACTGTCTCGCTTAAGTGAATTGTACGCCGTGCGCGAAGCGCTCGAAGGAATGGCGGCGCGGTTGGCGGCAGAAAATATTACCCCTGAGCAGCAGCAAGCCTTGCAACAATTGCTGAATACCCATTGTGACTACATTCGTGATGTCGATGGTGCGTCTTATTTCCATCAGCAGGGCGACTTTGACTTTCACTACCGCATTATTCACGCCAGCGCGAATCGTCGTTTGATTACGTTGCTGTGTGATGAGTTGTACCACCCATTGCGTATGTACCGCAGTCAGGCACCGACCAGCCATTCCCGTCCGCAAGCGGCATTAGAAGAACATCGCCAGATTTTAATGGCGGTAGCCGCCGCCGATGGGGAACTGGCAGAGCTGCTGATGCGTCGCCATATTGCGCGCAGTCGCAAGCTGATTGAGCAGCAACTGGCCTAATTATCACCACAACACTGACAGCGACAAGGAGAGATGCTGATGTCCATCCAAGACGGTCTGAAGCAAGGAAAATCGCCCGGCGCGCGTTTTCGTCACGCAGTCGCGCAAGGTAATACTAATCATGGTGGCCCACTTAAAATTGTAGGAGCCGTGAACGCCTATTGCGCTTTAATGGCGGCGCAATCAGGTCATCAAGCACTGTATTTGTCTGGTGCTGGGGTTGCGAACGCCTCATTTGGATTACCGGATTTAGGCATGACCTCATTAGACGAGGTACTGACGGATGTGCGTCGTATTACCGCGGTGACCGATGTGCCGCTACTGGTGGATATTGATACGGGCTTTGGTGGCGCGCTCAATATTACCCGCACTATTCGCGAGATGGAGCGTGCTGGCGCGGCGGCGGTGCATATTGAAGATCAGGTGAGTCAGAAACGCTGTGGTCATCGCCCTAATAAAGCTGTCGTTAGTCAGGCAGAAATGGTGGATCGCATTCGTGCCGCCGTGGATGCGCGCACCGATCCTGATTTTGTGATTATGGCGCGTACCGATGCCTTAGCCGTTGAGGGCATGGATGCGGCCATTGAGCGCGCATTGGCTTGCGTAGCTGCTGGTGCGGACATGATTTTCCCTGAAGCGATGCAAACCTTAGCGCAATACCGGCGTTTTGCCTCGGCTGTCGGTGTGCCGGTACTGGCGAATATCACCGAATTTGGGCAAACCCCGTTGTTTGAATGTCGAGAATTGGGCGAGCAGGGCGTGGCGATGGTGCTGTATCCCTTAACTGCTTTTCGTGCCATGAATCGCGCCGCTGAGAGGGTGTATCAGCATTTAGCGCAGGCACAATCGCAGGTCGCGCTTGTGGATCAAATGCAAACGCGCGCCGAGCTGTACCACTATCTGGATTACTTGCGCTATGAACAAACCTTAGACCGGTTATTCAGCCAAGATGCCGAAAAAAACGCCCTTTAATAACGGTACTTAATTCTGAATATATTGAAAACATAACGAGTATGACATCTAGAGCGCAGCGCGGCGGTGCCCTGAACCTACAGGCATCGGATGTCCTGGTCTGCCTCTCCGAATATGCAGTTCTCACTGATACGGAAGGAATGGATTATGACAAGCTCTCCAACACCGGCAGCGCTGGGTGGCGCAGGATTACGCGGACAAAGTGCAGGGCAAACAGCGCTCTGTACCGTCGGGAAAAGTGGTACTGGATTAACCTATCGCGGTTATGACATCAGCGATTTGGCGCGTTTTGCCTGCTTTGAGGAAGTGGCATTTTTACTGCTGCGCGGTCATTTGCCCAACGAGCAAGAGCTAGAAGCCTATCGCCAACATCTGGTGGCATTACGTGGCTTGCCGGAAAAATTGCGCATTGTCTTAGAGCACATTCCGGCCTCCGCGCATCCGATGGATGTGATGCGTACCGGTTGCTCCGTGTTGGGTAATTTGGAGCCGGAAACTGATTTTTCGCAACAAGTGCACGCTGCCGAACGCTTATTGGCCGTGCTGCCTGCCATGATTTGCTACTGGTACCGCTTTAGCCACCAGCATGTGCGAATTCGCACTGACTCGCCAGAAATCAGCACCGGCGGCTATTTCCTGCATCTGCTTTATGGCTATCGTCCTGATCCTGAATTTGTGCAAGCCATGCACTGTTCCCTGATTTTGTATGCCGAGCATGAATTTAATGCCTCGACCTTTGCTGCACGCGTGTGCGCGTCAACGTTGTCTGATTATCATTCGGCTATTACGGCGGCGATCGGTACATTGCGCGGGCCATTACATGGCGGCGCGAATGAGGCGGCCATGGAGATGATTGAACGGTTCACCAGCGTAGAAGATGCCGAGCAGGGCATTTTAGACATGCTGGCGACGAAGGCGAAAATCATGGGGTTTGGTCATGCCATCTATCGTACCCATGATCCGCGCAATGCCTTAATCAAAGCATGGGCGCAAAAGCTGGCAGAAAAGACTGGAGATACCCGCTATTACCCAGTATCTGAGCGTATTGAGACGGTGATGATGCGTGAAAAAGCGCTGTTTGCGAACGCCGATTTCTACCATGCCAGTGCGTATCACTTTATGAAAATTCCCACGCTGTTATTCACGCCTATTTTTGTGCTCAGTCGGGTAACCGGTTGGTCGGCGCACATTTTCGAGCAGCGCGCTAATAATCGCATTATCCGCCCCAGCGCTGATTATATCGGCCCTGAGCCGCGCAGTTGGTTGCCCTTGGCTGAGCGATAAGGCAGAGCGTTAATAGATGGATGAGAAGAACCAAGGTTATCAATATAAGTCATCATCCAATAACTGGCTTTCTTTCAATAGAAAGAAAGCGCGCTGTAGTAAAAATATCTAATATCAATATCTTATCACGCATAAATGCTATACCCGACAAGGAGTTCAACCATGCACGGAATCAATCAAGCGGAAATAAACCAACGACCAGCGCCAGATGCCTTACTGTGCCAAATTGCCGATTATGTGATGGATTGCACCGAGCCATCCGCCGAAGCATTAGCCACGGCGCGCTATTGTTTGCTCGATACGCTTGGCTGCGGATTACTCGCGCTGCGGTTCCCTGAATGCACCAAGCACTTGGGGCCGCTGGTGGAGAGCACATCAGTGCGCCATGGTGCGCGTGTTCCGGGGACATCACATGAGCTAGATCCGGTCACCGCCGCATTTAACATCGGCTGCATGATCCGCTGGTTGGATTACAACGATACCTGGTTGGCTGCCGAGTGGGGGCATCCCTCTGATAATTTAGGGGCTATTTTGGCGGTGGCTGATTATTTGAGCCGCAAAGCCGTGGCGCAAGGCAATGCGCCACTGACTTTACGCGATGTGCTGGTGGCCATGATTCAAGCCCATGAGATTCAAGGCGTATTGGCCTTGGAGAACAGCTTTAACCGTGTCGGGTTGGACCACGTATTGCTGGTGCGTGTGGCATCCACGGCGGTGGTGACGCGGCTGTTAGGCGGTGATCGTCAGCAGGTGATCGATGCCTTATCACAAGCTTGGGCTGATGGTGGCGCATTACGGACTTATCGCCATGCACCGAATGCTGGTTCACGCAAATCGTGGGCGGCCGGTGATGCCACTTCACGCGCGGTACGTTTGGCGATGATTACGATGAAAGGGGAAATGGGCTTACCATCGGTGCTCAGCGCGCCGCGCTGGGGTTTTTGCGATGTGTTGATGCATGGCGAACCACTGCGAGTGAGTCAGCCTTTTGCGTCTTACGTGATGGAAAATGTGCTGTTTAAGATTTCGTATCCGGCAGAGTTCCATGCACAAACTGCCGTGGAGTGCGCGATAACGTTACACTGTAACGAATCGTCGCGTTATCTTTCTCAGCGTGGTAGTGAACAACCGGGCATTGAAGATATTGAACGTATTGAAGTGACGACCCATGAGTCAGCTGTGCGCATCATTTCCAAAACTGGTGCGCTGGCTAATTCCGCCGATCGTGATCACTGCTTGCAGTACATGATTGCAGTGCCGTTGTTGTACGGTACGTTGACCGCCGAACAGTACGAAGATGCATTCCACCGCGCTGACCCGCGCATTGATGCGCTGCGCGAGAAGATGGTGGTGCGCGAAGACAGTGCCTATTCCCGCGATTATCTTGACCCGACTAAACGTTCGATTGCCAATGCGGTGCAGATTTTTTATCGCGATGGCTCATGCAGTGAGCGAGTTGCGGTGGAATATCCGGTCGGGCATCGTCGTCGTCGGGAAGAGGGCATTCCGTTGTTGTTGGCAAAATTCCGCGCCAGCTTGCAGACCCGATTCCCAGCGGCACAATGTGCGCGCATTCTGACTCAGTGCGGTGTAGACGACGCCAACAAGGGGGATCTCGGACACTCTGCAAACGCTACAAATTCGTTGGACGCGTTTGCCGCGATTCCGGTTAACCAATTTATGGATTTGTGGGTGATTAACTAAGTCTACTCGCATAGAAACTCCAGCATAGAAAATTCAAATCGTGAAAACTGGCGCGTCCTTTAACCATTAAGCTAATTGGCGAATGTGTTAATGGGGGCGTCAGTTTTTTATCTGCTTGTTAATCCTCTTCCGTTCACTCTCTTTAGGGCAAGTGGGCGAGTTGTATCCGTTTTCCTTAATCGTTTGTGATCACGACATTTTTCATCTGTTAATCTTTACAACAAGAGTCGTTCTGAATTCACCCATTTTGCTTTATGGTAGAGCTGAATTTGCAAAGGGAGTGTGGCATGAGAAAGTGTCTGGTTATGGGCGCGGCGGGTTATATCGGATCTTACCTTGTCCCACATCTGCAAGCGCAGGGGTATCAGGTGGTGGCAGGAGCACGGCGTCCGTGCCGTTTGCCAGCGGGCGTGGAGTTTCGTCTGGCCGACAGCCTCAAACCGCGCACCTTACAGGTTGCGTTAACCGGCATCGACACGGTTTTTTATCTGGTGCATGCCATGGGCTCAGGGGCTGAGTTTCACCGTTTAGAGCAGCAAGGGGTGAAGAACTTCGCGGCGGCAGCGCACAAGGCGGGTGTACGCCGGATCATCTATCTTGGGGCGATTCAGCCCGAATCTTGCCACAGTCGACATCTTAATTCGCGCCGTTATTGCGGTGAGCTATTTCGAGCTTCAGGAGTCCCAACCGTTGAACTGCGGGCGGGGATCATTATCGGGCCGGGCTCTGCCGCGTTCGAGGTGATGCGCGATCTGGTTTATAACCTGCCATTAATGGTCACACCTAAGTGGGTGCGTTCGCGCACGCCGCCGATTGCGCTGTCGAACTTGCTCTACTATTTGACAGGCCTGATTGAAGCTGAGGGAATCGAAGGACAGATTTTCAATGCGGCTGGCCCAGAATTGCTCAGTTATCAGCAACAGTTACAGAAATTTGCTGCGCATATCGGTAAGCGTTGCCCGATTATTCCGGTGCCGTTTTTGAGCCCCAAATTATCGGCGTGGTGGTTGCAGTTTGTCACCTCGGTACCGCAGCCGGTGGCAAAAGCGTTAGTCGGCGGACTTAAACACGATATTCCTGCCGATGATGTGGCGTTACGTGCGCTATTGCCACAAACCTTGCTGAGCTTTGATCAGGCGCTAGCGGAAAGTTTGGCGTTGGAGCAAAAACTGGGTGCAGAGCAGCAAGGGCAAGAAACGCCGTTGGGGTTGCGCTGGCGTCATCCTGAATATGGTTTCTACGATCGCACCGCCAGTGGCGAAGTGCTTTGTTTAGCCAGTACTGATACGGTGTGGCAAGAGTTGCAATTACTCGGCGGCGAGCAGCGATACTTTTACATGAATGAGCTGTGGGTGATCCGTGAGTGGATGGATCATCTGATTGGCGGGCCGGCGTTAACGCGCGGTCGAACCAATCCGAATAAATTTGTGAAAGGCGATATGCTCGATTCTTGGCAAATTTTAGGTGTTGATGAAGGGCGGCGGTTAGATTTGCTGTTTAATATGAAAGCGCCGGGTGTGGGGCGCTTAGAGTTTCTGATTCTTCCCGAAGAGTCAGGGCTAACGCGCATTCGCGTAACTGCCCATTGGCACCCACAGGGCGCGTGGGGATTGGCCTATTGGCTGGCCATGTTGCCGTTTCATCTGTTTATCTTTCAAGGGATGACCGAGGCTATCGCCAAGCAAGCCGAGCAGCGCGCCGGCATTCCCGTGATGGATTAATGAAAAAATAAAGGGATAAACACCAAACGGTTTATCCCTTATTGTTTTTAGCTTTTAAGCCGGTTTCTCGGCTAGTGACATTATCGCGGCAGCCAGATTAACCGCGTGCATTCCAACGATACATGCGCCACGCTTTTTGCTGGGCAGGAGTGAAGAAGGTCCAGGCGATAAAGCGACTGATTTTCTGCCCTTGTGACATCTCGATAGTTTTCACTTCGGTCGCGCCCACCTCACTCAACGCTTCATACAGTGCTGGCAAACTGGTTTTTTTCGATACCAATGACGTAAACCAGAAACACTGGCCGGCAAATTCGCGGCTTTCGTGGATCATATCACTGATAAAACGCACTTCGCCGCCATCGCACCACAACTCATTATGCTGACCGCCGAAATTGAGTGTCGGCTGGGCATCAATGGTATTGGCATTACCGCGCGAGACTTGATTGTAAGCCAACTTGCTGCGTTTACGCTGGGTCGTTTCTGCCGCTTCTTGCGCTGAGGCGTGGAATGGCGGGTTGCACAAGGTGAAGTCAAACATTTCGCCCGGCTGAATAATGCCACGCAAAATGTCGCTAGGTTGAGTTTGGGTACGCAGCGTAATCGCTGATTGCATGGCTGGATTGCGCTCTAAAATAGCCTCAGCAGACTCGATGGCGACAGTATCAATCTCCGAACCGACCATATTCCAGCCATAGCTATGATGGGCCAGCAGCGGATAAATCAGGTTCGCGCCAGTACCCACATCCAAACCGGTAATGCGTTTACCTTTCGGAATACGGCCTTGATTGGCTTCGGCCAGCAGATCAGCCAGATGGTGAACATAATCAGCACGCCCCGGAACCGGTGGGCAGAGGTAGCCTTCAGGAACATCCCAGCCTTCAACCGCATAAAAATGCTTCAGCAACGCCCGGTTTAGGGCTTTCACTGCATTTGGATCAGAGAAATTGATGGAATCGGTGCCATAGGCATTGCGCTGGACATAGTTGGCCAGCTCTGGGCTTGCTTCGGTCAGCGCCGCGAAGTCATACGAAGAGCGGTGCAGGTTACGTGGGTGCAGATTAGATTTGGTGTCACTCATCAGGATGTCTGGATTTCAGGCTACAAAGATTGGCAACAATAATAGCGGAAAACCGGACATCTTTCGCATTTATCGTTGTTTCTCGGCTTAGGTGGTGTTTTGCGCGTCGGTTACTGGCCATGTGTCACTCATGTTTGTGGCCTGCTTCTTTAAAATGGGTCACATACTGTGCGTATTGCGCTACGCAATGGAATGAGAAGAACAGCAAGCATTCGGAGAGGATCTCATTGTGCCGACACTAAATTTATACGGTGATAGCTTACACGGGGAATGGACGCTGACATCGCCGCAGCACCCTCAGATTCACACGCGTTGCTCGTTGCCGGGCGATATCCACAGTGCTTTGTTAGAGGCTAACTTGATCCCCAATCCCTATTTTGCTTGTAATGAGAAGCAAGTGCAGTGGGTAGGGGAAAGTGAATGGCATCTGTCTCGTACCTTTACCTTGTCTGCGCACGAATTGTCGGCCAGTCGGCTGCTGCTGGGTCTTACCTTTGTCGATACGATGGCGACGGTATGGGTTAATGGGCAGGAAGTCCTGCAGTGCCACAATATGTTCCGGCGTTTTGAGGCCGATATTTTGCCGTGGGTGGTGGCAGGGGAAAACCAAATCCAAATTCGGTTGTTGCGTAATGATGTGGAAGCTGCAGAGCGGGCGTCGCGCCTGCCTTTCCCTATTCCTTGGGCGCAGGGTAATAACCAGATTCCACACATGAATTTGCTGCGTAAAACCCAATGTCATGCCGGTTGGGATTGGGGGATCTGCTTATTGGTCAGTGGCGTATATGGCGAGATCTCGCTAGAACCGGTATTTGCTGTTCAGCCGTTGCAAGTGCGTACCGAACAAGAGTGGCGAGTCGATGGCAGTTGCCGCTTGCACGTAGATTGCACCTATCAGGTGGATAAAGAGAATGTGCCGTTAGTTGCGCAAGTAACCTTGCTCTCACCGACATTCTTAGCTCAGGGAAGCAGACAAGAAAACGCGCAGCATCAGGTAGAGCAGATCCATCTTGAGTTACCGCCACAGCCTTGCGGCGAAGGGCGTTTTCGCCATCGCATTGATATTGCACATCCCCAGCGTTGGTGGCCGGCAGGCTACGGCCCACAGCCACTGTATACGCTTCAGGTAGCCTTTATCGATGTTAGCGCACCAGATACTGACGCGCCGATTACTGCACGCAAAAAGTTAATTGAAAAGCGCATTGGCTTACGTCAGTTAGAGCTGATAACGGAAGACGATGCAATTGGCAGCAGTATGCTGTTTCGGGTCAATGGCCAAGCAATCACCGCTAAGGGCGCTAATTGGATCCCGCTCGATGCACTTCCGTCGCGCCACACGCCAGAGCGTTATCGGCGCTTACTTGAAGATGCGGTGGCCGCCAACATGAATATGCTGCGCGTATGGGGCGGCGGCATGTATGAGCAGGATATCTTCTACGATCTGTGCGACGAGCTGGGCTTACTGGTGTGGCAAGATTTGATGTTCTCCTGCGCGTTGTATCCCTCAACCCCTGAATTCTTGCTCGATGTTGAGCATGAGGTGCGTTATCAGGTGCTGCGTTTAGCCGACCATCCATCACTGGCGCTATGGTGTGGGGATAACGAGGTGATTGGCGCGATTGGCTGGTACCCGGAATCCCGTGAACAGCGCGTTAAATACACGGTGAATTACGATCGCCTGAATCGTCTGTTGGCCGAAGTTGTTGAGCAGGAAGACCCGTCGCGCCGTTTCTGGGCCAGCTCGCCGTGTAATGGAGAGTTAGATTTTGGTGATGCGTGGCATGATGACAACCGTGGCGATATGCATTTTTGGGATGTGTGGCACTCCGGTAAATCTTTTGATGCTTACCACAGTGTGAAACCGCGCTTTTGCTCCGAGTTTGGTTTTCAGTCATGGCCATCGTTGCCCACCGTTAAATCCTTTGCCGAGCCGGATGAGTGGAATATCACTTCGCCAACATTTGAACAGCATCAGAAAAACGGGCGGGGCAACAGCATTATCACGGAGATGATCACGCGCTATTTTCGCTTCCCGATCAGCTTTGAACAGCAATTGTACTTAAGTCAGGTGCAACAGGCGCTGGCTATTAAAACGGCAGCGGAATACTGGCGTGCTTATAAAAACCACTGTCGCGGCATTTTGTTCTGGCAGCTCAATGATTGCTGGCCGGTGAGTTCGTGGTCGAGCATTGAGTATTCAGGGCGCTGGAAATTGCTGCATCACCATGCGCGTCATTTCTTTGCGCCGTTAATGGCGACGTTTATTCATGAATCTTTTGCTCATGAACCTAATGCGCAAGGCCAGCCGATGTTAACGTTGCATCTGGTTAATGATCGGCATGTCACGCAATCGCTGCATGGGGAAGTATTGCAGATCAGCTGGCAGGGGGATGTGTTACAGCGTTGGCCGCTAACATGTACCGCTGCGCCAGATAGCTCTGCGCCAATTTGGCAAATTCCACTGCCCGAGCGTAATACGAGTCACGCCTCCGGTAGTGCGAATGCGTCAGAAAGCGAGGCGCGACGGGGCTTTTATCATGTTGTTCTGCACTCGGAGTCACCAAACCATCAGGCTAACGAACGCATTGAAAACAGCTTTTATCCCGATGTGTTTAAGCGTTTACCGTTGCAACCGGCGCAGATTGAGTACCGCATTGGCGAAGATGTGCAAGGTTGCTATATCGAGTTGTGGAGTCAGCGTCCGGCGCTGTTTGTGCATGTCGAATATAGCGGCGCAGGGCGTTTTGAGGATGCCGGGTTTACCTTACTGCCTGAGGCTATTGGTGGGCGTCGTCGTTTACGTTTTATCGGCTCTGCGAGTTGTGCGGAATTGGTAGCAGGCGTGAAGGTTTACGATTTGCGTTCGACTTACTGAATTGTGATTTATACGCATTTACTCTGTATTGATTACTGCATTCTGAATCGCCACCAATAAACTAGACCCTTCATAGGCTAAGCGCAGAAGTACTTAGCTCGGAAGAAGGGATACAAGGGATACAAGAAGCGAAGCGCGGCCTGCTCACACAGGCCGTTTTTTTATGTCCGTCTTTTGTCGCTGTAGCTCCCTTTGGAAGATTGCTATTGGCTAATTCCGCACTTGGTGAGATAGGTGTTATCCTTGCACTTGATTGAATTATCCCTGCTCATAAAACAATCTATCGATAAAACAAACACCTAAACAGCAGAATAATTTATTCTTAATTAAACTACCGTTTAAAACGGGTTAAGCGCTTAGCTAATTTTCACCATGCTGAGTAACTATGCTGCCGAGTAGCTATGCCGTTCAGCTATGCAGAGGAAAAGACTGCATCAAAATTGATAGCTGGCCGAAAGTTTGAGATTACGCCCAGGCTCCAATGTGCCGTATTCCGGTGCGCCCCAGTAGAAACCGAACGCGGTCGGTTCGGCATAGGCGGCATCGAACAGGTTATCAATACCCGCCATGAGCTTCAGGCCGTTAATCTGTTGCGGCTCATAACTTGTCCACAAATTGACTACGGTGAAGCCTTTGCGCTCAACACGGAAGGTATCTACGCCATCTTGCTTGTTACGTTCATGCTGGGTGTAGGCGTTATTGGGGGTAAAGCGCATGTCAGTACCAACAACCACACTTTCGGTTAGGGCGTAGGCGCCACCCAGCTTCACGCTGTGATAATGGGTTTGCGGCAATACTGCTTTCATGCCTTGATGATCGGTGAGTGTGCCGCTGCTGTAGCTGTAATTTGCATACAGGTCGACACGCCCAAATCCGGCATTTGCATTTAACTCGCCGCCCCATACTTCGGCATCGCCTTGGCTGACCAGTGCAGTGTTTTTGGTCGGGTGTAGGTAGTTATCCAGCGTATAGCGATACAAGGTAAAACCGCTGGTGGCATAATCGGCTTGGGTCAGCGGAGTAAGATCGTAATCTGCACCGGCTTCGATGTTGTAGCCTGTTTGCGCTTTGACATCTTTAGGTTTGACCATGTTATCGCTAATCATAAAGGTTTCCGGTAAACCGGGGCCTTTAAAAATCCGGCCATAGCCGGTTCGAACGGACAGTTTATCGGTCAGCCGGTAGCTAGTTTTGAGTTTTGGCGACCATTGGTGGAAATCGCCTTCGTATAAACCGCCCATCGTAATCTGGTCGTAACGCAATCCCGGCGTCAGCGTTAGTCGGCCTAGCGTCATTTTATCTTCCGCATACACGCCGTAACTGGTCATCAAACCACGACCTTTGACATCCTCCTGTACCACTTTGCCGTTTTGCGTGCCGCCAATATAGCGGGTCACACCATCGGCTTTTTTGGTTTGTTCAGTACGATAGGTTTCTACGCCATAGGTCAGCTGATGCTCACCCAAGGGGCCGGTCAGGCGATTGCGGTTTCGCAGATCGGCGCCTGTGGTGGTATTGTAATAGCTACGGTTAGGCGCATGCTTTTCTGAGCCTTTCTCTTGAGTAATTTCAGCTTCGCGATCAATGCCTTGCTTGGTCTGATACACATTTAACGTCATGTCTAACGGCGAGCCGGTTGGTGCAATGCGCAGCTCAGAGCTGTAGGTATCGCGTGTCATGCCGGAATAGCTATAACGACCATCGTCACTAATACCGGCTTTTTCACCGGCTAGCTGCCGATTACCGCCATCTTCGTAGTGCTGGGCATTGAGTTTCAGCGTGCTGTGCGGCGCCAGCTCGAACACCGCTTTGGCCATGCCGGATTTCAACTTACCTTGTTTGGACTCAATATCCGTACCATCGCCCAAACGCATGGTGCCATCATCATCGCGATGTCCGTACACCAATAACTGCGTGCTATCGCCAACCTTACCGAAGAGGGCGGCACTGCCACTGTTACGGTGATACGCATCTTGATAGCCACCTTTAACAAAAGCGCCGACTTGCTCACCTTCGCGCAGCAAATCTGAAGGATCGCGGGTTTCATAGCGGAAGCTGCCGGTGACGGTGCCACCACTGTCGAGTGCTGAGTTAGGGCCAAATTCGATAACGGCACGTTTGAGCAATTCAGGGTCGATGGTTTGATCGCCTGAGTGGTGGAAGATTTGACCTTCCTGACGAGCGCCATCAATCGTGACCAACGCAAACTTGTCTTCCAAGCCGCGGATCCACACTTTGCGGCCATAGCGTTTGCCTCCATCCACGGTAACGCTCGGTAGGGTGTTGAGCACATCTTTGATGTCACTGGCTTGGCGGTTACTCAATTGTTCGGCATCAATTTGCTGCTGTACATGTACGTCAATCGCTTCACCGGTGACCACGATGGTTTCGCTGGTGGATGCTGACGCTGCATAGCTGTGAGATACCATGAGTGGGGAACTCAATAGCGCCGCTACAGCAATAGCCAGTGGTTTGATTGCAAAAGGTGAACAGTCCACGTTGTTTTGTGTTGTTGGCATAGATGCCATTGTTATTGTCATAATTAATTACGGTCGTTATCTGAAAAGAGGGTGCATCTCAACAGGCGTTAATATCCCCGTTGATGGTGCGGCTCAGTCGACCTTACTCACCAAAATCAAGTTGCCAAAAGTGATGCTAATGCGCTCTTAATTGAAATGCTTGATGCGAGACATTGATGACAATGGTGTAAACCGCTAATTCATCACCATCTCAGCAGCACAAGATTTCAATTTGGCGATTAGTCTATTTTGTGTTGCAAATGATACCTATTATCATTTGCGTGGCAAGTGATAATTGCAGCTATGTTGTTATTTTTAAATGATATTTATCGACGCTGAATCTAAGGCGTGATAAACCCTTCCGCGCCTTTTAAAACGCAGAATGGAAACGATAAATAGCGAGGGAAAAACGTAAACCCTCGTAGGGCGCGAGGAGTGCAACCCTACGAGTTAACCCATCTAAATAACCATCTAAATAACCATCTAAACCAGCATCATCTCGGGATTACGCTCAGAAAGAGGTGTTAAAAGATGAGCTGAGGTATCGATTCGCGGTAAATGCCGACTCACCGGAACAATCATTGGCGTACCGTAAGCCGGATCGGGAATCACATCGGCATGCAGATTAAAGACCTGCTGCAATAAGTCGGCGGACATAATCTCACTGGGCGTTCCTTGCGCGCACACGTCGCCGTTATGCACGGCAATCAGTTGATCGGCATAGCGACAGGCTAAATTCAAATCATGCAGAACCATCGCAATGGTTTTACCGTGTTCACGGTTCAGCATCACCAACAAATCCAGCAACTCCACCTGATGGTTAAGATCGAGATAGGTGGTCGGCTCATCCAGCAGCAGGATGTCTGCATCTTGCGCGAGCGTCATGGCTATCCATACCCGCTGGCGTTGTCCGCCTGACAAACTTTGTACCGGTTGATGCATCAGCTCATGGGTGTGAGTGAGCGTCAGAGCCCATTCTACTTTTTCTTGATCGTGTGCTGACCACTGGATAAACCAACGTTGATGCGGATAACGGCCTTGTTTGACTAACTGCAGCACCGTCATTTCTTCAGGCGCGACGGGGCATTGCGGCAATATGGCTAGCTCCCGTGCGACATCGGCTGCTTTCCATTGTGTAAGCGGTCGGCCATCTAAAGTGACCTGTCCTGCCACGGGAGGAAGCAAGCGCGCCAGTGATTTGAGTAACGTTGATTTACCACACCCGTTCGCGCCGATAAATACAGTGATCGCACCATCAGGAATCTCCAACGATAAATCATGGATAATGCTGCGCGGGGTAGACACGCGAGAGGCCTGTGGATAGGCCAATGTCAGGTTGTGGGTCTGTAAGCGGCTCATAGTTATCACCGGCGTAAAAGAAGATAGAGAAAATACGGAGCGCCTAACATGGCGGTAAATACACCTGCAGGAATATCCAGCGGGATCATGATGGTGCGGCCTACGGTATCGGCAATAAGCAGTAATAAGCTTCCGGTCAGCGCAGCGCACACCAGCAGAAAACCTAACTGATTACCTACCCAGCGCCGTGCAATATGCGGAGCCATCAATGCGATAAAGCCAATCCCGCCGACAAACCCCACCGCTAACGCTGACAGCGCAGCGGATAACATCAATCCAGCCCACTGCCAGCGCGATAACGCGCAGCCTAAGCTGGTGGCCGTATCTTCACCCAACAATTGCACAGTTAAGTGCCGCAGTAGGCCAATCAGGAGTGGAACCAATAGCACTAATGCCCCAGCCAATAACCACACCTGATCAAAGCGGGCACCATGTACTGAGCCGGTCATCCACACGGTGCTTTTGCCCAGCAGCCATGTCGGCGCGTACATCACTAATAAACTGCGTGATGCATCGAGCAACGTGGCACAGCCAATACCGGCCAAGATCATCTGTCCGGGTTTTAAGCGCAGCAAACGACTTAAGCCCAGTAATGTCAGCATCATCAGCGCCGCGCCAGTAAAGGCAATGAGCGGAAGCCACACGATAGGGATCTGCTGCTGCGCGAACAGGAAAAACAGCACCACGGCGGTTGCCGCGCCACTGTTGATACCCAAAATGTCAGGGGAGGCTAAGGGATTGCGGATAATGCTTTGTACCAGCACACCAGACATGCCCAGCGCCGCCCCAGCGCAGAGCGCTAACAGAATCCGCGGCAGACGAAATTGCCCGACGATAAGTTGTGTTGCGCCATCGGCATCACCCCGCATCCATTGCCATAACGCTTGCGGCGTAAGCCACTGATTGCCGGCACTGATCGCCATGAGGGTCATGATTGTGAGCAAAATGGCAAGCAGCACGACCACGTGGAGAGGATGACGAGGGATTAGCATACTCACTTGACGATGGCGTACGCGCAGGTAGCGATGGCGGTAAGGAGCCATAGAATCAGACATCATATTCTCTCTTTACAGCACATTTACAGAACCGTGCCGCGACGACGGCAAGCCAGATAGATGAAGAACGGCGCGCCCAAGACCGCCATCGCTAACCCTACGGGCACTTCAGACGGGAAGAATAAAAATCGTGCGCTAATATCGGCGGCAGTGAGTAATGATGCGCCCGCCAAACCGGCTGCCGGTAACAACCAGCGATAATCAATGCCCAACAAGGCGCGGCACACATGCGGCACAATCAGACCAATAAAGCCAACCGGACCGGCCATCGCTACGGCGCTGCCGGTAAGCAGTACCACTGCAATCAGCGCGCCTAAACGTAAACGACCAAGGTTGATGCCCAATCCTTGTGCGGTCTCTTCGCCTAACGCCAATGTATTTAAACTGCGGCTCAGCCCTAGTGCGACTAAAGCTCCGGCTAAGGCAAATGGCAGCAAAGGTAAAGCGTGGGCTAATTTGCGACCTTCAATATTGCCGGTTAGCCACAGCATCAGTTCACTCTGCGCGGCCTCATTGAGCACTAACAAACCCGACGACCATGACGACAGCAGCGCACTCAGCGCAATACCGGCCAATGTCAGCCCCAATGGGCCTGATACGGTAGCGCTAGCACCAGCCAATAAGAAAATCAGCGCCGCACTACCAAGGCTGCCGAGAAAGGAAAACCACATCATCTGCTCAGGTGCGCTGATGCCAAACAGGGTATAGGCGACCACAATGCAAAAACCGGCGCCAGCGGTAATGCCCAGCACACCCGGTGACGCCAACCCATTTCGGGTAATACCTTGGGTGAGTACGCCAGCCATGCCTAAACACGCGCCCACCGCGGCGGCAATCACCGCCCGTGGTAAGCGCAGGTCACGGATCACGCTCAGCAGATTTTGCATTTGTGGATCGCTGACCGCATCGTCTGACCACAGCTTTTGCAGCAATGACCATAAAGGCACGTCGGCCAATGCGGTATAGCCAAAGCGTAGGCTGGCAACAAACAGCATACCCAGCAACGCGGTCAGCACCAGCAGCAGAACACTTTTATTCCGGAAACTGTTAGGCAGTGAGCTATAGAACTGCGAAGCTGGATTCGCGTTGCGCGTAGTGGTGATTGTCTGGCTAGACATCAGCGCTTATCCCTTACTCTGGCTATCACTGTTGTTATTGTTGATATCGTTATCAGATCCGGTCGGCAGTAAGGCGGCGCGCAAATCTTGCAGAACATAATCGGCGGCTAAAATGCCGTAAGATTTGTTCCACGTTTCGTGGTTCACTTTATGAACGGCGTTATTTTTTACTACCGGCAATTGCTGCCACAGCGGCTCGGCCAGCCAACTTTGCTCGGCGGCACTCGCTTTCCCATTACCGGTTTCCATCACGAAGTAGAACAGCTGATCGGCATTCACTTCTGGAATGCGCTCACGCGTCAAACCTTCGGCGAAGCCTTCTTTATCGTGCAAAGGTGGGCGCGCTAGTCCTACGCGTCGGATAATGTCAGTGGCAAACGAATCATTGTAGTAATAACGCGCCCCTGAACTTTGGAAGCGCACCACGGCAATCTGTTGCTGCAATTTACCGGCAGCGTCTAAATCGGCTTTCAATTGTTGGGCATTGGCATCCCATGCTGCGAGCAGGGCGGTGGCGGCCTCTTTTTGACTTGCACCGTCAGCATAAGTCAGCAAGTTTTCACGCCATGCGCCCATAAAGGTTTCACTGAACACGGTAGGGGCTACGGCGGATAACTGATCGTAGATTTTCTCCTGACGTTGCTTGATCCCCAAAATCAAATCCGGCTTCAGAGCGGCAATGGCTTCCAAATTCACTTGCTCTTCATCGCCCAAATCCACGGTACCCGCATTTTGCAGCGTTTGACCAAAGTGGGAATACCAGACGCCATTATCCTGACCGGCCACCGTCATCGAACGCACAGCCCCCACAGGCGTAATCCCCATCGCCAGCATCGCTTCAGTCGCTTCGTTGGTAAGCGTTACAACCCGCTCAGGATGCGTGCGTACCTCGGTAACTCCCATCGCATGTTGCACGCTGCGGGTCTGCTTATCGTTGGTTGCCGTGTCAGCGCGGGTCGCTAGAGCGGAATGGGTTTGTGAGGTTGAGTCGGGTGTAGCGTTATCGCACCCAGCGAGAATAAATACGGAAACTGCACCTGCAAGGAGTAGAGAATGTCGCATAACACCATCCCAATAAGAGTTATAAAGCCAACAATTCAAAATGAAGCGAATGAAATAAAGCGAATCGTAATGTTCAATTGCTGCGAATGATATTAACTATCATTATCAAATGCAACCAGAGGCACGCGTTAAAGCAAAAGAAGGGGGGATGAGAAGCACAAAGACACAAAAACGAGAGGGATTAAGAACAAGAAAAAGAACGAGAAAAGCCAAACAACCCCGCGGCATAAACGCACCGAGCCGCTAAGTCTGTGATAAAATTCACGACAATTATGGCCGCTATGCATTTTTCCTCGCACAGTCGCGGCCTTCAGAATGAATACGAAGAGCATAATGAACGGAAACCAGAAAGTACCATCGCCTTTTTCCGCCTTGCTGCCAAAGCTCAACGGCTTGACCCTGCGGGATCGCCGACGTTTGCTGCGCCGTATTGAAGGTGCGAAGAAAGTAAAAAATCCCCAGGCTCAAGAAGCCATCGCGCAGGAGTTGGCGGTAGAGATTCAGAGCGCCAAAGCGCGTGTTGACGCCCGTCGCGCGGCCGTACCAAGTATCAACTACCCAGAAATCCTGCCGGTTAGTCAGAAAAAAGACGAGATCCGACGCGCTATCGAACAGCATCAAGTTGTGATTGTGGCGGGGGAAACCGGCTCGGGTAAAACAACGCAGTTGCCGAAGATCTGTCTTGAGCTCGGGCGCGGGATCAACGGCCTGATTGGCCATACTCAGCCACGTCGTCTGGCCGCACGCTCTGTGGCCAACCGGATTGCCGAAGAGCTGCAAGTTCCGATGGGCGGTGTCGTCGGTTATAAAGTGCGATTTAACGATCAAGTTAGCGATACCACGCTGGTCAAACTGATGACCGACGGTATTTTGCTGGCCGAGATTCAAAACGATCGCATGCTGTCGCAATACGACACTATCATTATCGATGAAGCGCACGAACGCAGTCTTAATATCGACTTTATCCTCGGCTATCTGCGTGAGCTGCTGCCAAAGCGTCCAGACCTGAAAGTCATCATTACCTCGGCGACTATCGATCCGGAGCGTTTCTCGCGTCATTTTAATAATGCGCCGATTATCGAAGTTTCCGGACGAACCTATCCGGTGGAAGTGCGTTATCGTCCGCTGGTGAGCGAAGAGGACAACGATCCGGATCGCGATCAGCTACAAGCGATTTTCGATGCCGTCGATGAGCTCTACCAAGAAGGGCGCGGCGACATCCTGATTTTCATGAACGGCGAGCGTGAAATTCGCGATACCGCCGATGCACTGGAAAAGCGTCAGCTGCCACATACCGAAGTGCTGCCGCTGTATGCGCGTCTTTCTGCCGCTGAGCAAAATCGCGTGTTCCAACCTGCGGTAGGGCGTCGGATTGTACTGGCGACCAACGTTGCGGAAACCTCTCTGACCGTGCCGGGGATCAAATACGTCATTGACCCGGGCACGGCGCGGATCTCCCGCTATAGCTATCGCACCAAAGTACAACGACTGCCTATTGAGCCGATTTCCCAAGCCTCCGCTAATCAGCGTAAAGGGCGTTGCGGACGGGTTTCCGATGGTATCTGTATTCGTCTGTACTCCGAACAGGATTTTATGTCCCGTCCGGAGTTTACCGATCCAGAGATCCTGCGTACCAACTTAGCTTCCGTTATTTTGCAGATGACGTCGCTGGGTCTGGGCGATATCGCGGCATTCCCGTTTGTCGAAGCGCCAGATAAGCGCAATATCCAAGACGGCGTGCGTCTGCTGGAAGAGCTCGGCGCGCTCAATCCTGAACAACATGATCCGAAAAAACGTCTGACCGCGATGGGTCGTAAACTGGCCCAGCTGCCGGTCGACCCACGTTTGGCGCGGATGGTATTGGAAGCGCCGAAACACGGTTGTGTGCGTGAAGTCATGATCATCACCGCCGCGCTATCGATTCAAGATCCGCGTGAGCGTCCATTGGAGAAACAACAAGCCTCCGATGAGAAACACCGTCGCTTCCAAGATAAAGATTCCGATTTCATGACTTTCGTGAATCTGTGGAATTATCTGCGCGAGCAACAAAAAGAACTCTCGAGTAATGCCTTCCGTCGTCAGTGTAAGAGCGATTTCCTCAATTACCTGCGCATTCGTGAATGGCAAGATATCTATACCCAATTGCGCCAAGTGGTGCGTGAGCAGGGTATGGCGATTAATGATGAGCCTGCCGATTTCCGCTCGGTTCATCTGGCTTTGCTGTCTGGCATGTTGTCCCATATTGGGATTAAAGATGTGGAGAAGAACGAATTTCAGGGCGCACGAAATGCCCGTTTCGCTATCTTCCCGGGCTCCGGTCTTTTCAAGAAGCAACCGAAATGGACCATGGTGGCCGAGCTGGTGGAAACCTCTCGTTTGTGGGGACGCATTGCCGCGCGTATTGAGCCTGATTGGATCGAGCCACTTGCCCAGCATTTGGTGAAACGCAGTTATAGCGAGCCGCATTGGGAGAAAACCCAGAACGCCGTGATGGCGAGCGAAAAAGTCACGCTGTACGGCATTCCGATTGTTGCCGATCGCAAAGTCAATTACGGCGCGATTGATCCGGTGATGTCGCGTGAGCTGTTTATCCGCTCGGCGCTGGTGGAAGGGGAATGGAATACTCGGCATAAGTTCTTCCGTGAAAACCGTAAGCTGTTAGCGGAAGTTGAAGAGCTGGAGCATAAGTCTCGTCGTCGCGATATTTTGGTTGATGACGAAACGCTGTTTGCGTTCTATGACCAACGTCTGCCGCATGACATCGTTTCCGGTCGTCATTTCGATAGCTGGTGGAAGAAAGCCGAGCGATCGCAGCCTGATCTGCTGAATTTTGAAAAATCGATGCTGATCAAAGAGGGATCGAACAAAGTCAGCGAGCTGGATTACCCGAATTTCTGGCATCAAGGCAACTTCAAGTTAAAGCTGTCGTATCAGTTTGAACCCGGCCAAGAAGCGGATGGGGTGACGGTACATATTCCTTTGCCGGTGCTTAACCAGATTGAAAATACGGGTTTCGATTGGCAAATTCCGGGGCTACGCGAAGAGCTGATTGTGGCATTGATTAAATCTTTGCCTAAACCGGTGCGTCGTAACTTTGTGCCGGCACCGAACTATGCGCAAGCGTTCTTAGGCCGCGCTGAAGCTTTGCAAGGTAATTTGCTGGATGCCTTGGAGCGCGAATTCCGTCGCATGTCAGGCGTGACAGTGTCACGTGAAGAGTGGAATCTGTCGCAAGTACCTGACCACCTGAAAATCACGTTCCGCGTGGTTAACGAGCACGGTAAGAAACTGTCGGAAAGCAAAGATCTTGATGAGCTCAAATATGGGCTTAAAGAGAAAGTGCAGGAGACCTTATCAGCCGTGGCCGATGATGGTATCGAGCAGCGCGATCTGCATGTTTGGAGTTTTGGCGATTTGCCGCAGTGCTATGAGCAAAAACGCGGTGGCTACGCCGTTAAAGCTTATCCTGCGCTGGTGGATGAAAAAGATTCGGTCAGTATCCGCTTGTTTGAAACGGAGCATGATCAGCAAAAAGCCATGTTGCAGGGTACGCGCCGTCTATTGCTGCTGAATGTGCCGTCACCGATTAAATATCTGCATGAAAAATTACCGAATAAAGCCAAATTAGGGCTGTATTTCAATCCATTTGGTAAAGTGTTGGATCTGATTGATGACTGTATTGATGCCGGTATTGATAAGTTAACCGCAGAGTTTGGTGGTCCAGCGTGGGAAAGTGAGCGCTTTGAAGCACTGCGCGAGCATGTGCGTGCCAACTTGAATGAAACCGTGGTTGAGATCGCCAAGCAGGTCGAACAAATCCTGACTACATCGCATAACATCAACAAGCGCTTGAAAGGGAAGGTTGACTTCACCATGGCCTTTGCGCTGTCTGATGTGAAAGCGCAAATGGGCGGTTTGATTTACCGTGGTTTTGTCAGTGACACCGGCTGGCAGCGTTTAGCAGATCTGCAGCGTTATCTGAATGCCATCGAACGCCGCTTGGAGAAGTTACCTACCGATCCGAATCGCGATCGCGCGCAGATGCTGAAAGTGGAAAGCGTGCAGCAGGAATACCAACAGCTGTTGGCAAAAATTCCAAAAGGGCAGCCAATTCCAGACAAAGTACAAGCAATTCGCTGGATGTTGGAAGAGCTGCGCGTCAGCTTCTTTGCTCAGCAACTGGGTACGCCATATCCGGTTTCGGATAAACGTGTGCGCATGGCCATTGATGACGCACTACAAGGCTAATTTGCTCATTACTTGCTAATTGTTACTACGAATCTCTTGTTACTTTGAGTTCGTGTGTAAGAGATATAAAATTAAGGTCACCACAAGATTAAGCACATACTCAGTGTTTATCCTGTGGTGACCTTTTTACATTCTTACCGCGCTTTCAATACGCTATGCGGTAATTAGTTCGACTCATCAAAAACGATACAGCAAACCGGTAGTAAAGTTAGTCAGGGTGGTGTTGAAGAAATTCACATCGGAATTAATTTCGCCGTATGCCACGCCTGCATAAGCAGACAGTTTCTTCACGTCAAAAATATTATTTTTGAACAGTACCACGTTGGCGGCAAAATCAGTGGAATCTGTTTTTTGGCCGAAAACTGGGTTGGCATCTGAATAATCGGTTTTGCCTAAATACAGGTTACTTACGATGTTGTATTGCGAATCTTCAGAGCGCCAGAAATAACTTAACAAGCCACCGAATTGCGTATTGCTCATCGCATCGCCGTCCAATGAGTTATCGACATAACGAAACTCAGGGATCAGTGATTGGCGTTGATCAATAGCGTAGAAGTAGGAGACTTTGCTGGTATGACTCTTACCGCTACGCTTGAGCATGTTAACTTCTTGCTGGGTTAAGGTGCGGCCCAGAATTGGGTCGATATTGTTCAGCAAAAATTGGCCACTGTTCTCGCTGTCGACCGAGATATCACGATAGCTGTAATCGGCAGAGAAATTACTGCCCATGATGTTTTGCCAGCCCACTTGTACTCCGTTGATATCACGGCGCGTGTCGCTGCGATCGGTGCCAATGGCGTACGGGTCTTGCCACACTTTATTCGGTAAACCGGAGAATACATACGATACGGAAACAATACCGCTTTTGCCTAAACGCTGACGCACCCCCAGTTGCTGAGAGAAGTCCAGACGCACGGTATCTTGGATCAGGTTACCCAGATAGAACTGAGTGCCACTGTCACCCAGTGTATAACGCAAGTCGAGGTTAAAAGCAGGGCTTACCTGATTCTTCCCTGAGGGATCACTGGTCAGGCTGTTAACTTGCTTGTTCGCACCGTCTTCGCCGCTTGGGCCAAGGTACAGGTTTGATGAGTTGCGAGTTACGTTCACGCCCGCAGAAACAAATCCTGACCAACCACTTTCTGTTGGAATATCAAATGGCCCCGCCGCATTTGCGTAGCCAGCTATAGTGAGCAAAGGGAGAGTAATTAGCGCTTTAGTCTTCATGATGATCCTGATTATTGTTATTTAGTGAGCCCACTCACGGATATTGCTTTCTCAATGTATCGTTAATGCATTGTTTTTCAATGCAATTTATGGGTAAATACATTTTCTTATTATCAGGCGCTTATCTTATACCGGTTAGTCATAGAATACTGTTTCGATATTGTTTCTCGCGAAATATACAAATACATCTTCAATTAAGTATTTACGCTACCAGCCACTTTGCAACATTAAAGCAAGCTCGTTACGCAAGTTTACATGCTGAAATGTGATCTTTGTATGACTTAATGCTGATGATCGGGTACACCAAAAGACGGTTTTATTTGCTTATTTTGTATTCGGCAGAAAATAACGGATTGTCCTGCTCAAGTGAATATCAATTCAACATGAAATCTGAATGGTTACCTTATCATTATGCCAATGAGTACGATTACCCGATCACGATTGAAAATGATATTTATCAGCATGTCGCTGGTATTTTCTTCAGTTACACACGCCGCTGAACATAGTCATAGTAATGGCATACCTTCCTCAGTGATGAGTGCAAGCGCTATCCGTGACAGCAATATGCAAGCATGCGCAGAGCGGTTGCACTTTGATAGTGTGCAAGATTACATTCACTATCTTGATACCCATAATATCGATATGGATAGTATTACCGAAAATGGTGTACCTGCGCTGTATTGCAAAGATTTGCCGTTGGACATGAAAAAAATCAGCGGTGATACCAAGAAAAATACATTTATTATGATCATGCTTCCGGTGATCAAAAAAATAAATCAGCAAATTGAAGATGAACGTAGTCAATTAATCAGTTTGCACGCTAAACAAGAACGTGGAACTCCGCTATCACCAGAGCAAAAACTGTGGTTAGAAAATTTAGCGGATCAATATGACGTAAGTAGTGGGAATTATCGTGAACTGCTACAGCGCGTGAATACTATTCCCGCCTCGTTAGTGTTGGCGCAAAGTATTCAGGAAAGCGGGTGGGGGACATCTTATACCGCGCGAGCGGGTAATGCATTGTTTGGTCAGCATCGATCGCCAGGCAATCAAAATTACACGGTTACCGTTGATCGTGGACGAGTGCATCTTGCCGGTTACGATACCATCCATAACGCAGTTTCTGCATATATCCACAACCTCAACATTAATCCAGCATACAAACACTTACGCCAAATTCGCGCCGATCTTCAAGCGAGGGGAGAGCCGCTGTCAGGTTACCAATTGGCACAAGGTCTTGTTCATTACTCCACGCGTGGCAAGTCTTATATCCGCGATTTACACCACTTAATTCGAGGAGCTGACTTGGAACAATACGACGATATCAGTCTAGCGGATAACCCACCGGTCACAGTCAGTTTTCAGGATGCCTAAACACACATTTCTGTGGTGTTGTTAAAATCAGTGTGGATTAGTGATGTTATGCGGATAGATACGTCGCCTAATCCACACTTTACTCTTTTACTTATCCTATCTTTTAGTATCGCAAATCAGATAAGTTTCTATATATATAATTAATTAAGTCATCATACTATTTATTGATATACTAAACAGTAAGCGCATTCGCGCTGAACTATCCCTTTAAAAAAGAGCTCATCACAAATGACAGATCATCTTAAAGAAACAAAATACCGTATTGACTGCGCGCTCGATGAGCTTGAACATTTTCTAACGGAAAACCCGCTACAAGCATTATGGCTATACGAGCTACCACAATGGAAAAGGGACGATGAAGGAACGTTACCCGATACTATCCCTGTCACTGAAATTCATGGTGGTAATGAACTCACGCCGCTACTCATGAAAATCTATCGGCAATTTTATGCACCAGAACCGGAGGGAAGGGATGATGAACCTTCGACCAAAATCGTGCAGCGCTATCCCGGCATTGCCGTCTGCTCCGGTTCACATGAAGAATTAACCGAGCTTATTGGGCAAGTGAATCAAGCCAAAGACGCATTCGCCGCGGCAATTAAAGCGGTAGGGAGCCCTGATCAGCGTTTTGAAGCCGTACATTCACGTTTCCCCATGATGATCACCTTGCAGGCAACTCGATATTTAAAAGTGTTACCCTGTAACACCACACGCATCAGCTTTGCGTGGCAAAAACCCATTGCCTCGAAAAGTGATCACGACAAGCTCAACCGTCAGTCATTGCTAGAAAAGCTCACTCAAGAAAGGCGCTATCCACCGGTTAATATTGCCATGCAATTAGACGGTGATATCTGGGCGGCTCAAATCGAAGAAGAAATCGCATTGGTCGAAGCACTGCCTGAAAATGCACGCTTGCGTTATCGCCGTGTATTGCGTGAAGTTCCCCAGGCCAATTGGGTGTATGAAACCTTTGATGCTGAGCAGGGTGAGATCATTGAATTGCGCGGTAACGGTAAGGTCAATTTGCCTCTGCTCACTACGCGAATGCCGGATAAACTCAAAGGGTTACAAAGCTATGATCGGCAAAAAGCCGAAGCAAAACATCGCCGTCCTGTAGCGAAAGGTAAGATTCTATTGCCGCGATTAGGCATCGAATTAATCCCTCAGTAGACTGAGCTCAGGTTTAATTTTATAAGGCCCAATCACCATGAGCGATTTACTGGTATTTCTGATCCAGCTGCAAAGCGTGCTTGATGCGCATGCTTGGCTCGCCCAAATCCTGATTGTGGTGATATTTACCGCGATCTCATTAATTGCTTGGTTTGTCTTTCGTAAGAAAAACCGTAATAGCCGTGACTATCACAAATACTTGTGGCGACTGTTTTGGCAAGTCAGCTCACCGGTAATCTTGTGGAGCATCTTCATTCTGAGCAGTACGCAACTACTCAGAATTGTTGCCAATGAGTTTATGCCATCACTTAGCGGTATCATCGGTGATATTCGCTTATTTGCCGTGATTTGGGTGATGGTTCGCGGGATTTTCAAATACCTGAACTCGGTTGAGAAAGTGCAAATTATGCACGGCAAAGACTCAACCACCGTGAGTGCCATCACCAAGCTCAGCAAGTTCTCAGTGCTCTTGCTATTTTCTCTGATCATCGCCGATTACTTTGGCGTCAGCTTTTCAGGCTTACTGGCTTTCGGTGGGACAGGAGCCATCATCATCGGTTTAGCCGGCAAAGATATCCTGTCGAACTTCTTCAGCGGCTTGATGATCTACATTGACCGGCCATTTAATGTCGGGGATTGGGTCAGCTCTCCAGATAGAAATATTGAAGGCACCGTGCAGTCGATCGGCTGGCGATTAACCAAAATCTTTACGTTCGACAACCGCCCACTGTATGTCCCCAACTCGGTATTTTCGAACATCAGCGTTGAAAACCCAGGGCGCATGACCAACCGTAGAATCACCGCCACCATTGGTCTGCGCTATGAAGATGCAGAGAAAATGGATGATGTTGTGAACGCAGTCAGAAGCTATTTACAGCAACACGATGCGATCGATCAAACGCAAGATTTACTGGTCAGTTTCAATGAGTTCGGCGCATCATCACTGAACTTTTCCATCTACTGTTTCACTAAAACCAGTGATTGGGCAGAGTGGTTAGCCATCCAACAACAAATCTTTTTGCGCATTATTGCTTTGATTAAAGAGCAGGGCACGGCATTAGCATATCCAGGCGAAACCGTGTTTTTACAATCGGTACCGCTAAACCGTCCGGGAAATGCTGGCTCAGGTTCGAGTAACGGCGGAGCCGGCTCAATGACTCTCAAATCCTAGTGTTGCGTTAAAAGATAACTGTCGCTAAAGCAGGCTGAAAATCAGCCAGTAACATCAAAGCAAAAACGGGTTTACCGGGACATTTTACTGAGCGCGACACTTAGCACAGTACAAATGCGGTAAACCCGTTTCAGTTCGTGATGTTCGTGATGTAAGTTTTACGGAAATACTGCCGGCTCAACTCAGCGTATATGACGGCCACCATCAACATGCAATGTGCGTCCGGTAACGTAGCTGCTGCTCAGCAAATACGACACCGCCTCTATAATTTCTTGTTCGCCCGGCGCGCACTGCATCACTGATTTATCCAAGGCTTTTTGTTTGTACTCGTCTGAGTCTTGCGGATTGAACATAATCAAAGCCGGAGCAATCGCATTTACCTTAACTGCTGGCGCAAATTTCTTGGCAAACGACAGTGTCATGTTCTCCAATGCCGCTTTACTCGCTGCGTATGCAATGTGCTTATCACTGCCTTTTTCCACCACATAATCGGTAAAGTGGATGATGTCCGCTTTTGGTGCAAAAGACTTATCTAACAGATGGTTAAGCAGATAGGGGACTTTGACATGAATTTGCATCATCGCATCTAACGCATGTGACAGTGTCACGGCATCATGTCCATCTTTTTCCCATGCCGAGGCATTGTGCACCAATGCGCGAATTGAGGCATTTCCCCATTCCTTCAGTTGCTGGGAAACCTGTTCTGCAAACTCGTTAATCCCGCGATCTGTACTAAAATCAGCATACAGGCAGCAGACGCCACGCTCGCGAAGCTCTGCCAATTCAGGGTATTCACTCCGGTAACTGATGATAACGCGTTTAGCTTGCTCGCTAAAAAAGCGGGTCAGCGCATAGCCAATCCGGCGCGCGCCACCGGTAATGATATAAACCTCATTGCTCATTTCTGACTGCATGACATGTATCTGTTCGGTGAAGGTGATATGCTGTATTGATATCCTGAAATGCGCCACAGCTCAACATCTGAATCGGATTTTTGCTTTACCACTCTGATAGATAAGGTCAAAATCAGGGGGAAGGAGGATTATCGGGTTATGGCAATGGTAGACACTGATACTGTCGAGAGCCGTACAGTAGTGACGTTTGACTACACGGCGTTTTTGGCTGAGTCCTGTAAGAAGAAATGGAGTTTCATTGATGCGATTTACAGTGTAATACCATTATTTGGATTTGTGCTTAACAGTCAGATAAATAAAGATAAAAAGACAGAGGATCGTTTGCGTGATTTAGCACTGCAAATTCTGTCTACGCAAATCAGTGATGAAAACAATATCGCCCGTCTGATCAGACTGGCCAAACAGCAAAAAATTACCCATCTTCGGGTGTGCTTGCCTTATGCGTTAAACGCATCTCAGCTTTCATCGATCGAAAAAGAGTGCCCATCGGCACAACTTCAGCAGCAAGATGAGTTCCTTGATGTGAATATTCACTGAACACGTTGTGTGTCATTCAGAAGATCAATTCTGAGCATAGAACTTAGATAGCAGCTATAAAAAAACCGGCAATATATGCCGGTTTTTTTGCTCTCACATCGAGAAATGAAATGATGCTAGCGTTAGGAAATGCCTTGTGACAGCAACCATGCCGCTGGCAATACACTCAGCAACAGCAGGGAAACCCCAACGCGATCCATTTTCTTCAGTGGCGTACATTCGCAATCATTACGGCGCGCATAGAAGAAAATCAGCAAGCCTGGAGCATACATCAGCACTGACATCATCAGATGAGTCAGACCTGATGCGTACAGCAACCAGATCCCATAAATACACGCACCCGCACCAATCGACTTCAGCAGAACACTTTGCTTTTTAATGGCCAACTTCAGCAAGAAAGCACCGACCAAGAAGTAGGGAACCAGCACCATTTCAGAGGCAATGGTCAGCAAGGTGTTGTAGGTGCCACCGTACATGTAGATCAGCAACAAGGCGATCTGTACCGCACCATTGGTCAGCCATAAAGACGCCGCCGGTGAACCGTTGGCATTCATCTTCGACAAGTAACGCGGAAATGCACCTTGCAGCGCGGCCACGTATGGCACTTCAGCGGCCAGAATAGTCCAGCTCAAATAAGCACCGCACACAGACACAATCAGACCAAGGCTGATGATGATTTTACCCATCGGGCCAATCATCAGATCCAGCATACCGGCCATAGATGGGTTACGCAGTTCAGCGACTTCGGCGCGCGGCATGACGCCAACCGCCAGCAAGGTCACCAATAGGTAAATGCCCAGCGCAGAGAGCAAACCCAGCATAGTGGCACGGCCGATATCATGTTTGTTCTTCGCACGCGAAGAAACCACAACAGCACCTTCAACACCGATAAACACCCAAACGGTGATCAGCATGGTTTCTTTAACCTGCTGCCAGATTGGTGTGTCTAACGCGGCACCGGTGAAATCCAGATGGAAGGTTTCCCATTTAAAGAAAAACGCCGCCAGTACAATAAATGCACACAGCGGGATCAACTTCGCAATGGTCGCCAGCATATTGATACTGGCCGCCTGCTGTACACCGCGCAGGATCATGGCATGCACAATCCAGAGCAGGGCGGATGCACCGATCAATGCCTGCCAAGTATTGCCATCACCGAAAATGACATGACCGGGAGAATCCGTGAAGAAACTAAGCGTCGCAAATACAATCACCAGATAAGAAACGTTAGCGATAACAGCACACAGCCAATATCCCCACGCCGAGCAAAAACCAACAAACTCACCGAATCCTTCACGGGCATAAGTAAAAATCCCGCCTTCCAGATCCGGTCGCAGCCTCGATAAATGTAGTAATGCAAGTGCTAGAAAAATAATGCCAACACCAGTAATGGTCCAGCCAATCAGTAATGCGGCGGGACTGGCCACGGCAGCCATATTTTGGGGCAGGCTGAAAACACCGGCACCAACCATGGAGCTAAGAACCAGTGCAGTGAGTGCACCAAGACCAAGTTTTTTGTTCAATGTGGGGAGATCCTGAAGAATGGTCTAAACAAGCCGGTAGGAGATTACCGGCCCCAAGCATTATATTTTTACGACATAAAGTTTTATCCGGTGCTTACGCTGCGAAATATTCTTCGATGCCATTGAATACTCGCGAATTTTACGCACATGCTTTGGCATCAGCAAAGTTTTTTTACCCATGAAGGACTGATTTCTCAGCAATTAAGTATGAAATCACGTTGTAGCGCAGCAAATGTAATCAGCTAATTAGCAATACGCACAAAAACGATCGCGTAGCGTAATCAGCTTGTTGACATTAGGCCATTTACTGCAAACCAAGCGCGTCAGAGGTGGATAAAACAGCTTAAATTTAGGTTTCGCTACGCGAAAATTTGTTGGCACTGTATCAGGACGATTTTCAGATTTCACATAGCGCGATCAGCATAAATCAGCGCATGAGCGAGTTAATAATATGAGTGAGTTATGTGAAGTGTCGATAACATTAGACCAGCTGCTACAGAGCCATTAAAAACCCAAGCGACATTATCACACAGTGCGCACAATGTATATTATGTTAAATCAATAATGGAAAAGGAACTTCATGCATTATCCGCCAGCCAGACCATGCTAACGGATGCTCTAGATAACAATCTACTAACAATCGACACTCGCCTACTCCACCCATAAATCGCTGTAATTTGCGTTCATTTTTCACACAGTTCTGTTAGCGATAAAATCCGACCATGGCGTCGGCAACGTTTCACTCAGTAGACGTTGTTGTTCTTCAGTTCGCGAGTTCCAAAATGGCTGCCAGAAATATTCCCACCAATATGCCAGCTCACCTTGCAGTGATCCGAACTCGTCCGGATTTAACTGCGGAAATGCCTCCATCGGCATTGGCGCTAACCATCGACTTTCCGATTGAATGTGCTCAACACACTGCGCATCATTAGTCACTACCGTAACTATGATTCCCGCAAATGCTGAGTGCTGGCACAGATAAATGCTCGGAGTTTGATCAGATACCGATGACTCACTCCCATCCATAAAACTAGCATTCGCGAAACATGATTTTTGCTGTGAGGTTTGCAATGGCTGAGTCAGTAGCCGTTGTGCTGTTTGCTCAGGTATTACTGAATCCGTTGCATAACCCAGCTGGCTGAGCAACTCGGTGAGAACCGACATTTGCTCTGACTTGATCAACCAAGACAATGTCCAGGCTTGGAACTCAGGTATAGGTGACGCTGTTGCCAGCGGATACCCTACTCTTTCCGGCAAGCTTTGCGTGGCATAAGGCATTAGAAATGGCAGCGCCCATTTGGGATAACGCCGGCGTAAAACCTGTAATCGGACTGCGTCACGCATGCGCACTATACGTGAACTCCATAACGCCAATATTCCGGTTGCGCCTTTCATTACTGCTCTCTACCTACATCCCTGCATTCTGAATTTTCTCGATGTATTATCCACGAAACATCTATTGAGCGATGTGCACTGAATCAGTAGTTCGCAAGCAAGGAAAAACCGGCTGAAGCCGGTTTTATGTAAGCGCCGATTCGCTAAGCGCATTCGACGTATTCATACGATCATCAAACGTTCAGTATGGAACAATGTGCCAAACTTCTTTAATCTTATCGCCGCTTTTATCGCCTTTTGCCTTATCCTGTGCATAGAGATAAAGTGGCTTTCCTTTATAGGCCCACTGATATTTGCCATCACCACGCGCCACCAGCGTAAAATCGCCCACCGGTTTACTGCCTGTCGCCGCTAAATATGGCGGCCAAATAGCGGCACATGCGTCAACGCAAGTACTGGCTCCCGGCTTATCCTTATCAAACGTATATAGAGTCATGCCCGTTGCACTGACCATCATACCGTTCTCGGCATAAGCAGGTTTTGTGACACCGTAACCGGCATGAGCAACACCGGTTAATGACCAAAACAGTGCAAGAATCATTACCATCAGATATTTCATCTTTCCTCCTTGCCGTTCACGTTCCAACTAACCAGATGACTAAGCATATCAATCACTCAGTCACCCTCACTTTACCCTGATAACGCTATGCAAAATCTGCTTATCCACACGAGGGTTTATCGTGGCAATTTTCGCAAATAACCCTCATATATGACCAAAAAACAGACTAAAAGTTGTTTTTTATCGCCCCATTACGCTATGCCAGCAGTGTTATTCAATCCACCAGCCGATTAAATATAGCTCAATGCATAGGTATTGCTTATGCCATTAGCTAAAAGCCCTATTTTTACTGGATATAACCCTCGTGAAATTTTATACCTCACCTGAAATTTGTTAGAAATCGATTAGTTATGGTTATGCCTGTACGTAAACCAAAATCACGAGATATATTAGTCCCCTGCAGCCGATAACACGCCAGAGTGAAAACAAAGGGAAAACAAGGAAGCGAAGCTAGGCAAATCACAGAATGCAGATAAAGAAAAACCGCCCAAAGGCGGTTTAAAGATAGAGAGATGAAACTCAAATAGAGTTATACACAGTCGTGAGCTTATAGATATAACGTCTCGCCTGCGCATCATTATGTTGCTGATTTATATAGCTATAAACCTGCTCTGGCGACATCCGATTAATCTTTTGAATCGCTTTTTTCTTATCCGGATGGAAAGATCGCAATAGCGCCCCAGCCCCATTACTGTAAGCCGCCATCATCGCATAACGCATGCTTTTCGGATGACGGATCCCCGCTAACTGCCGATCGCGCAAGATGCTCAAGTACGCTGTGCCAGTATCAATGTTATTGTACGGATTCAGTAAATAAGCTTTCGATGGCATCCCCGAACTATTTTTGTAGACTCGGAACACTTCTCGTCCAGCGGTATCACGCTTGATTTGCATCAGACCGATGGCATTAGAGCGACTAATCGCATTCGGATCAAAACTGGATTCCACCTGAATCAGCGCCGTAATCAGCTTCTCATCCACATTATAACGGCGGGAGGCTTTCTTAATCGCCGGCATGTATTGTTTCGCACGATAGCTCAGTACATCACTGGAGTAGTTCGGTTTTGGCCCCCGATGACTCCCCTGTGAACCCGCACAACCGGCCAGAACCAAAGCCACGACTGCAATACCTAACCAGGACTGCATTTTTTTCATTGATAACAACAGATAATCTCCCAGAATATCCCGGCGCAAGAATTTCCGCGTAAGTTTAGCAATCTCAGTAACATGAACCGTATGCAGAATCCGTAATCTGTGATGACGGTCTGCTATTTTATATTTGTCTGACATGCATAACGCGATCGGGTCATTTTTTCTTTAACAACCAAAGTGTTAGTCAATCAGATCTAACAGATGTTCCCTTCGGTGTCAGGAAATCTCTTTTCGTCATGCTGGCACGGTTGCGGTACGGGTCAGCTGAGCAAATCGCACCCCTTTTAGCCCAGAGATAGCATTGCATAACTGCTCAATACGCGTTCCCACGCCGCGAATAATGATGGTTTCCAAACAGTTGAAGTGATCGATATGTACATGTGTCGTGCATAAAACATGCACATGATGATCGTGTTGGATACTAACCAGTTTTTCCACCAGCCCAGTTTGGTGATGATCATAAATCAGCGTTAGCACCCCCACCAGCTCACTTTCGCCCTCTTTCCATTCGTCACGAATCATATCTTCACGAATCAAATCGCGGATATATTCGGAACGTGAACTGTATGCGTGACGTTGTAACTTAACATCCAAAATGTCATTCAGTTGCTTTGGAAGAGAAACCGTAAAGCGCTGAGTTTCCTCGTTAATATTTGCCATATTCCATTCTCTGCTGAAACACAATCACACATTCAGGTAAATGTGACACCGTCATTTTCGTGACCTGACGCACTAAGTCATCAAATCTGATTTGTTACCATTCCTGCCAGTAATACTAAATTAGAAAAAGTATTACTGACTACCCAATGATGCACGCGATGAACCATTCCTAAAATAAAGTTCTTGATGCAGCACGTTGTCTACCACAATAACAATAGCCATAAGAAAGCGCATATGATCTTACCACACTTACCTTCGAGCTTAACGGCACGGAAAGTAACACCTCTGGCTTCTGTTCTCGGAAGCACCCTACTCGCTATGACGCTTATCGCACCAGCCGCGCCAGTCGAAGCCAGAACATTAACGCTAGCCATTGGTGATGGCCCCACCGAAGGTTTTGATCCAGTGATGGGTTGGTCACATACCGGAAACCCACTATTTCAAAGCACGCTAATCCAACGTACCCACGACTTTTCATATGAAAATGAATTGATTGAAAACTACCAGATTAGCCAAGACGGGAAAACGTGGACGATTACGCTTAAACCTGATCGCCTATTCTCCGACGGCTCGCCTCTTACCTCTAAAGATGTGGCTTATACCTTTAACGCCGCCAAAGCCTCCGCGGGCAAAGTCAATATGGGGCGCTTTGTCTCGGCAGAAGCGCCGAACGCACAAACCGTTGTCCTGCACCTCTCGGCGCCACAAAGTACCTTTATTAATATGCTGGCCTCGTTAGGTATTGTGCCCGCAGGTAAACATGGCAGTGATTATGCTTTCCATCCGATTGGTTCTGGCCCTTATACGTTGGTGAGCTATCAACCCGGCCAACAAATGATCATGGAAGCGAATCCGCATTATCAAGGCAAGAAAAATGACTTTGATAAAGTGGTGTTGCTGTTTATGGATGAAGACAGTGCTTATGCCGCCGCACAAACCGGTCAGCTAGATTTGGTGAAAATCCCACAATCTTTAGCTTCGATCCCCGTATCCGGCATGAAACTGTTATCGCATAAAAGTGCCGATAACCGCGGCATTATGTTCCCGATGGTGAAAGCTGGCGCCAAAGATAAAGATGGCAACCCGATTGGCAATGATGTCACTGCCGATGTGGCGATTCGCAAAGCCATTAACTATGCGATTAATCGCCAACAATTGGCCGACCAATTACTGGAAGGTCATGCCGTTCCCGCGTTTAGCGCCGTGTATGGTTTACCGTGGGATGCACCGGATGTCGCGTTTAAAGACGGAGATGTGAAAAAAGCCATCGATATTCTCGAGCAAGCCGGATGGAAAGATACTGATGGCGACGGCGTGCGTGAAAAAGACGGTGTACGCGCCGAACTGACTCTTTGGTATACCGCCGGTGACACCACGCGCCGCGAAATATCACAAGCGGTGCGCGAAATGGTCAAACCGCTCGGGATCAGCATGAATCTACGCTCCGGTAGTTGGGATGAAGTCAGCCGCTATATGCATGCGAACCCCGTATTATTTGGCTGGGGAAGCCTTGACCCGAGCGAACTCTATAACCATTACCACAGTAGCAAACGTGGCGTGGAATTCTTTAATCCCGGTTATTACAGCAATCCTGCCGTTGATAAACAGCTCGATTTAGCGATGAATACACCGGACTGGAAAACCGCGCGCAGTTACTGGCAACAAGTTAACTGGAATGGAAAGGCCGGCGTCGGAATTCAAGGCGATGCCGCTTGGGCATGGCTGCTGAATCTGCAACATACCTATCTGGCTAACCCATGTCTGGATATGGGGAATGTGCCCACCGAGCCTCATGCCTATTGGAGTGTGCTGGGTAACATCACCGAGTGGAAATGGACATGTCAGTGATGTCCACGCTAAAACAGTGGTCAGGCAAACTGACCGGACTGATTGGTCGTGGCGTGCTGTTACTGTTTACCGTCGCGCTGGGCAGCTTTACGCTGCTCAGCTTATCGCCGGTGGATCCCGTACGTGCCTATATCGGTATGGATGCGCTACGCATTGACCCCGAGCAATACGCTAAGATCGCCGCACGTTGGGGGCTAGATCAGCCCGCTTGGAGTCGTTTTCTCCACTGGTTAAGTAATATCCTGCAAGGTGACTTGGGCTTTTCTCAAGTCTATAACGCACCGGTTGCTGAGGTTATCAGTGACCGTTTTCTTACGTCGCTGGGTTTGCTTGCAGGGGCTTGGTTACTTTCCGGCGTGTTCGGCTTTGCGCTTGGCGTGTTAGCTGGTCGGCGCAAAGATTCTCTGACCGATAAGCTAATTTGTGCACTCGCCTACATTATGGCGTCACTACCCGCCTTCTGGATTGGATTACTTCTTCTCTCTGTATTTGCCGTACAACTGGCGTGGGCGCCAGTATGCTGCGCGCTACCAATGGGGATGTTACCCGAACAAGCCACATGGACGATGCGGTTACAGCACATGATTCTACCGATGCTCACTTTAAGCTTAATTGGTACCGGTAATATTATTCTGCATACCCGCGCGCGTCTTATCGAAATCATGCAAAGTGACTTTGTTCGCTTTGCCCGCTCACAAGGTGATGGCGGTTTACCATTATTACGCTTTCATCTATTACGTCATATCTCAGCACCAGCACTGTGTTTGCAATTTGCCTCTTTTGGCGAATTATTTGGCGGCTCCGTATTGGTTGAAAAAGTGTTTGCTTATCCAGGATTAGGCCAAGCCACCATTGATGCAGGGTTACGCGCGGATGTCCCCCTACTTTTGGGTATAGCGTTGTTCAGCGCCCTCTTTGTCTTTACTGGTAACCAAATCGCAGAATGGTGGATTCGCTCACTTGACCCACGGCTAGCCAAATCTCGCCCTCACCGTGACTCTTACCGAAACTCTTGTAATGAGCACAGCGATACAACACCGTCCCACATTGCTGCACTGTCAAATACACAAGAAGGCGCGCCACGATGACCCATGATCCACGCCCGGCCATCTGGAAGCTATTTATCGCGGGCGGCTTACTGATGTTGTTACTAGGCTGTGCGACTTACTACCATCAGGCAGACTTGCCCCTGAATTTATTAGCCAAGCGACAAATTCCTTCCGCCGAATACTGGCTAGGTACTGATAATTTAGGCCGTGATTTGCTGATCCGCTGCCTACAAGGGGTTTATACCAGCTGGCAAATTGGGTTGATTGCCTCACTCACCAGTGGCGCGATTGCCTTATGTACCGGCGTATTATCAGCACTAGGCGGCAAGCGTATTGATATGACGTTGCGTTGGTTAATTGACAGCATGCTGTCTATCCCGCATCTAATTTTACTGCTGCTGCTGTGTTTTACTTTAGGCGGCGGTAAGCACGGTGTCATTATGGCCGTCGCGCTCACCCATTGGCCAAAGCTGGCGTTACTCATCCGCGCTGAAGTACTGCGAATCAAAGAAAGTGATTTCATTCGCTTGGCCGCCAAGCTGGGTAACAGTCGTTGGCATATTCTGCGCGTTCACTATCTACCGCTACTGCTGCCACAAATCCTCGTGGGGATCTTGTTGATGTTTCCGCACGCTATCTTGCATGCCGCCGCGCTAAGTTTTCTGGGATTCGGTTTAGCACAACATGAAGCGTCGCTGGGTTTGCTGTTGGCCGATGCCTTGCGCTACCTCAATACTGGTGCATGGTGGTTAGCGTTGTTTCCCGGTTTGTTTTTAGTCGCCTTAGTGATGCTCATTGAACAGTGCGGACAAGCCGTACAACAGCTTTGGCAGGAGATCCTTTAATGTTACAGCTCAAGCAGTTTGGAGTAGAAACAGCCTCCTACCGCTGGTTTGGTCGTCCGCGCTGGCAAGCACGCCTACAAGACATCAATCTACAACTCCATCCGGGAGAGCTGGTTGCGCTTGTAGGCGCTAGCGGCGCCGGAAAATCATTATTAGTACAGGGATTGCTGGATTTACTGCCCCCTCATACACGTCGCACCGGCAAGATCTGTATCACTGAGCTCACAGGCTCCGCTCAAGCGCCATCGGGAAAAAGTCCTGCACCACATCGGTTATTCAGCTACATACCGCAAAGTGTCGCCGCACTGAATCCCTTACGCACGATCGGTGCACAACTGCAACGAGCCGGTGAGCTTGCAGGTATTCCCACCTCTCAACGCGAGCCACATATTGCATCACTACTGCAACGCCACCAGCTAGACGATGGGATACAACAGCTGCATCCGAATCAGATCTCTGGTGGGATGGCCAAGCGCACATTGATTTGCTGTGCCAGCTTGCATCACAGCCGTTATTTACTCGCCGATGAAGTCACCGCGTGGCTGGATGACGATAACGCCAGAGCCACGTTGCGCCATCTACGTGAACGTTGTGAAGCCGGATGCGGCGTATTGTGGATCACCCATGATTTAGCGCTCGCCGCGGAATATGCCGATCGCGTCGCGGTTTTGCATGCTGGCCGTTTAGTCGAAACCCTCTCGAGCACTGAATTGCGCCGTGGCGGAGGCAGTGCTTATGTACAAGCACTGTGGCGAGCCTTGCCACAACACGGTTTTCACGTCACCGATCCGGCTCAACTTCAGGAGCTTGCCCGTGCTGCAGGTTAAAAACTTAGGGATTTACCAAGATCAGCGCTGGTTATGGCGTAATTTCAATTTACAGATAGCCGCCGGTGAAGTGGTTGGCATTCAGGCGCCTAGCGGCTACGGCAAAACCACACTTGGCAGAGTACTCGCTGGGTGGCAAGCCGCGGATGAAGGTGAGATTTTGTATCAAGGTCAGCCGTTGCCATCAAAAGGTTACTCCCCAATACAACTGCTGCCACAACATCCCGAGCAAACCTTTAATCCAGTGCGACGCATCGCAGATAGTATCCACGATGCGTGGCACCCACCCGTTGAATGGTTAGAACGGTTAGCGATTGACCCCGAATGGCTGCAACGCAGACCTGACCAACTGTCTGGTGGCGAACTCGCGCGCCTCGCATTACTTCGCGCATTAGACCCACGTACAAAAATTTTAATTGCCGATGAAGCCACCGCACAGCTCGACAGTAATTGTCAGGCGCTCATTTGGCATACAATTTTGGGCCTTTGCAGGGAAAAAAAATTAAGTTTACTTGTGTTCTGTCACGATAATGCATTAATGACTTGCGTATGTCAGAGAGTTATCGGCTATACTTAATTTGCAGTGCGCGGAGTGCCGTCCTGTAGTAGTTATGGATTTACGAAAAATTTATGAGAAACCAAGCAAATAAGTATGTACAAGAGGCTAACCTGTGGTACTATCCATCTCGCCGGCCTGTAAAGCAGACCTTATTTATGCAACAATTTGATTCTGAACGCTTCGCTACACCGCTTAACTTTGTTAGTACGTTGTCCTGAAGATTTTCGTTCAATTGGTCATCATAAATATTTCTTTATTCTGGCTAGAACGCGCTATGCGTAATGTTTAACTTTTAAAGATTTTCAGGAGACATCATGTCTAAATCTACTGGTACCGTTAAGTGGTTCAACGAAGAGAAAGGTTTTGGTTTCATCACTCAAGATAACGGCGGTGCTGACGTATTCGTTCACTTCCGCGCTATCCAGAGCGAAGGCTTCAAGACCCTGGCTGAAGGTCAAAAGGTTTCTTTTGACGTTGAACAAGGCCAGAAAGGTCCTCAAGCAGCTAACGTAATCAAGCTGTAATTGAGTCCTCCTACGGAACTTCGGTTTCGTAAGACAAAAAGCATCCTTAGGGATGCTTTTTTTATGTCTGTAATTCTCATCCCCCCTACTCTTTGTTTCCTTTTCTTTCCCTAGAAAACTTCAATCCGTTCATCAATTTCTTTTGGCTTTCTTACGCTAGTATCCTTAATTACACTTTTCTTAGTCTCGCCTTACCAAAAAGTAATTAGGGATAAAACACTGGCTACGCAATTCAGCATTTACTGCAAGATTTACGAGCTTTGTTGAACGCTCACCCAGAACACAATCATCACGTAATATTATGTAGAGCCGAAATTATTACTTATTGATGTATTACTACACGTGGTGGGCATAAATAAAGCAATTAAGAATGAAAAGAGATGAAAGGAATAACCGAATGAATGTGCACAAAAGCCAAAACACGGAAGAAGGAAGAAAGTGGATTGCAATAGAAATACGAGTATTAGGAATATTCAGCAGATGGCGCATTACGGGTAACATGCGCCATTGACTTTCAAAAGGCGAGAATCCTGTGCAATGCTATCTGTTAGGCTGTACGACTCACCAACAGGACAGCTACGCGGCGATTACTCGTCTTTAAGTAGCGTAATGGCCGTAAAACCAAGCTTTAAAAAGTAGTTACGACGAAAATCCTTCACGGCTTTGGAGCCTTTCGAGGTTGCTGCGACCTGTTGCTCCATGATGATGAAGCTTTTCAGATCAATGCCTTCTTCTGCTGCCGCCGCCTCAAACATGTCGTGATATTGTGTATAGGCAAATGGGATTTCTTTCGAGACACCTTTATAGGTGTACGCTACTTTACGGGCCATGATGGGCTCCTGTCTTTTCAATCGTTACCAGTGAGCACTCAGCCCCACTTTCAGAAGACGCGCACTATAACGAGAATAGCCCCCTAAATTCAACCATTGCGGGCATGTCATCAGCAAGTTCTGCCTTCGCAAGAATGGGCATACACACCACCACACCTCCTAATCACGCATAACGCAGCGCATAACACACAAACAAAAAAAGCCGTGATGCACGGGTAACGTACAGCACGGCTGTCAGTGAATCAGTGTTAGCCACTCTCTATTTTACAAATGAACTTTGTGCATGAACTAACTATAGCGACGAATTATAGACGACGAGATTGCCAATACGCCTGACGCCAGTATTGAGTATTCAGCGATGATTTAATCACCCCAGCCGAAGTTGAGGCATGAATGAAGCTATCATCATCGGCATAGATCCCAACATGCAACCCATTCGGGCCTCGACCGGTACGGAAAAATACCAAGTCTCCCGGTTGCAGATCGTTTTTCGGTACTTTCTCACCACGACGCGCCTGCTCACTGGTAGTACGCGGTAACTTTAGCGCAAAGCGATCTTTAAACGTCACCGAGACAAACCCAGAACAATCCACTCCGCGCTTACTCATACCGCCCAAATGGTACGGAGCACCATACCAATCATCCAATTGCTCATGTAGCGCAGCAATCACCATAATGGGATCGCCCAGCGAGCCACGAATTGGTGGACCCTTTACGGTATCCGGTGTCGAGGAACAAGCGGCCAGCAGAGCAGATGCCATTATCAGTAAAGCAGGACGCCACAACGGGCCCTTCTGAAATATCCTTATCATAGGTCTAACTTATTCTGTTGTAATGAAACACGCGGAATATATGCATCCTGCTCAGCCTTACTTAAAGATATGCGAGCTAAAGATGCATGCCGTCTGTTTTATCCGCTAAGAGACCTTATGAGCAAGCATTCCCTCAGCAGTAAATCGTAATATTTCATGTGTCGCGGTACAACTGCATTTGTTTGTTGCAGGTTCGCACAATCACGGGGTCAGCAATAGCTCTCGCCCTTCTACCTGTACTCGCCGAAACGGAACCTGATAAACCGCACTCAATCGCGCCTCGGTCATCACTTGAGCGGTATTTCCCTGCGCGACACAACGACCATTTTCGATGAGCCAGACCTGATCGGCTTGAGCCAATGTATGATTTAAATCATGTCCGGTCATCACTATGGTTAAACCCGCGTCTTTAAGTTCACCTAGCAGCGTATTAAATACCGCTTGATAGGCAATATCCAGCGCGGTCATTGGTTCATCTAACAATAACAAACGTGGTGCGCCAGATAATGTCGGCCACACTTGTAAAAGAATAGAGACTAACCGGACTCTTTGCCATTCCCCACCAGATAAATGTGAAATCATGCAAGAAAGTTTCGGCTCTAACGATAACCGGCGGGTTAATTCACGCACAGCCAATTCCGTCTCCGCAGTTAACGGATGGCGTAGGTAGGTATGAATATACTGATAGACAGGTAAATCTAACCCAGGATACTGTTGCTGCGGTAAATAGCCACGTAAGCGTGCCAATTGCGCTACCGAGCAACTTGATAATGGGCGCGGTTTCTCGTTATCAGCCCCGATATGGGGATGACGTGATGTAGCCCTTAATGGCGTTACATCATTCAGCAATACTTGCCCCTGTTCGGGATGTAACATGCCAGCCAATATCGCCAGCAGTGTACTTTTGCCAGCACCATTAGGGCCAATGAGATGCGTAATTTGCGCTGGCTGGATAATACCCGACACACCGCACAAACGAGAGCCGAGGTGTAAATCAGTCGCTTGTAACATGGCGTAATAGCATCCATACAAAAAGTGGCGCACCAATACTGGCCGTAACAACCCCTACCGGCAACTCAGCCGCATTCAGTGACAATCTCGCGACTAAGTCCGCCAGCATCATCGCCGCCGCACCACACAGGCCACAGGCCGGCAATAAATAGCGCTGATCCGTAAAGCCACCGAGACGCAGGAGATGCGGCACAATCAGCCCGACAAAACTAATAATGCCGGCCAATGCCACGCTACTGCCAATAATGACCGCAACGGCCAGCACCAACATGATCCGTAATACCCGAGTATTAAGACCTAATTGACGCGCAGCGGTATCACCCAACATCAACAGATTAAATACCTGACCACGGCTCAGAAGCCACAACAGCGGAATAACCAGAAGCGGCAGCAACCACAGTTGTGACCAACTGATCCCGCTAAAGCTCCCCATCATCCAGTACATGAGCTGGCGCAGACTTAAATCATCACTGAGATACACCATCCACGTCATCAAGGCGCCACTAAGAATACTCAGCGCCACCCCCATCAATAACAGACGTGCATTATTCAGTTGTCGATAATGCGCCAACCAGAGAAGAAAGAGAGTGCTGATCAGTGCTCCCATTATGGCCAATACACTGACTAACCATAACGGAGGAAATCCCTGATAAGCCCACATGGCGAATACCAGCAAGACCCCCGAGCCATTAGACAGCCCTAATAAGCCAGGCTCTGCCAGTGGATTAGCAAACAGATTCTGCATCGCTGCCCCAGCAGTGGCCAGCGCAGCACCGGTTAAACAGGCCACAATTAAGCGCGGCAGACGCAATTGGAATACCAGCATCTCTGTCATCGGATCATGCCAGTTTTGCAATGTAACCCATTGCTCACCCGCCGCCAGACTAAATACAAACAACCCCACAACCAACAGCGCCATATAGCCGAGCCGACGTCGGCAGCGCTGCTGCTGTGCTAACACTAATTGATAAAATGGCATCAGAACATCAAATCACGAGAAGAAACAGGAACGACCGTCAGACAAGCACGCTGGCCAATAGCCACATTCAGGTTTGGAAACACCACGGTTTCCCCTTCCTGCTCAATGCAGTAGGTAGTTTGCCCATCCTGCGCAATCACATCGCCACAACGAAACGCCGAAAAATTCGGTAAGTCATCTAAGAAAAGAAAGCGAAAATCATCACTCTGCCGACGGATTTCACGCCGCACCTGATACAGGTGACATTCCGTACTCGCCTCGTTCGCCTTCTCAAGTGATTGCCAACGCGGCCATACGTATTGACGATCTGACAGTAATGCCATCAATGCCTGTTGTAATGGACGCAGCGGCGTTAAATCATTCTGCCCAAATGGACAGGCGCGGCCGAGCTCGATGGTAAACGCATGCGCATCAAACTCACGCGCTGTGAAATAGCTAAATGTGGTGGTCGGACAATGCATCAACAGTACAGTGCGAATATCACTCGCCGCAAGGAAACCTAGCTGCGCTTGGCTATATGGTTCACCATGACGAAATGGATAAATAGCAAAGCGTTCATGGCGCGACGCACGTAGCGCGGTATGTAAATCATAGTGACAACGTTCGCGAGCTACCGCCTCTGACCCGTTAGTGGCATCACCACTCTCACGATAGCCGCCTTCACGAAAGAAGCGATCGACATAGGCTTCCAACTTCGCCGCCCGATCACGTTCGCGCGAACGCCCGCCCAAATGTGCGCCGCTGAACAACCGGTTAAGGTTGTCACGGATTTCGCGTACATTGGCATTCATCGCCGCAGGGTTACCAAAGATAAACATCACGCGCTGCTGTACCGCCCACTCCTCCAGTAACAGCCCCTGCACCATCTGCGCCAGTAGTTCCACAGGCGCGGTTTCATTACCGTGAATGCCGCAGGACAAAATAATATCGCGCGTACCGGGATACGCCGGAGTAAAGACAATCACACCGGTATCCCACACGGAAACCAGTGTTCCATTTTCCAGCTCAAATTCACCGGCAGGCAGGTGCCACTCATGAGCCAGAGTCAGAGCTAAAAAGTCGCCATTCAGCAAAGCCGCCTGTCGCATAGCGCTATCCTTCGTATTTCTCTGTTTTGTTTTATGCCGTGTACTGACACTGCGTATCTTACTTAAAAATACCGCAAATTCAGGTAAGTGATGCTAAATCCTCGCGGTGAACTAACATATTTTTGCTTTGTAACCGAAAAGCTGTTTTCAGCAGCACACTTATTACGCGATATAACAATGCTCAAGGTAAAGCTCGAGGTAAAAACACCAGATATGAAAAAGGCTGCCGTCAGGCAGCCTTTTGTGTGATAGGAGGCGTTATTCCTTTATTGTGGCATTTTCCACACGGGCTTTAAGCTTTTGCCCAGGCTTGAATGTCACTACCCGACGGGCAGTAATCGGAATATCCTCTCCAGTCTTGGGATTGCGCCCAGGTCGCTGGTTTTTATCACGAAGCTCGAAGTTTCCGAAACCAGATAGCTTAATCTGTTCGCCATTCTCCAAAGCCTTTCTGATTTCCTCGAAAAAAGCTTCAACCAGATCCTTGGCATCCCGTTTACTGAGCCCGAGGCTTTCAAACAGATTTTCTGCCATTTCGGCTTTGGTGAGCGCCATAGATTTAGTCCCTCAAGGATGCTTGGAATCTTACTTTTAACGCTTCCACTATGCCAGACACAGCGTTAGCGATTTCCTCTTCTTCCAGTGTACGGGAAGTGTCTTGCAGAGTCAGACTGATCGCCAAACTCTTACAACCATCATTTACACCTTTTCCACGGTACACGTCAAATAAGTTTACGCCAACTAACTGATTTCCGCCAACTTTCCGACATTCATCGATAATATTTTGTGCAGAAACTGACTCATCGACCACAATAGCAATATCACGACGGTTCGCTGGGAAGCGAGAAATGCTCTGTGCAGAAGTGATGGTACGCTGAGAAATCTTGTCCCACAGCACTTCAAACAGCATGGTGCGACCATTCAGGTCCAGCTTACGCTCCAGTTCCGGATGCAGTGCACCGATAAAACCGATTTGCTCGCCATCCAGTACCAGCGCAGCGCTTTGGCCTGGGTGCAGAGCTGGGTTTGAGCAAGCTTCAAACTTCACATCATCCAGACGGCCGGTCAGCTCCAGAACAGCTTCCAGATCGCCTTTCATGTCAAAGAAATCAACGGTCTTGCTTTCCTGACCCCAATGTTCGTTGCTGCGGTTACCGGTCAATAAACCGGCCAGCATCACTTCCTGACGCACACCGTTTTCAGCCGCCGCATCTGGCACAAAGCGCAGACCGCTTTCAAAAATGCGCACACGTGGTTGCTGACGGTTTTGGTTGTAAACCGCAGCACCAATCAGACCAGACCACAGAGACAGACGCATTGCAGACATGTCTACCGAAATTGGGTTTGGCAGGATCATCGCCTCTTCACCCGGATGCAGCAGTGCTTGCACCTTAGGATCAACGAAGCTATAGGTGATCGCTTCTTGGTAGCCTTTATCAACCAACGCAGCTTTCACACGCTTCAGCGGCAGATTCGCTTCGCGGTGATCGTTCATACGCAGTTCAGCCAGTGGAGCTTCATTTGGAATATTGTTGTAACCAAAGATACGGGCCACTTCTTCGACCAGATCTTCTTCAATTTCCATATCGAAACGCCAAGATGGCGCTACCGCTGTCCAGCCTTCTGCAGTCTTGCTCACTTGGCAACCCAAGCGAGTCAGGATATCTGTAACCACGTCATCTTCAACATGGTAACCAATCAGAGCATCCAACTTGCTACGACGCAGCGTAATGGTCGCCGCTTGTGGCAGATGTGCCGCAGAGGTCACATCAACAACGGGGCCGGCTTCACCGCCGCAGATTTCCAGCAGCAGCGCGGTAGCACGCTCCATCGCTTTGTTCTGCACCGCGTAATCCACACCACGCTCGAAACGGTGGGAAGAGTCAGTGTGCAGACCGTAAGCACGAGCTCGGCCTGTGATGCTCAGTGGGCTGAAGAAAGCACATTCCAGCAGAACATCTTTGGTTTCTGCCGTTACGCCAGAATATTCACCACCGAAAATACCGGCCATCGCCAGTGGACGGCTATGATCAGCAACCACCAGAGTGTCGGCACGCAGGGTCACTTCGTTGCCGTCCAGCAGAGTCAGCTTCTCGCCCTCTTCTGCCATACGCACCACGATGCCGCCATCAATCTTCGCGTGGTCAAACGCGTGCATTGGTTGGCCCATTTCCAGCAGGATGTAGTTAGTCACATCCACCACGGGATCGATAGAGCGAATACCGCAACGACGCAGTTTTTCCTGCATCCACAGCGGGCTGGTGGCGTTCGCATCAATACCTTTGATGACGCGACCCAAATAGCGTGGGCACGCGTCCGGTGCGCTCACCTTGATTGGCATCACGTTGTCGATGCTTGCGGCAACTGGGCTAATTTGTGGCTCAGTCACTGGCAGACGGTTCAGTACGCCCACTTCGCGCGCGATACCCAGCATGCCTAAGCAATCAGCACGGTTTGGCGTCAGACCAATTTCAATCGCGTTATCGTTAAGCTTCAGATATTCACGAACGTCCATACCCACTGGCGCGTCTGCTGGCAGCTCGATAATGCCATCTGACTCAACCGGAATCGCCAGCTCGTCGAAAGAACACAGCATGCCTTCTGATGGTTGGCCACGCAGTTTGGCTTTCTTGATTTTGAAGTCGCCCGGTAATACCGCACCCACGGTGGCACAGCACACTTTCAGGCCCTGACGGCAGTTTGGTGCGCCACACACGATATCGATAGGCTCGCCCGCACCGACATCCACTTTGGTCACACGCAGCTTGTCAGCATCAGGATGCTGAGCACATTCCACAACATGGCCAACAACCACCCCCGTAAACGCACCAGCTACTGGCTCTACGGCGTCAACTTCCAGACCGGCCATGGTAATTTGTTCGGACAGTTCTTCGGTGCTAATCGCAGGATTCACCCACTCACGCAGCCAAGATTCGCTGAATTTCATCGTGTTCGACTCCTGAAATTATTTGAATTGCTTAAGGAAACGCAGATCGTTCTCGAAGAAAGAACGCAGGTCTGTTACACCGTAACGCAGCATAGTCAGACGCTCTACGCCCATACCAAATGCGAAACCGGAGTAAACTTCAGGATCGATACCGACATTGCGCAGAACGCTTGGGTGCACCATGCCGCAGCCCAGCACTTCCAGCCACTTGCCGTTTTTACCCATCACATCCACTTCAGCAGAAGGTTCTGTGAACGGGAAGTAAGACGGACGGAAACGAATGGTCAGATCTTCTTCAAAATAGTTACGCAGGAAATCGTGCAGAATCCCTTTCAGCTGAGTGAAGCTGATGTTCTTGTCGATCATCAACCCTTCCACCTGATGGAACATTGGAGTGTGAGTCTGATCGTAGTCGTTACGGTATACACGGCCTGGCGCAATGATACGAATTGGCGGCTCTTCGTTTTGCATGGTGCGGATCTGTACACCAGAAGTCTGGGTACGCAGCAAACGGCGTGCATCAAACCAGAAGGTGTCGTGATCAGCACGTGCTGGGTGGTGGCCTGGAATATTCAGTGCATCGAAGTTATGGAAATCATCTTCAATTTCCGGACCGGTTGCTACGCTAAAGCCCAACTCACCGAAGAAGGTTTCAATACGTTCAATGGTACGGGTTACCGGATGCAGACCACCGTTTTCGATGCGACGACCCGGCAGAGAAACATCGATAGTTTCCGCAGCCAGACGAGCATTCAGCGCGGCAGACTCCAGCGCTTCTTTCTTCGCGTTCAGCGCTTCCTGAACTTCCTGTTTCGCCTGGTTGATCACCTGGCCTGCAGCCGGACGCTCTTCCGCCGGAACATTACGTAAAGACTGCATTTGCAGGGTCAGGTGCCCTTTCTTGCCCAGAAACTCAACGCGGACGTTATCCAGCGTAGCGACATCATTCGCCTGCGCGATGGCCGCCTGAGCCTGTGCAACTAATTCTGCTAACTGCTGTTGCATGTATTTCCTCGATTACCCTATTCAGGGAATTGCCCGTAGCCGTAACCTACCAATAAACAAGGATATTATCGTTTTCCTGTCTATTCACCAAACGCTAATACGGTTCCGAAGACAATACCGGATGCACGTTACAACCGGATTGTGCTTTTTTCATCGTTTCCGCATGTTTTTCTGACGATAGCACCAATAAAAAAGCCTCCCAGAGGGAGGCTTTTTCTGCATTCGTCTTTCGTTTCTTTTCTCAGAGCGAAGCAACCTCCCGATTAACAGGGGCTAAAGAAGAAGAAACGAAAAAAGAATGTATGGACAGTCATTAAGTGCTTACCAAATTGTTTGTGTTCTACTTTACTGCGCCAGCTTCAAGCTTAGAGCTTCGATTTTCTCAGCGCCGCTTTGACTGGTTTTACCAAACTGCCGATGACTGAGTCAATCACTACTGCATTAATACCAATCTACCCGAGACTCGCTCTAACTAACCTGCACGACTGGCCAATATGCTTGCGATAGACCATGTGATACAGGAGCCAGAAATGAATAAGGGAGGCAATGCCTCCCTTACCCGAGTTCGGCTTACGCCAGAGCTGCTTTCGCTTTTTCTACCAGAGCAGCGAATGCTGCTTTGTCGAATACTGCGATATCAGCCAGGATCTTACGATCGATCTCGATAGATGCCTTCTTCAGACCGTTGATGAAACGGCTGTAAGACATGCTGTTCTGACGAGCAGCAGCGTTGATACGCGCAATCCACAGCTGACGGAACTGACGCTTCTTCTGGCGACGGTCACGGTAAGCATATTGGCCTGCTTTGATTACTGCTTGGAAAGCAACGCGATAAACGCGAGAACGGGCACCGTAGTAACCTTTCGCTGCTTTCAGAACTTTTTTGTGACGTGCACGTGCAGTCACACCACGCTTCACACGAGCCATGGTTATCTCCTAATCGTCTTAAACCTGAAAAAAAATTTTTATGCGTATGGCAGACAAGCTACAACCAGAACCAAGTCAGATTTAGCAACCATTGACTTGTGGCGCAGATGACGCTTACGAGTAGTGGATTTCTTAGTCAGGATATGACGCAGGTGAGACTGCTTACGCTTGAAACCACCAGAAGCAGTTTTCTTAAAACGCTTAGCGGCACCGCGCACGGTTTTCATTTTTGGCATGAGTATCTACTCCGCATTGTTAAATACAACGAACCAGCTGGGCGAGTAATAGCGGTGCGAACACCGCTATTGACTACTTGTAATGCCTTACTGTTTCTTCTTAGGTGCGAGCACCATGATCATTTGACGTGCTTCGATTTTGCTCGGATACGATTCAACCACAGCAATTTCTGCCAGGTCGTCACGGATACGGTTCAATACCTCAACACCGATCTGTTGGTGAGCCATTTCACGACCACGGAAACGCAGTGTGATTTTGGCTTTATCGCCTTCTTCAAGAAAACGAATCAGGTTGCGTAGTTTGACCTGATAGTCGCCTTCATCAGTACCAGGACGGAATTTAATTTCCTTAACCTGAATAACTTTTTGATTTTTCTTCTGTTCTTTCGCAGCCTTGCTCTTTTCATAAAGGAATTTGCCGTAATCCATGATTCGGCAAACCGGCGGCTCTGCGGTAGGACTAATTTCTACCAGATCAACGCCTGCTTCTGCTGCTTTTTCACGAGCATCATTGATGCTAACTACACCGATTTGCTCGCCATCGATGCCAATCAGACGGACCTCACGAACGCGAATTTCTTCGTTGATACGGTTTGGTCGCGTTGGCTGAACTCGTTTTGCGCCTTTAATAAGCTTATTCCTCTAAAAGATTCAAGTTACGGCTGCGAACTTCTTGCTTCAGATGAGCAATGAATTCGTCAACATTCATGCTGCCTAAGTCTTTACCGCGGCGAGTGCGGACAGCGACTTTACCGCCTTCCACTTCTTTATCGCCACAGACCAGCATATACGGCACACGCCGTAAAGTGTGCTCGCGGATTTTAAAGCCAATCTTCTCATTTCTCAAGTCTGATTTTACACGCAGACCTGCTGAGTGAAGTTTTTCGGTTAATTCGCGAACATATTCGGCTTGGTTGTCAGTGATATTCATCACTACAGCCTGTACCGGAGCCAGCCAGGATGGGAAGTATCCTGCGTATTCTTCGGTCAAAATACCGATGAAACGCTCCAGTGAGCCTAAAATTGCACGGTGAATCATGACAGGTACGTGGCGGTCATTGTTTTCGCCAACGTAAGAGGCACCCAAACGACCTGGCAGCGCGAAGTCGAGCTGGATAGTACCACATTGCCATGCACGATCCAGACAATCATGCAATGTAAATTCAATTTTCGGGCCGTAGAACGCCCCTTCACCCGGCTGAAGCTCAAACTCCAGACCATTAGCACGCAGTGCTTCTGCAAGCCCCTGCTCTGCTTTATCCCAGGTTTCATCGGAACCGATGCGCTTTTCCGGGCGAGTTGACAATTTTACTGCAATATTCTCAAAACCGAAAGTGCTGTAAACGTCGTAAACCATTTTAATACAATTGGTTACTTCAGATTGCACTTGGTCTTCAGTACAGAAAATGTGCGCATCGTCCTGAGTAAAGCCACGCACACGCATCAAACCGTGCAGAGAGCCTGACGGCTCGTTACGGTGACAGCAGCCGAACTCGGCCATACGTAACGGCAGATCACGGTAAGATTTTAGACCTTGGTTAAAGATCTGCACGTGACCTGGACAGTTCATTGGCTTGATCGCGTATTCACGGTTCTCAGAAGAAGTGGTGAACATCGCTTCGGCGTATTTTTCCCAGTGACCAGAACGCTCCCACAGGACGCGGTCCATCATGAATGGGCCTTTCACTTCCTGATAATCGTACTCACGCAGTTTCATGCGTACGAACGCTTCCAGTTCACGGAAGATAGTCCAGCCATCATTGTGCCAGAATACCATGCCCGGCGCTTCTTCCTGCATGTGGTACAGGTCAAGCTGCTTACCGATTTTACGGTGGTCACGCTTAGCGGCTTCTTCCAGACGCTGCAAGTAAGCATTCAGCTGCTTCTTGTCTGCCCAAGCCGTACCGTAGATACGCTGCAACATCTTGTTGTTGCTGTCGCCACGCCAGTAAGCACCGGAGATTTTCAGCAGTTTGAAGTTGTGGCAGAAACGCATGTTAGGCACGTGTGGACCACGGCACATATCAATGTATTCTTCGTGATGATACAGACCCGGTTTATCGTCACGGGCTACGTTCTCATCCAGAATAGCGATCTTGTACTCTTCGCCACGCTCAGCGAATGTATCGCGAGCTTCCTGCCAGCTGACTTTTTTCTTGATAACGTCGTAATCTTTTTTGGCCAGCTCCAGCATGCGCTTTTCGAGCAGATCCAGATCTTCCTGATTCAGGGTACGATCGATATCAACGTCGTAGTAGAAACCGTTGTCGATTACCGGACCGATGGCCATGCGGGTATTAGGCCACAGTTGCTTAATGGCGTGGCCCAGCAGGTGCGCACAGGAGTGACGCAGAATTTCTACGCCCTCTTCATCTTTGGCGGTGATGATAGAGACTGATGCATCGTTCTCAATCGGATCGCAAGCATCCACCAGCTCGCCATTGACGCGACCAGCAATACAGGCTTTGGCCAGACCAGGACCGATATCACGCGCGATATCCATAACAGAAACGGCATGATCGAACTGACGTTGACTACCGTCAGGAAGAGTAATAACAGGCATTATGATTCCTTATTCTGCAGTGGTGACCCACACGAAAGATCACATACAGAGTTAATAATCGTTAATTTACAATTGTTTGCGTGCCCATCTAACAAACCATCGCTAAATTGGTACACAACTTGGTACGCAGATGATTTTTCGTTGTATCTACCAATAACCACCTGACAGAATTATGTTAACACCAACAAAAGGGCAATTGCACCCTACGGTGTATGTAATATTTATCTGTGATTAATAAATGGACTACTGTCGCGTGGTTGTGCAGGTTGGCGCAGTTGATGCTTATCGGTGGGATGGATAGCTAAGCTAACACTTTGTTGATCATGCAGCCGGGCATTTTACCCGGCTGTTTATGTAGGTTGTCTATAACACCGCAAACTCTACATGAGCGTTACTTGACACGATCTGTATTTGAGTCCCTTCCATAATCGCTACGCTCATCCTTTACTTTCCTCATCACACCAAGAATCCACGCGCGGGTACTCTCTGATAGCTGGTCTGAATCAGAAATCAACTGGATAACAACATCGATTTCCAGCTTTAAATCACTATGCACTACAAAACTCCTGTATAAATACACAGGTATATTACCCCGTTTTGGGTATGACGTTATGTGACGTAGTTCGCATGAGTGGTCGGAGTTCGTATAACGAACCAAATCAAGTGTTTAGTTCGTATAGCGAACTGACGTTATGCCCGTAAACCCCGATAATTTCGGTGCATTAAATGAGGGCGATATGCACCAATTACATCCGACAGTTCTGGCAATAAAATCTGAGCTAAAAAAGCGCGGCATCAGCTATGACAAGCTGGGCGATCTCACTCAGATTGAAGTGTCAAAAATCAAAAAGATTATGTCTGGTGTACAGGGAATGACGCTCGATGATCGCGACATCATTTGTCATGCGATTGGTATGTCGGTGTTTGATATCACCATGATGGCGAACCCACTAAGCACATCAAGCAGCATAGAGATTTTTCGGCTACTGATGTCGCTGCCTGAGCGCACAAGAGCGGGGTTTGTTACGGCCATGCTGGCGGTGAAGTCAGATGTCAGCACTCCTCCAAGCAATGGAAAATGATAACTGCTCCTCTGCGCCAGCATCTGCGTTAGTTATTTATAGATTGCGTCACCACGCACTGAGTGGCGCAACCCATAGGTTTTTAACTAAATAACTGTTTTCCAAATACTATTTTCAATTTGCTCGGTCTGTTTATTGTAAGGCGCAAAACTTACTGTCACTACTCGCCAAAATCTATTACCAATTCGAGCAATTTTAATGCTCACCCTGCCATTATCAGATCCAGTGACGGCGCCTTGACCATCCCACGAAGGTTCTCCGTATTGTCCTGAATAGAATTTACCGCTGCCATCAAATGTAACTTTGTCCTTCATTCCAAATCTAAAAGCCGCGACGTAATCAGATAGGGTTATTGGGTCATCAGTAAACTCTTCAAGCGCCATCATTACAGCTACTTTATTGTTTTGATCTGTGAACGTGTAAACTGGCTGCCCTTCTTCATTTTTCTGCGTGGTTGCTTTCCAAGAGGAATCTATTCTTGTACTTAACCCAGTCGCTGGATTAGCCCAAGAATAACCATTATCGCTTAAAGCTGGATCTAGGTTTGATTTGCCAATGCTGCTAACGTTGTTAGCGCCAGCAATAATTACAAAGAGGCACAGGAATGCCACACCAAAACCTGACTTTGCAGCCAGCCCAACCGGCCTTGCTGTGACCATATAGCCGCATGGTTCATCATAGCTGGCAGGCTCTCCTTTATTTAGCCTGTCGCCCTGATTCGACATGGTGATTAAGTTGATAAATGGCACGCCAGCAGCCAATCCATACCACCACATAGAAAAATTTCGACCAAGGTACTGATCCAGCTCAAGCCGCTCTCCATTGGAGTGCCTAATCTGTATGCCTAGCAAAGCCTTGCCTGGCGTATTGCCAAATATTTTGTATATGGCGGCATCCATGACAAGCGCAATTGGCAGGCATAACACACCAAAGATCTGCTCTGCATATGGACTAAATAGAATCCATTTAGCAAACGAAGCAGAGTACGTGCTAAGAACTGATCCGAGAAAGAAACCAACCAGCATCGTTTCCCACCACACGTCAAAAATGCGCGCGAAAAATCTAGGAAATCGCTTCGCTTCTTCAGTGCTAGTTGGTATTGGTGGTGGCGTTGATTTCTTTACTGGCAATAGCTCATCTATCTCGTCAAGGTGAGACCATGAATCCATGCCCTCTTTCCACAGCATGGTTTTCGCCCCGATCTTCCCGTCGCGAATAAGTTCGGAAACCTCGCTTGAGTTGATTGGCCCAACCTTTCTTTCTCGATCCACATACCACCATTCAGCCATTTCACCACCTTCCTTGCACTTAAATACATTACAGACCGTCCATTATTGCAAGGCGACAGGCAATCAGCATCAATGAGGCATGCACGATGTGACCGTTGGCGCAAACGATAGATTAAATTGAATAAAGCCCCTTCAATACAAGAGAAACCAACCGTACATTTAACAAACAGTAAGTGAGGTTTATGTCTATGGCGGGGATATTTTTCGCTATCAGCCTACTGATTATGGGAGTGGGCTTCATTCATAGTGGATGGCTGGGGATGCTTGGTCTTGGCTTGGTTGCCTACGCGGGGTCAAGAAAAGGAGCATGTGACTTCACCCTGCTCCTTAGCTTGATGTTTCTGGTTGGCGCGGTTGGGTCTGTGATTCAATTCATCACTTGGTTGTTTCAGTAATTTTAACTGCCTGGCTAACCAATTTATTTCTAGCAGCCATCATGCGATCAATTCTCTCCCGTTTCTCATCTGCGTTTATAGTGCGATCACGCTGAACCAGTTCGATTTGCGCTTTAAGCTGGCGAATTTGCTTCTGAACATTGTTCAAATGCTTACGCTGTTTCAGTAACGCCAGATTTTCTGGATTGTCCATAATAGCGTCAGCATCTTCGGTGCGCCCCTCCTGTCGGTACTGGCGAACAGTACTATTCAACTGCTCAGCTTTCTGCAGCACATCATAAAATTCAGTCATAAACTGCGTTGATTTGGCTGGTGCGCTGCCGCGGAAGAAACTTCCTACTACAGCAATATCATCTTGGCGCCACGCTGGCGCATCACCATATTCTGACGACACGTTGCGCGTAACCATATCTGACACACCCATCACCCACATGCCCATCGTGCCAAAGTAGCCGCGCACAAGGTGCTCCATTTTCTTCGGAGACATTCCCGTCGCTTCACCCACAGCACGCAGCGTCTCTGACGTGTTCTCGTTGTAACGGGCCTCCGGCTTCACGTTCAAGTCGCTCATGCTTTCAATTGGCGCGGAGCGGAACATGTCATAGTTAAAGAATACTTCCATGCCTGGCTTAACCACTTGCGGTACTGGGTTCATGGATAATGTCTCTCCCACACCCCACAAAATACGCTCTGCCAGCTTCTTGCCGGAGTCATTGCCGGTGATAAATGTGCGCGCCATGCGTTCAGGCACGGTGCCGAACAGCACACCAATCTCGAAAGGCTTAGGGATCCGGATGTGCTCATCGCCAAGGAATACGTGCCAGTACAAATCCTTCTCGTTGTCCGGCAGCTCTTCATAGCGTTCATCGTCTGCGTTCAGCAGAGCCAAAGCGACCGATGCCAATGCAATAGCGCCACCACGCTGCGCGATCAGTTTAGGGTTGTCGCGAATAGAGCGGCCTAATTTACTCAAGCCCTGCATGCGCGCATTGAAGAATGGCAGAATGTCAGAGAGATACATCATAAGCCGCGCGTTACCCATCATTGAGAAATCCATCAAATCCTTAGCCTCAAAGATAGCTTCGGCCTTTGATTTTCCAGCGCGCATTGCGGCGTCATACACCGCTTCACGGTTAGCGTTTTCAATGGCATCACCTACTGAGCGATACCTCTCCCAAACGCCGAACAGCTTCTCTTTAGCCTCAACGGCTGAAGTGACGATGCTGCGCTCATATTGGGCGATCTGCTCTGGCGTCATCCCCTTCTTGCGCATAACGCGGCGAATGTTGCCAGCCATAGACTCGGTATCATTCATGTAACCGCCCATAAAGCTACCGCCAGCAAAAAGCATATCCAGCGTACCGCCCTCGGCTTTCCATGTTTTTTGAATGCCGCGCAGCGAGTCAATGCCGAACTTAAAACCGTGCCGATCAATGGTCCACGCCTGCATGGCGTCTCGAATAAAGTTACGCAGCATAAAGTCAGGCATTGCCGTTACTGTGGCGGTCAAAATACGCTTAGCTGCTTTGGCCATACCAAGCCCCGGGTGATCTGGGCGCTGCTGGTCAATAGAGGTTAACGCCTTAAACAGCTGATCGTCGTGTACGCGCAGGATGTAATCTTCTCCCTCCATTTTCACAGAGAGCAGGCTTTTGTTGCCCTTCGGTGACATTGCCGCCTTCATGTCCATCAGATTTGGCTTACTGATCACCTCAATCACATCCGTTTCCGCCAAATTCCACACGGCTTTTTGCATGGCCATGTTTTTCATCGAGCTGTCGATGAGCTTGCTCGCGTTAACCAGAATGTTTTCCAGCAAGTCATTGGTGTTTTGTTTGCCGCCTTTGAGCTTCTTGATCATGGCGCGCTGACCTGCCAACCCTTTCTGCGTCCACGGTCCCATAACGTCGCCGTCATCATCTTCACGGTAGAACGGGATATACCAGTCGTTATCCTGCCATTGCTGGCGATCAATCTTAGAAATTAAGCCAGCCTCTTCAGCCATATTCAGCAGCGCGTCATTCATGGCCATCAGGCGCTTACGTGCATCCTCAAACTTGACCTCTTTCCCGTTAGCGCCAGCGATAAGGGCATCGATATCCTGATCGCTCAGCAAGTTCTCCCGACCTTCCGCCTTCAGGCGCTTTGCCCGGTTACCGGCAATCCAACCGAGGAATGAATGCAGATCACTGCCAACGCTTTCAAAAATGCCCAAGAAAGCATCTTTTTCAGTCGTGCCTTTCTTCATCTGCACGATGCCATCTTTCCATTCTGGTACGCCGTATAGCATAGCCCCGTGCATGGTTGACGATGATCCCGTGGCCAATCGCGCGGCAATGTAGGCGGAATCTGACGCTTCGATATTTCCCGCCTTATCTTCGGCATACTTGAGCGGAGCCAAGGCGTCGAACGTGGCCGAGTTCATCCGCTTCATCCAGTCATCGGCCATTTGCTTCCATTCACTGACAGGTCGGTTCTTCACCTCATCAATGCGAGACTTCAGCGCTTGAATCGGATCCTTGCGTGGCCCAAGGTTTAGCTTTTCCAGAGCAATGTCCTGCGCTGTTCTTTCCCGGCTAAACTTCACCATGCTGCCTTTCAGCACGTTACTGTTTTTGTTTTTCCTGTTTTCCTCTGCGTCAGTTTCCTTATCGGCGTAGATAGATACCGCCTTCATCCGATCGCCAATGGCCTCTACGATATTACGCAGCTCGGCCTCAGTAACCTTGCTGATGAAACCGACTTTGCGCAGTGCTTGAGCCACCATACCAACGATGCGATCAACAAACCGACCTACCGCGCCACGAGGCTTCTCTGCCACGTATGCCAGCAATTCTTCCAGCTGACCTTCCAGTGGCGTATCACGCTCAACATCCTGAACGTGATCCCATAATGGCTTCAGTGATTTGTTATCACGAGCATCCCATAGCACGCGCAGAATGCGGCCATATTCAACATCGCCAATCACCGCTTGGAACCCGTGATGCACAAGTACTTCATGGCGCATCTTCTGCAGCGCATGCTTGGCAGATGTGAGGTTGTCAGCCACCAACACAACACGGCCAATGCCATCACCTTGGTAGAAAGCATGCACCTTATACCCTTCCGGCAAGCCGCCGAATGTCAGCTTGTTCGCTTCCTCTTGCGTCTGTACTACGGTAACCAGAATGTTGGCCGCGCCCTTGTATTGGCGCACAAAGCCTTTTGCGATCAGCTCGACCTCTTTCTTGGTCATCCCTTTGGTGCTTGGCTTTGCCGTTGCTTTCTCTTTGCTGCCCGATGCATCAGAGTCATTGCGAGAGTACAGAACTCGCTTGCCATCAACCTCTTTCTCTTGGATGGTGTCAAAGAAGTGGTCAAACGCAGCGCGAACACCAGGGATCTCACCTGCAGTTGGGTACGGGTAACTTTCATCCAGTTGAATACCTAGCGCCGACTCCGCATCCCATGCCTCATTGCTCACAATGTTAGCGAGGTAATCATTGCTGGCTTGCTGGTCCTGCAGCTTGGCTATTAAATAGGACTCAAATGCCCGAGCACTCATTTCGCGCAACGTCCCCCAGTACTCCTTGCTGCGCTTTGAGTCCAGTTTTGCCGAGCGCGCTTGAATCGATGTTTGATCAATTGACCGCTTAACAGCGCCAAATGCATCAATCATCTCGCGACGCACCTCTCCCACATGGATGTACTTTCCTTGTCGAGATGAGCGTTCAACATCACGCGCTTCGGACATATAGCCATCATCTTGACGCATTCTGGCAAAGTAATTATCCATTGCGTGCCACCACTCATGACCAAGTGAACCAGCACCATTTTTCTTAGTAAGGTTAATGACTATTTTCCCCGGCTCGTAGTGAGCTGCCGCAGAGCCAATCCCACCGCTACCACGAGCGCCAAAAGCCAATCCCAGCTCACCATTTAGCGACAGTGCTTTTGGCGATACACCAATTACCGCAGCCATATCCATCAGCGCATCATAGGCATCATTCAGGTCTTTCTGGCGGCGCGCCTGCTCTACCCAATTACCAAACTCAACGCCACGAAAACCAAACGCTTCAGTGAATAGTTCTGGCGTAACATCCATTCCGCCGCGCATATCTTCCCCAACCCGAGGCTGGTTAATGTCACGCCGCTCCCGTGGGATCTCTTTAGTTTTTTTGAGCTTCTCTTCCAGCTCGTCTTGATGCGCATCACGGTACCCGCGCGCGTCTTTCACATTGTAAAATGGCCCAGCCAAATCGACATAGTTACGTCCGATTTTTTTGCCGATAACCCACGTTTTTCGGCGATCTGAGCTGTAGATATCGAACGAAGTTTCGCGCGGTTTATCGCGTGAATTATCTAGCAGTGATTGATAGCTGGATTTGAATGACGACAACACTTCCGCCTTGCTGTCACCGGACGCCAACACGCGTGGCCATGTGCTAAATGCTGTTGCGTTGCTTTGTTTGCTGATCTGCCAAATGGCCTTAGGAGGATCGTAATGTACTCCGTTGTGCAGAGAATAATGCCCCTGAGACAACTCAATGTCAGACAGATTTACCTTATGGCCAACGGCCTCATACAAATCAGCTTTAGTGCCAATTTGGTTAGAGTGGCGCAGGCTGGATCTGGCCGTGGCCATTTCAATTTGACTTGGTGTAAGCTCGCCATTCATCAGCGACACAGACAGGTCGCGCATTGATTTTACAGATGTGGCCCATGAACTAACGCGATAAGCTGTTCTCGGCTTTGTTGGTACAGCCTCTCGCATCGCTCGCATCAAAGCGACTGAGCGAGTGTCCATGCCTGCATCGATAAGCCCTTGATAGTCCGGTGCCGGCCAAGAGCGCGACAGTGGAAGTTTAGCAATTTGATCCGCACTATTACCCTCAAGTTTATCTTGGTACCCACTCCACACATCCTTTCGCGCACCACCCAGCTTATCGCCAAAGTCACCAATCTTGGCTTGCGTGGCTGGTTTAGTGGTATCGCCAATTGTCAGCCATCCCTTAAACTCATCCATCGTCATGGTGCGAATATCACCAAGTCCCTTCCAGCCTTTGCTGTAATTAGCAAGGTAACCGGCACGCGCTGACGCTTCATCATCAAAGCCCAACATGACCTTGTGTTCATCAAAGGTGCCGTCAGCATTGCGCTGGTCAACCACATACACGTTTTGGCTTTCTGGGTTATCACCAATGAACGCGTCAACATGGTCGCCGTCAGCACCTTCCGTACGCTTGATATAACCGTAATCGTGCGCCATGGTTGATTGCCACGCCTTGCCGTTAGCGTCAGTGCCTGAGCGAACGGAGCCTTTTGGGTTTTCCAGCGTGATATCCAGCCCTTGCAGCTTCACATGGCCTTTCTTGTAATTACCGGCCTCTTTCTGCGCCTCGGTCGGCTCTACATTCACCTCCGTTCTGGCGGCCTCGAGGCCTTTCACCACAGCAGGTTTAGCGAACTCATCCAGTTTCGGTACCGCAGATTTGGCAACCATCACGCCATCTTTACGCGTGATAGTACGAATGCCATTCTCTTTGGCCCATGACTTTAATGTGACCGGGTCACCAATCAGTGTGGCCGTACCATCTGGGTTTTTGGTGACACTAGACCACGGCAATAATGCGCCATCCTGTGCATTGCTACCCCCAGAAACAGAAACCCCAGCATCGGTAGCTGGGGTTGTCTGGGTTTTATTATCTTCCGCCTTCACGGCAGGCGGCGCCTCTTGCGCCTCGGCGGCCTGTTCTGGCTTGGCTACCTTGGCCTGCTCAACCTCAGCAATTTCAGCCACACCATACCCGCCGCCATTCAGTTCAACCGGCGTCTCAATGCCTTTTCGGCTGGCCATCTGCGCTTCTTTCTGGGAAGCGAACGGTTTCCCGCGGCGAGTGATGCGCATGGTTTTTAACGGGCCAAACACAGAGTCCGTCGCCTCTCCAGCGCGATCAATGGCCTTGGCCACATCAGATCGTGGATCTCGCGTGCTCTGCGTATCCATGCTGGTATCTGGCTGATTACGCGCCAGAACTGGGGGTACATACGCACTATTGCCATCTGCACTTTGAGATACTGCGCCATTAGCATAAATAACGTCGGACTTACCAATGCGATGAGACTCAGGAATGATCTCCGTATAGTCAGCGTTCAAATCGCCCCGCGGTAGACCAGCCTGATTGCCTGATGGCTTATCAGCCTCAGCGGGAATAACTTCGCCCTCCATCGGCTTATAAACTGCTACTTGATTAAATTCTCGATCAACCTTGTTATCAAATGGCTTGCGTGCATCCAACTCTGCTTGCGTGGCTCCCTGATTGCCAGCCTTTATTTGGGCTGCAATCATATCCTTCACTTGTGCACCATATTCACCCGCTAGGGCTTTTCTGACATTAGGGTGCCATCCCTCCGGTGAATTAACCTCGCGCTTGCCTGCTAGCACCTGTTGCACAGCTGAGTTCTCATTTGGGACACCTCGAATGCGGCTAGCCGGTACATCACGAAACGCATCGAACTGGCCACTGCTAACGCCCATCTCACTATCATCAGTCGGCTGACGCAGTTCACTTTTATCTAATGTGCCGCGTGGTTTTGCCGGTTCTCGTTCTGGGTCAAACTGATCGCGAAACGCTTGAACTTGTGCGTCTGTGTTGGGGAATTGCTCACGATCTGCAGCATTGCGAACGAAGGTCGGAATATCAGCAAACTCATCAAATCCAGATGTGCCAGTTAGGCTATCGCCGGTTTCTGGGGCGGCATTGTTGCTCTTAGACGACTCCGGTACCACCTTGGCGAGCGGATCCAACTGCTCCATCACTACGTCAGCAACATCGGGCTGAACCCCATCTGCCTGCGCCAGCGGATCGCCACCCACAGGTGAATGGTCGGCAGCGTCCGCGGCGGTTTGCAGTGGATCTTGCTCTTGGGTGGCAGCCTCATTCTGCTCAGGTGAGCCAGCTTGATTTTGCTTATCTTCAGCTGCTTTAGCCTTGCGATCAGCTAGAGCGGTGCGAGTGCCGCCAGCAGCGCCCATAGCGCCACCCGTTCCTGCACCAATTAACCCGCCTTCAATAGCTGAGGATGCAACGCCTTTCCATGGGTCAGACTCAATACCCGTGGTTTCACTTACGGCCTGATTGACAGCATACTGCTGCGTACCTTCTTCCAGCATCTCACCAACGCCTTCACCGGCTGCGCCTTTCGTCGCACTGGCCACAATACCTTTAGCGCCCTTTCCGGTAAGCATTTTGAACAGCATCACATCACCCATCAGTGATCCAGCTGCTGCAGCGCCCCACGTTTTTACATCTCCCATGGTCGCGGCGCTTGCAAGATTGGCGACCTCATCGCGCGCCATAGACAACTTATCCAAGTCTGATAGCCCTTGGTATTGCTGATCGCCATCAATACGTAGGAAGGCCTCGCGGAATGATGAGCTATCTTTCAGTTCATCAAATGTCATTGAGTTAACGGTTTCTTTGGCGTTCAATCCAGCAGAGCCAACAGATCCCGTGATAGCGGTAGCACCGGCAGATCCTGCAGCAATTTTCTCTACCGCTTTTGCAGCAACAGCCTCCGCCACTTCTTGGCTAGCGCCGCGCTTAACCATGCTAGCTGTCACAGCGCGGCCAAGTGTTTGCTTTGCTGCGATACCGGTAATCCCGCCGGCCATCATAGTGGGCAGCATAGAGCCTAACCCATTGGCGAACTTCATCGCCCAGACATCAATATCCCCTGCACCATCACCCAGAGCGAGCGCGCCCTTTTCATTCTCTGTCACGATACTTCGGTGCATCGCCTCTTTAGCATCGTCACTCATGCTATCAACGAGAGCCGTTGAGCTTTCCTGAGCCTTTCCACCCAGAGCTGCAACCGTATCCAGAACGGGCGATAAGCGATTGGCCATTCTGGCGCTCGCCTGATCGGCATATGACAGATCTGTATTACCACCGGCATTCTTCTTGCCAAATACACTGGCTTGCCGCGCAGCCTCGCCGATGCCGCCAACCAAATCTAACGCGCCAGCACCAACAGCTTTAACCGCATCACCAAGCCCAACACTCAGATCCTTAGGCTCTGGTGTGTCGCGATACAGGTTGTAATCAACGTTATTCCAGAAATCATCCGCGCGCGTGTCGCTCATCTGTGGTGATGGCATACCGGTGGTCTTCTCGTTACTCATGATCTCACCTGAAAAATGGCATAAAAAAAGCCGAGGTGCGCATTAAGGCGCAACTCGGCATGATGGGTATAATTTACCTGATGATTATTTACCCTGCCAGTGGCAACTCCACATAGATAACGATTAGCGATTTGACATTGCCTTGTATGCGCTAGCCAGCGTCTCATTGTTTGGCGTCATCACCGCCGCTGCATTCTTCAATGTAGGTGCGTTCTTATATGGGTCAGTAATCAAACCAAGCACCGCCTGTTCTGCCGCGCGCTGGCCTTGTGGCTGCGTACCACTTGCAGTCTGATTGCCATTTCCACGAATAGAGCTGGCCGTATTGGATGCCTGTTGCTTAACCACCCAATCCTGATACAGCTTATCCAGCTGGGCGGCGCCAAAGTCATTAGGAATTGGCTTCCCATGCGCTGACGACTCTTGGATAAACTGGATTTTTTGCTGATCACCAGACACCCATGACGACAGCGGAGATTCGCTGCCATTATCACTTGCCGCAGCCGGTTTCGGCTGGCTAATCCCGTACACCCCGCCAAGCTCAGAAATGCCGGTCTTTTCGCGCATACGCTCTGCTTCCATTAAGCGCTCGCGCTCACTTGCATCCGTAATGTTAGGGTCAGTCTCAATCTTGTACAGGCGCGCTTGCGTGTCGGCGCGAAGATCCGCCACGGCCTTACGGTAACCCTTAACATCAGCGCCTGGAGTCAAACCAAGGGATACGCGAAGCTGCTCAGCGTTTTGGCTAAACTCTCTTGCTAACGCGGAACGCTTATAGCCAGAGCCAACAAAATCCATTAGTGGAATGACCTTCGGCTGATCATCTTCACGCGCGCTACGTCCTTCAGTTACCGGCCTTACCGTGGATGAGCCATCGTCATAGGTCACCTTCACACCAAGCACGACACCTGCACCGTCAGGGGTGACATGCACGTTTGCTAGCTCTTTATTTTTGATGGTCTTGCCTGTTTTCGGGTCCACATCACCGATACCGGTTTTTACTTCATCCTGATACAACACGCCTGCTGCTTTAAGGAATTCAGGCTGATTGATACGCTGTACGCCCTCATCACTATTCCAGTCCAGCTTCCCCGCCTCAGCGTCACGCATTAACCCCGCAGTGTGTGTCACAAAGGTCTTGCCTGCGTTGGCGTACTCACCACTCATGTAGCGCTCAGGGTTATACATTGCCGCGTACTTATTGTTTACCGTTGAAAAAAACCGCTCGCCTGGTGCTTTTCCGGCCTGAATGTCAGCCCAGCCTTGTTGAATGACGGGCATATTCTCTTCGAGGAACTTTTGTTGCTGGAGGCGATCTTTCTCCCACTCGTACATTTCAACCTGACGTGCTTCGGATCGGGCAGCTCTGGCGTTAGACGCTTGACTGTTGGCAATGGATGCGCGCAAGCTCATCTCATTCAAACTATCTAGCTTTTTCTGGCGCTCATCATTTACCGCATCACGGCCTCGGCTGTATGCCTTCTCATCCTCATAACGCGTATTAGCAAGCTCTTGTTGCTTTTGTGTGTTCTGCCACATTGCATCGCGCAAGGACATATCTTTTTCCATGCGCTCATCGGCCTTCTTTCCGCGCTCATGCTGGTCCATGGTGTTAAACCCAGCCAGAAAACCTTCCGCTAACCCTCTAACGCCCATAGCAACCACCTTAAAAAAGACTTGTCAGGAAACCAATTCCACCACCAACAGCAGCGCCGATCGGGCCGCCGACCATAAATCCCATGCCTGCACCCGCACCAACGCTGCTCATCGTCGCCTGCTTCTTCTGGGCTTTTAAATCTTTGTTCATGCTCTCACGCTGCTCTTCAAGGCGCGCAGCCTCACGCAAGCCGCCCATCGCTTGATTGCGCGTCTGGCCGGCAATATCGATCAGTCCGTATCCCATCACATACCCCCGCCAGCTTTAATGGCTTCCCGCAACCCAGCATCAGCACCGGTTAAAATGCCAATTTGCCGATCCTTCTCTTGATCTCGCAGCCCGTTTTCAGTGCCGGCCGTCATCAGTGCCATACGTAGATTCTGGCTGTTATCCTGCGGGTTCTGCTGCGTAGCCACCCCCATGCGCGCATTACGATTGGCCGTTGCTTGCTGTGCGGCGCGCAATGAGTTGGCGTTATTTTCTTCTACACGGCCCAGCTGCTGAGTAAGTAACTGCCCATTAGTGGCCAGATTCATCAACTCCTTCTGCTTCGGATAGAAGCGAGTTAGCCAGTTCTGATACTGCTCACGCGTCAATCGCGAAAAAGTGTCCGATGCCCACCCCATTAGTAACCTCCCGCCGGATCCGGTAATGAGCCCTTAATCATGCCGCCAGACGTTTTCGCCCATTGGTTAGGGTTAGTCTTAGGCAGTGTCTCGACAGCATCACGGAGGCCGTATTTACGTGTAGCCATGCCTGCCGCCGTACCCACAGCACCCAGCAGTGATTGCTTGTCATTCCACTTGCGCTGCGCATCGCTGGCCGCTTTGCTTAGGCTATTGGCCGCCAAATCACTGTAGCCCTGCAGAGCTTCCGCTTTCTGGCCGCTACCCATGGCAACCACATCCTTCGAACCAGCCACATACTTATCCTGCTGGCTTGATTGCGCCCGATTGGTTGTATCGGTCTGGCTTAATGCCTGCTCAGTCTCCAAGTCCCGCATGGTGTCCTGATAACGACCGCTAGTTGGATCGATACCCGAAGACGCCATACTGTCCGCCATATTCTGCCGAACCTCGCCAAAGGCTTGCGCCGTTCCTAGCGTCGCCGTGCCAGCTAAATTGTCGTATTCTTGCTGGCTGTTCATGTCATCGACTTTATCCATGAACATATCTTCAAACTGACTTAGCTCGTTCTTGTAGAGATTCCACTGCTGACTGGCGATATCAGCTGCTGCCTTTTGAGCTTCAGTCTCTTGGATTTCATTGGATCCGCCGCCTTTACCCACGATTCACCTCACAGCGTTATCTGAAAAACATAAAACCCGTCAGCATCATCCGCCTGACGAACCCACCCCATACGTGGGGCAACCTTCAACCAACCTTTGCGCGCTGAGTGAAACCGGATCCAGCGAGCGCCAATCTGTCTGGACAGTAATTTCACCTCATCAATGTGTCGCTCTGGCGCATGGTTATCACCCCATCCAGCCCAGACAATCACGCCGGTAACGCCATCCTCAGCGACAGGCTTCAGCACAAAGCCGTCATCATCACGCACAAACAAAAACGCCACCCCGTTACGGATGGCGTCTCTGAGTGACTCAATAAATTTAGGGTCGCCAGAATCTGCGGCGATGCGTTGTAGTTTGGCTTGCATGGGTGTTATCTATTTAGAAGTGCTGCAGAATGACTATGGGCATGGTTTTGCATGACGTATTCATGCCATCGTTTACCCGTGCGGAGATAGATACCGTTACAGGCGTATTGGCCGGTATCTGAATGCTGGCTGAACTGATGTCAATGCACCCACTGTACCCAACCGCAGTCGCTCCAAACACTGAGCCATTAATACTAACTGAGGCACTTCCTATCACCGTCCCATTTCCATAGTTAACGGCCCCAAACACGGCAAATGATGGGATCGAGATGTAACTGCTACGTTTTACGGCAGGAATGTTAATGCTTAAATTCGATGGTAGAGAGTTATTCGCGCCGGCACCGACAACACCTAGCGTATAAGCCTTGGTGACATCTCCGACGATCTTGTTAGCGTACAAAGTTCCGCGCACATCACAATCTTCCTCGATTACGCAGTTTACGATGCGCATATTGCGGACATTTCCGCCCTCGGCATTTAAGCGATTGGTATAGACGCTGCCATCATTGTAAATCATGGTGTACCAACCAAAGCCCCAACCGCCATAGGGACCGCCCTTGCCAAACCCTGCTGCACCACCTGACATGTAGGCGTTACCCATATCAAATGAACCACCGGAGATAAGTGGCGCAGAGATGCTTACGCCAGCCTTGATGTAATCCGCGGTGATCTTCTCTGAATGGATAATCTGGATGGTTGCTTTCTTAATCAGCGCCTCTTGGATGACAACCTTTCCCTGATCAATTGCAAATACTGGCGCTGAGCTAGCTGGGTTGTTTGGGTCGTAAGCAAAGACCTGACTCGCGGCAAGGAACACTTGGCTGGTGCCATCTGATTTTGCCACCAAGCCTATGCCAGCCTTAATAGCACCTGCGCTAGCCTTTACCGCCCACATGCTGCCAACGCCTTCCTCTAGGCTTACGATGTCCTGCTTTACGCCAGCATAGTCCTGCTGCAGCCATTTATCGAAATGGGAAGTAGTAATTTGACCAGTTAATCCATCAATGATGTCTTGAATATCACGACTTGTTTCAGCTGGAAGCCCAAGCGCTCCTTGATATGGCCCGTTGTAGCCATTCTTGTTTACGAACCGAACCCAGTAAAATGCCTTAAAGCCTTTACCTACCGCATCCGCGTAAACGTTAGCCAGCGTTGTACCAACGCGCACTGCTTTTGACAGGTTATTCCCCTTATCTGCGGCATCAGCATCAAATGCAGCGCGCCACACCTCAGCAAACGCATGGCCTTGGTAAGTAGGGGTATCCCACGTCAGTGTTACTGTATGGAAAGCACCATCTGCAGTTACATTTACTGGAGCGTGCGGCTTCTCAACGCCCTGCCATACGGGATCGCGATCGGGTGATGTTGGATTTTCCGGGATAATTGCTCCGCTTCCACTGCGATGCAATTTCAATAATCCAATTGCCGCAGCTTCACGATAAGTCAGCGCCTTGTCTAGCTTATCCCCCTTTTGGCCGGTGAGGATCTGCATGTTCTCGGCAACAGCCTTGCTGTCAGCATTGGCGCGAAAGGTTGTCTTAGTCATTGCGCGCACACCTCACTCATACTGCCTCCTAGCGTTATGCGCTCAACCTGAGCAGAACCTCCCACCTCCACTTGCCAAGTGCGACCACGCAGCGCAGGCAAGCGAAATGCCCCATTAGGAACACTGCCCACCGGAACAGACGCAACCAGTCGGCCATCCACGTACAGCGAAAAGCTAACCTTGCTAATGTCCGAGCTCATAATGCGTACGCTTTGCAATATAGCGCCAGGCGGCAGAACAAATTCCTTAGAGCGCCAACGCATAGCCATTGGCTGCAATGAACCGCGCCACTTAAATAGCTGCTGCCCCTTAGCAATAACCAGCATATCGGCTTGCATGTCTGTGTATGCCGCATCCCATCGGCCAGATAACCAACGAAAATCACCGGACTTAGGATCGAAAATAAAGCCATGCGTATCAGTTAGTGCAACATAGCGGCCTTCGTGATACCACGCTCGTAACGTTTCCGGCTTCATCTGCTGCCACTGCTCGCGTGTAATCAGCTGCTCCGTCACAAGGTGACCACCATCAGCACCAACACCCACCAAGCCATCCGGCGCGGCATACAGCACCAATCCATCCAATGCCACCATAGAGCGCGCACTAACGCATGCTTGCTGCACGGATGACAATTTCTGACCGGTCATGGACGATGGCGACGCGCCTTGAAATAGATATGGATAACCTTTTGTTCCAACCACTAAAGCCGTATCAATCGCCGCAATGGCAACAATGTCATGTTCAGTGGTTAGCTTGTACTTATCCGGCCACGCATATGGCAAAAACGGCTCAGAAAACAACACTGAGTTACCAGCAAACCCAGCGCAGATGCCGTTGGCCATCTGGCAGATGCCTCTCATCCCTGCCGGCGGCATGGTGTAGTTGTAAGTCTCCAGCACTGGTCCTAACTCAGCTTCTTTCTTGGTATCGACATAGGAGGTGGTTGATAAAGGCAGGTCTGCTACCAACAGGTAATCAGCAAGTCCTCCTCCAGACACTGAGCGGTAAAGTCGGCGTCGCGTGATGTTGCTGTCATTGGTTGGCGCCGGAGATAACGCCACGGTAACCGTTGAATTAGGGATAGGTATTGCAACCTTTCCGCTAGCAGGCCCCGGCGGCCCCTCCTCACCCAAGCCTGTTACGTATGTTTCAACGTAAAACCGCGTTTCATCATCAGTGACATCATCATCTTTCCCGCCAGATGGCGGCGTTACACTTTGGGCGTTAGGCGGAGTGGCTGGCGCCGGAACCCCGAGACGATACCATGCGGTCGGCTTATTGTTTCCACCGGTTGCAATAGCATCATAAGTCAGCTTCGGGTACTCGCCGTCGGTGTAATACACCCTGTTATATGGATCCTGAGCAATCGGAGAGCGCGTAACCTCAACCAGTTTATTCCACGCAAACCAATGCACACCGAGGTAGTGGAATAGCGTTTTAGGCGTCACCGGCAAAGATGTACTCATAGACTCGTCAGCCGTTAATGGCGCGATAACGCCGCGATCGAAGTGACAATCTTGCGCCAATGTCGCCACCTCATTGGGCAATAAATGCTCCTCCACGCGCGGAGTCATACCGCGCATGGTAAAGATATCAATCAAAGGCATGAGGAATTTCCGAATGGCAGAAACAAGAAAGCCCCACTCGGCAGAGTGAGGCTATGATGGGGTTATCGTAGCGGCTCTTAACTACTAATACCAGCGGCCAATAGCAAAACCAACAAACTCAGCTGCTCCAACGGGTCTGCTTGCTGCATCAATTACATAGTAATTTGCTTCCGTGGCTGTTGAGCTGAATTGAATTGACCATGACGCCCCCGTTCCCAATCTTATACCAGGTGGCGGTGTGACTGGTGAGGAAATAAAGCGAGCAGGAAACGTCCATGTAACACTACCTGTATATAACCCTGCTCCATATGGGCTTGTACAAGATGCTTGAATGTTAGCGCGTCGATAACACACCATCGTGCCATCAGCCCATTTTATATACTCACCATTATCATTTGAACCGCGCTCTATAATTGCGCCCGTTGGAACGCCAGCAAGCTGTGACACTTGCCCCAAAATGCTATTTTGAGC
>PPYF01437554.1_pt1 | contig 103476 bp, 92 predicted proteins | sample 1559871 | NCBI WGS metagenome assembly PPYF01 (sample SAMN08240021, study PRJNA423297) | Human gut metagenome, whole genome shotgun sequencing project.
GTAAAAATGTGGTCAAATCAAGAAAATCGAGTGCGAAAGCAAGTGAAAAATCCCTGTGAAGCCCGTAAAATCAAGGCTTCACAAAATCTTCACAAAATAATTAGCACTCACCTATTGACAGTGCTAATAATAAGTGTTATATTACAGCTAGAACAAAGGAAGGGGAACAAAAAGAGAACAAAGAAATAAGTTCTATGAGATTCCTGATAACCTAAGTTCCAAAGAAACAAGGTAAAAATACATAACTGAGAGTCCATCACATGTAGATGGACGGTATAGAAAAGGAGAGATGACTTATGTTGATGCCTAGTATTTTTGGAGAAAATTTATTTGATGACTTTTTTGGAGATTTTCCATTTTATTATGATGACAGAGCAATGAAAGATACAGAGAAGAAACTTTACGGACGCAGAGCCAGCCATATAATGAAAACCGATATCAAGGAAACTGATAAAGGCTATGAACTGGTCGTAGATCTTCCGGGATTTACCAAAGATGAAGTAAAGGCTGACCTGGAGAATGGTTATCTGACTATCAGTGCAGAGAAAGGTCTGGACAAAGATGAGCAGGAGAAAGAGACAGGACGTTATATCCGTAAGGAACGTTACGCAGGTGCCTGCAGCCGTAGCTTCTATGTAGGTAAAGAAGTTGAGAAAGAAGACATTAAAGCAGAATTCAAACATGGTATCCTCACATTATTTGTACCAAAGAAAGAAGCAAAACCAGCAGTAGAACAGAAGAAAACAATTGCCATTGAAGGCTGATGAATAAATATTCTGACTGACCCGTTAAGGGTCAGCCAGAGATTAAAAACAGATATAAAAATAAAAGCTTACACTAAAAGATTGAAGATAAAAGGTTGAAAAAGCCTGTAAAGATAGATTTGGAAAGTAAATCTGGCGAACAGATTTGACATATATAAAATATATTAGAAAAGGAGATATGACTTATGTTAATGCCTAGTATTTTTGGAGAAAATTTATTTGATGACTTTTTTGGAGATTTCCCATTCTATTATGATGACAGAGCAATGAAGGATGCAGAGAAGAAACTTTATGGACATAAAGCAAATCATGTAATGAAAACTGATATCAAGGAAATGAATAACGGATACGAACTGATTGTAGATCTTCCAGGATTTAAGAAGGATGAAGTTCATGCAGCACTTGAAAATGGTTATCTGACCATCAGTGCAGAGAAAGGTCTGGATAAAGATGAGAAGGAAAAAGAGACAGGACGTTATATCCGCAGAGAACGTTATGCAGGTGCCTGCAGTCGTAGCTTCTATGTAGGTAAAGAAGTACATCAGGACGACATCAAAGCAGAATTCAAACATGGTATCCTGACATTATTTGTTCCGAAGAAAGAAGCAAAGCCAGCAGTGGAACAGAAGCACAGCATCTCCATTGAAGGATAATAGATGTTAAGTTACAGCAACGGGAGGTCAAATCTTTTGGCTTCCCGTTGTTTGCATAATGAGGATTGCAGAAATATGAAGTCAGGAATGATTGCGTTAGAATGTGTTTATGAGGGAAGGTGATGATATTGAAAAGAGATTACTATGAAGTTCTTGGCGTGAACAAAAACGCAGATGCAGCAACGATTAAGAAAGCATACAGAAAACTGGCAAAGAAATATCATCCGGACAGTAATGAGGGAAATGCTTCGGCAGCAGAGCATTTTAAGGAAGTAAATGAAGCCTATGATGTTCTGAGTGATGAGAAGAAACGTAAACTGTATGATCAGTTTGGCCACGCTGCTTTTGAAGAAGGTGCCGGTAATTATGGAAACGCACAGGGAAGTCCTTTTGGCAGTGGCTTTGGCGGAGCACAGGGCAATCCTTTTGGCGGCGGTTTCCATGGCTCGTACAGTGATGGCAATGGTTATCATGAATATCATTTTGAGAATGGAGAAGATATGGATGATATCTTAAAGAACATCTTTGGTGGTGGATTTAAGAAGAGTAAATCATCCGGTGGTTTTGGAAGCAGCGGTTTCGGTGGCAGTGGATTTCACGGAAGTGGTTTTGGTGGATTCGGAAGCAATGGAACTGGCGGCTTTGGCGGTTCTTACAGCAGTAAAGGTGAGGATCTTCATGCAGAGGTTACTGTCAGCTTTGATGAAGCTGCTTTTGGTGGCAAGAAGGTTATCCGCCTGCAGAGCAGCAACGGTGGCGTCCAGAATTACGAAGTCAATATTCCGGCAGGTATTGAATCCGGTAAGTCTATCAGACTTAAAGGAAAAGGATATCCGGGAGTGGGCGGAGGTGAAGCCGGTGACCTGCTTCTGAAAATAAATGTTCAGGATAAACCGGGATATAAACGGGAAGGCAGAGATGTGTACACAACTGTAAATATCCCATTTACAACAGCAGTATTTGGTGGTGAGGCAAAGGTTCACACTATTTACGGTGATGTTCTCTGTAACATCAAACCGGGTACTCAGTCCGGAACGAAGATACGTCTGAGAGGTAAGGGTATCGTTGCCATGAACAATCCGTCTGTACACGGTGATGAATATGCAACTGTACAGATTGAAGTTCCGACAAATCTGACACCGGAAGCAAGACGGAAACTGAAAGAATTTGAGCAGGAATGTAATGGAAGCCGCAGAAGTCGTGGATTTGGCAGCGGGAGTGCGGCGTGAAGAGTAATCAGAAATATTTTTGAGAATATAGTGAAGCAATTTTACAGAGAAACGAAAAGGATACATGCACAGTAACATTACCGTGTATGTATCCTTTTAGCATAATAGGGAAAAATATTCTATGAGCTTTTTCTGATATAGAATATTGTTTATCTGGGTTCTTTTCCATCACGGAAGAGCATCATCATTTCCTTGGTCAGGCTGATATTATTGCCCTGATCCGGGATTTTGTCACGTTCTACCCACTGTGCCATGGAGAGCTCTTCATGGTCAACGGTCAGGGTATCATCGCCGTCCACATCACAGAAGAATCCGAAAAGCAGGGTACCGCTGAAGGACCATGGCTGGCTTTTGTAATAGCGGAGATTCTTTACCTTAAGGCCAACTTCCTCCATTACTTCTCTGTGAACAGTTTCTTCAATGGTTTCTCCGATTTCTGCAAAGCCTGCGATAAGGGCGTAACGCTTAAATCTGCGGCCCTCATATTTGGAAAGAATGATTTTATCTCCGTTTGTGATTCCTACGATTACTGCAGGACACAGGACAGGGTACTCCTGATTGCCGCAGGAAGGGCATTCCATCATACGTTCTTTTTGGCTGTGCAGCATTGGTTTTCCACAGCAGCCGCAGAACCGGCGCTTGCTGTACCACTGGAAAAGCTGATGTCCTGTAACTCCTGCAAATGCAAGATGCTGTGGCTGAGCGGTCCGAAGAATCCGTACATCCTGAAATTCATAGTCCGGAAGCAGAGAGGTATCCAGCTCCGGGATCAGGTAGAAACGCTGATCATCTATGGAAAACAGATAAATAAAATTGTTGTAAAGATCAGCAATCTTTTCCTCCAACTCCCGGAAACGTGGGAAAGTAATATCTGCATCCCGTTCCTGGCGGGGAAGAAGTATACTGCCTTTTTCGTATGCAAGGATAAAGCTGTCTTTATCCGGGGCAGAAGGTTTGTATTCGTTGTGATAAGTATGTGGTGCGATGTCCTGAATCATATTGTAGATATCCTTTTCTTTATTTTGTTATAAAATAATTTCATAAGATTCTGATAAGATTATTTGTGAGTGTAGTTATAAATTCTTTATGGTTTATCAGAAAAATATAAGAAGATAATGAGTGGCAAAATAATACAGATTCATTATCTGTTCATAGTATATTCTTGGAGTTTTATAAAAGCAAGCAATAAATATTTATTCTGAAAAAAGACAATGTGTCAGATAATTTGATAATAATACAAAGAAAATTCATAGGTATACAAAAAGAATTAGATAGTTTATAATAGAATTTCAGAAGGATTAATGTTAATATGTGCGGAAATAGACTGGGAGGAAGAAGATTGAAGGTATTAATAGCAGATGATGAAATAAAAGTATGCCGTCTGATTCAGCATCTTGTGGATTGGGATGCCCTGGAAATGGATATTATTGGTTTCGCAAATGATGGGAAGACTGCTTATGAAAATATTTGTGAGAAGAAGCCGGATATTGTAATTACGGATATACGTATGCCGATATATGATGGGCTGGAACTGATACGTAGGGCAAAAGAAACAAATCCAGAGATTAATTTCATAGTAATCAGTGGTTATAGTCAGTTTGAATATGCACAGCAGGCAATTAAGTATGGGGTAAAAGATTATTTGCTAAAACCATTAAAAAAGAGAGAACTGGAAAATTCATTAATTGAAATTAAGGAGTCTCATGAATCATTGATTAAGAGTGCCAGAATAAGAAATGAATTGGAATCAATCATAGAAGCGTCAAGAGAGCATATACGGGAGAATTTTCTTATGAAAACGCTCCAAAACTCAGCAACTAATCCGCTAAAAGCAGATATGAGTCTGGAACAGTTGAATGAACAGTATGGTTGTAAATTTCATAAAGGATTTTTTACAGCAGTCAGAGTCAGGCCATTTTTCTCAAAAAATTCGGACAAGTCTGCCGGTGACAGTGAAGAATTTGTAATGAACAAAATTCATCAGATGGTAAAAGAAAAATTGGAGATATACTGCGAAACTTATATGTCTACAGTATATCAGGATGAAATCGTATGCATTTTAAATACAGTGGATAAAGAGATTGAACCAGTCAGAAAAAAGCTAAAACATTTGATAGTTAATGTATCTAATTTGAAAACTGTATTTCCTGATATCAGAATAAGGATCGGACAGGGAAATACACATAGTTCTTATATGGGAATCACGGATAGTTTCCGAGAGGCAGAACTGGCGATCATGAATCGAATGGGCGAAAATGAAGATACATATATCTGCTACAGTGAAGACAGTAAAAGTGGAAAAACTAAAGAAGAAATTTTTGACAGTGGTCTGCGAAATGAAATTCTGACCTATCAGGAAAGAATGGATATTGAAGGAACCCTCCGCCTTGTTGACAAGGTTGGAGAGAAATTGAAGCCATTTAAGTATGACGGAAAACTGGTTTATGAAGTTTTTGGTGAATTAGTTGAAACATTGCGGTTTGGTATGAAATATTCTCGTGAAGGCAGAAATCTTTTTCTGATTGAAGATTATAAAAAACAGTACAGAAGGATATGGGATTATGATGAACTCTTTCAGTGGATCAAATCGGATCTGTCCCGGGTGCATCAGGTTTATATGAAGAATATTCAGGATGAAGAGAGTAAACCGATACGTGATGCAAAGAAATATATCCATGATAATTTCAACAAACATATCAGTCTGGAGAATGTCAGTGAGTATATTGGATTTAATGCTGCCTATTTTTCTACACTGTTTAAGAAAGAAACAGGAAAAAATTTCCTTGAGTATGTGACAGAGCTTCGTATCCAAAATGCAAAGAACTATCTCATACAGACTAATTATGACATTGCGGAAGTAGCATCTGCAGTAGGATATAATGATCTGAAATATTTTTCTAAATTGTTTAAGAAGACAACAGGATTGAATCCTTCAGAATTTAGAAAGTTATATAGTTAATCAAAATGTGCAGGTGCAAAAACTATGAAAAAAAGAAATATATTTAGCAGACAGGCAGTTAATTTTTTGTGGGTTCTTCTGGGATTAGGGGCAGGTCTTCAGTTTATAGAAGTTATATGGGCTGCATCGAAAGGATATCTGGGATTCTTCTCTATGATGGTGGTTATTGTGACAGAGATGGTTATTACAGGAAGCATTTATGTGATTATTTATAAGTTTCTGATAAAACCATGTAATGAGACCAGAAAATTATTCAAACATTTTATACAGAGTGGAAGTTTTCAGGAACTGATTGATCAGGATTATCAGATTTTTCCAGAGCAGAATGAAGTAATGCAGAAGCTGGATTCCATATTGGATAAAAAGAACATTATTGAGTTATCGACAAAACATGCAGAACTTCTTGCACTGCAGAATCAGATCAATCCTCATTTTCTGTATAATACGCTGGAAGCAATACGAGGAGATGCGCTATGTGAAGGAATTGATAGTATTGCTGATACGACGGAAGCATTGTCTACATTTTTCAGATATACCATCACGGATACAGGAAATCTGGTTTCAGTAGAAGATGAACTGGAGAATGTAGAGAATTATTTTAAAATACAGCAGTATCGTTTTGGAGATAAACTGGATATGAGAGTTAATTTTCCGGATGACTATGCAAGGATCCTGGAATGTAAACTCCCTAAACTTACTTTGCAACCTGTAGTTGAAAATGCAATTTTCCATGGTCTGGAAGCGAAAGCAGAAGGTGGAGTTATCACCATTTCACTGGAGATGACAGAGAAGAAACTTCTGATCAATATTCATGATGACGGAATTGGAATTGACGAAGAAGAGCTTATAAAGATCAACCAGAGACTGGAGATAACTTCAGGGCCGCTGACAGAAGAGAAGCGTAAACGTGGAGGTATTGCTCTGCCGAATGTATCCAGGCGTATTAAGCTGTTATTTGGGGATGAATATGGAATACATATTTATAGTATTCCTAATCTTGGAACAGAAGTCAGGATATCGGTACCGATCATTACAAACAGGGAGCAGAGAAATCAGTGAAAAGAGAATTACTGAATATAGAAGGCGGAAAGATAAAAAAAGGGAATAATGTTATATTTGATGATCTGTCTCTGGAACTGTTTCAGGGAGAAATAACAGGAATCGTATTCGATGATATTCTGGAACAGAAGCTCTTTATTGATATGCTGCTTGGAGATGTTTTACTTTATTCAGGAAAGATTTTTGTAAATGAGGAAAGGAAAGCTTATGAAGAAGCTGCCAGATTGTTAAAACAGCAGGTGGCGGTGATTGGTTCTAAAAGTAAATTACTGCCTTCTATTACGATAGAAGATAATATATTTCTTTTTTCAGACAGAAAACTGTTTCTGGATCAGAAAGAGTATAGAGAACGTTTCCAGAAGTTAAGGACGGAACTGAATATTTCGGATGATATGCCTCATAAAGTCAGAAATTTATCTGCCAAGGAAAAGGTTATTATAGAATTACTTAAAGCCTATGAGGAAAGAAAGAAAATTGTGATTCTGGATGAGATTACCAGCCTTTTATCAGAAAAGGATCTGGGAGAAGTGTTTTCTCTTATTGACAAAATGAAATCCCAGATGTCATTTCTGGTTACAGTAGGATTTGAAGATTTTATTATGGAATGGATGGAATCTATTGCAGTTGTTCAAAATGGAAGAACTACATTTGTATCTGGGATTTCTCAGTTAAACTGTAAGTTGAGTAAAGTTCTGAAAGCTCTGATATATGAAAATAAGGTAGAAACATTTGGAGCCTATGGGCAGAAAGTAATAAATGGGCAGAACAATGTATTAGAAGTAAGAGATGTAAGTACCTGTTATCTGAAGAATCTTAATTTTACATTGTGTTCCGGAGAGCTGCTTAAGATTTATTATTCAGATGAAAAAAGCAAGAGCAGTTTCTGGGAAATGTTTTCGGGAGAAGAGAGCATTGAAGAAGGACAGATTTATATTTCTGAGAAATTGTATAAGGTATCAAATATGAGCCAGGCAGTACGTGAGGGCGTAGGGTTTATAACAGAAGCACCGTATAGGAGCATGATCCTGGATAATATGAGTGCAACGGAAAATGTGAGTGTGCCGCTGCATGAAAAGGTAAGAGGATTCTGGTTTGCGAAAAAGTATACCAGAAGTGTAAGTGATTTCCTTCAGAACGATGAGCTGAATAAGAAGAAACTGAAAAATATTGGAAATGCAGAACTACAGAAGCTGGTCTATGAAAAATGGCTGGTGTATCAGCCAAAGATTGTGATCATTGAGAATCCATTTACAGATATGGATATTAATATGAGGGAAATTACAAGAAAGATGATCGGAGCATTGCAGAAAAGAGGAATCGGAGTAATTCTTCTTACTGCTAACTTTGCAATTATGAATAAAATCAAGGGAGAATCCATGTTTCTTAAGCACGGTGTGCTGACAAGAGAAGAAGAATGGTAAAGCAAAAAAAGACGAATGTGCAATAATGATAAAAAATTTGGATAATTCGTCTTTTTTTTATACAAAAATAAGAAACAAAAGAATGTCCCCCTTAATCTAAATATCAAAAGTTGAAAAAATAGGACATCAAAGTTAATATGAGTATACAAAATAACAAACGCGTAAAATAAACTAATGGGAGGGTTTACAAATGAAGAAAAAGTTATTAAGTGTCTTAATGGCAGAAGTAATGGTAGCCGGTGTTGGCGGCGTAGGTGCAGCACAGGTAAAGGCTGATGATGAGAAGATTCTTGGCGCGGGTATTTATTCAGCTTCTGATAACTTCAACTCTTATATTGGAAAAGCGATTACAAATGCATGCGATGGAATCTTTAAAACAAACATCGAAGATGGACAGAATGACCAGTCCACACAGAACAATCAGGTTGATACAATGCTGGCTAAAGGCGCTTCTGTAGTTGCAGTTTCTGTATGTGATGTAACAGCAGCTCCGACACTGATCCAGAAATGTAAAGACGCAGGAAATGTTCCGATCATTTTCTTCAACAAAGAGATAACAGATTACGATGTAATTAATTCTTATGAAAATGCTTATCAGGTAACATCTACAGGTGGAGATTATGGTGCATCTATTCAGGCACAGATGGTAATCGACTACTGGAAAGAACATCCGGAAATGGATAAAAACGGTGATGGAAAATTACAGCTTGTATATCTGATGGGTGACCCGGGACATACAGCATCCCAGCCGAGATGTGATTATCTCAAGAGCACGATCGAAGATGCAGGAATTGAGATTGACCTTCTTGCAGAAGATACAGGAATGTGGGTAACAGCAACTGCAAAAGAAAAAATGGATGCATGGGTATCTAAATACGGTGACGAAATTGAATGCTGCGTAGCAGGAAACGATGCAATGGCACTTGGTGCTTTATCAGCAGTAGAAGCAGCCGGATTTAATACAGATGGAGAAGAAAGCAGCAAATACATTCCGATTTATGGAATTGATGCTCTTCCTGAAATTCTTTCCAAGATTGAAAGCGGTGAGATCACAGGTTCCGTATTACAGGATGCTAAGACTCAGGGACAGACAATTGTAAAAATGGCAGAGAACCTTACAAGTGGTAAAGACGCTGTGGATGGAATCGAAGGTGTAGAAACGGAAGAAGAAGCAAAAGCTGTACGAGTTCCATATCAGGCAATCACCAAAGATAATCTTGATTTAGCAAAGTCAACTTATGAATAGAAAATAACTGATTTTACAGGCAGGCATTCGTTTTAAACGGATGCCTGTAATAAAAAAGAGGGAAAGGATTTTAAAATGGGAACAGAATATATATTGGAATTAAAGCATATTTCAAAATCGTTTCCTGGTGTAAAAGCACTTGACGATGTAACGTTATGTGTACGTCCTGGAACAGTGCATTCTCTTATGGGAGAAAATGGTGCAGGTAAATCCACATTAATGAAATGTCTGTTCGGTATTTATTCATTTGATGAGGGCGAAATCATTCTGGATGGCAAAAACATTAAATTTTCCAGCCCATCAGAAGCATTACAGAATCATGTATCCATGGTGCATCAGGAACTGAACCAGGTATTAAATCAGACAGTTATGGAAAATATGTGGCTTGGAAGATTTCCAATGAAGCATGGTCTGGTAGATGACCAGAAAATGTATGAAGACACAAAAGCGATTTTCGATGATTTGGATATTCAGGTAAATCCGAAGGTTAAGATAGGAACCCTGAAAGTTTCACAAAAACAGATGATAGAGATTGCAAAAGCAGTTTCGTATAACTCAAAAGTAATTGTAATGGATGAACCGACTTCATCGCTTACAGAGAAAGAAGTAGAGCATCTTTTTAAGATTATAGAAAAGCTTAAGAAAAAGAATACCAGTATTATTTATATATCACATAAAATGGAAGAAATTTTGCGTATTTCTGATGATGTAACAGTCATGAGAGATGGCAGGTGGATTGATACAAAACCTGCCAGTGAGTTGACCATTGATAAGATCATCAAAATGATGGTTGGACGAGAATTAAAAGACCGCTATCCGGAAAAGAAAGCCAAGATAGGTGATGTATTAATGGAAGTAAAAGACCTCGGTACATTAAATCCAGGATTTGAGGGTGTTAATTTTCAATTACATAAGGGAGAAATCCTTGGAATCGCCGGATTAGTAGGATCTAAGAGAACGGAAATCCTTGAAACATTATTTGGCATAAGAATGAAAGGCAAAGGTCAGATACTGGTAAAAGGAAAAGAAGTTCAGAACAGAAGTCCAAAAGAGGCAATGGCGAATGGATTTGCAATGCTGACAGAGGAACGAAGATCGGATGGTATTTTTGGAGGTTTGAGTGTTGGATTTAATATGACGATTTCCAATTTACCGAAATATCAGAAGACAGGACTTTTAAACGGAGAAAAAATGAAAGCAGATATTACCAAAATGATAAATGCCATGAAAGTAAAAACTCCGTCAATGAAGTCCAAGATCGCGAACCTTTCAGGAGGAAATCAGCAGAAAGTAATTCTGGGCAGATGGCTGCTGACAGATCCTGATATCCTGCTCTTGGATGAGCCTACCAGGGGTATTGACGTAGGTGCTAAATTTGAAATCTATCAGCTGATCAACCAGCTGGCTGAGCAAGGAAAAGGAATTATCGTAGTAAGCTCAGAAATGCCGGAACTGTTCGGAATTTCCGACAGGATTCTGGTTATGAGCAATGGACATCAATCAGCTATATTTGATTCAAAAGAAGTAGGACAGGTAGATGTTATGCAGGCAGCGGCCCGATTTATCTGATCTTTCAATACGAACTCAGGAGGGGATTCTGGTGAAAAATTCAAAGAACATTTCAATTAAAGAACTTATTGCTGAAAAAGCAATTTATCTGGTTTTTATTATCCTGTTAGTTGCAATTGTGGTAGTAGAACCAAGATTCTTATCATTCAATAACTTTAAAAATATTTTTGCGCAGTCATCAACTAAGATTATTATTGCATTAGCAGCCGGAATGGTACTGGTAGTGCAGGGCGTTGACCTTTCCACAGGACGTATGATCGGTCTGGCAGCAGTTATCTTCGCATCTTTAGTTCAGAATCCGGACTATGCATACAGAATGTATCCGAATTTAAAAGAGCTTCCGCTGATCGTTCCATTATTACTGGTACTGGCAATCTGTCTTGTACTTGGTGGAATATCCGGTGTGCTTGTTGCAGTATTTAAAGTACCGCCGTTTATCGCAACGCTTGGTATGCAGTTGATCTTATATGGTGCATCTTCTATTTATTTTGACCGTCCGCCATATGGTGCACAGCCAATTGGTGGTATTGATTCAAAAGTAACTCAGATTGCAATTGGTTCCATTGGAATCGGAGACTTCCAGATTCCGTATCTGATCATCATTGCCGCAGCAGTATGTGTAGTTATGTGGATCGTATGGAATAAAACAAAATTTGGTAAATATATGTTTGCAGTAGGTGGTAACCCGGAAGCTGCAAAAGTATCAGGTGTAAATGTTATAAAGACACAGATTATGGTTTACGCAATTGCAGGTATGATGTATGCATTTGCAGCAGCCCTGGAAGTAGGACGTATCGGAAGTGCTTCCAATACAACCGGTAACGGATATGAAATGGATGCAGTTGCTGCCTGCGTAATCGGCGGTGTATCTCTTTCAGGTGGTGTTGGTAGTGTAGGCGGTATCGTAATTGGTGTTCTGATGTTCACAGTTATCAATTATGGCCTTGCATTCATCGGTGTAAACATGTACTGGCAGTATATCGTAAAAGGTCTGATCATTCTTCTTGCTGTTATTATTGACATGAGAAAATATGCAAAGAGAAAATAAAAATAAACATCAGACAAGTGCAATTATGAAAGGAGAAGTAAAGGATGAGGGATGTAGTAAAAAGAACAAAACTGACAGAAAATTGTTCAAAAAAAACAATAAAGAAATATGTAGATGAAGTGATCCAGGAACTCACACTGGATGAGAAGATCGGTATAATGTCAGGCCAGGTTACAGAGAAGAAATTACTGGATGATCTGTTCCTGATCGAACACTATAATGTAAATCCATATCCGACAAAGGCAGTAGAACGTCTGGGAATTCCGAATATCCGTTTCGTAGACGGACCAAGAGGTGTTGTTGCCGGATCTGCCACCTGCTTTCCTGTTTCTATGGCAAGAGGTGCCAGCTTTGACCGTGATTTGGAAGAGAAGATTGGAGAAGTGATCGGTGCAGAGGTTCGTGCAGTGGGCGGAAACTATTACGGCGGTGTGTGCATCAATCTTCCAAGAAATCCACGCTGGGGCCGTGCGCAGGAGTGCTACGGAGAAGATACCTATCATCTGGGAGAAATGGGGGCAGCTCTGACGAGAGGTGTTCAGAGCCAGAATGTTATGGCGTGCATTAAACATTTCGCAATGAACAGTATTGAAAATGCGAGATTTAAAGCTGATGTGCATGCAGATAAGAGAACACTTTTTGAAGTATATCTTCCTCACTTCAAGAGATGTATTGAAGAAGGCGCGGCTTCTGTAATGGGAGCATACAATAAAGTTTATGGAGAACAGGCATCTGAGAGTAAATATCTGTTAAAAGATATCCTCAGAGATAAATGGGGATTCGAGGGATTTACTTTATCTGATTTCCTCTGGGCTGTAAAAGATGGTCCAAAGGCAGTAAAGAGTGGAATGAATGTTGAAATGCCATGTATCTGCCATTATGCAGAACAGATCCCTAAAGCAATTGAAGACGGAACTCTTGCTATGGAAGATGTAGATGAAGCAGTTGGTTACATTCTTCGTACTGTACTCTATTATGAGACAAGAAAAGATCCGCAGGAATATACAGAAGATATTCTTGCATGCCCGGAACATATAGCAGTAGCAAAGAGAGCAGCAGAAGAATCGATGGTACTTCTGAAGAATGAAAATCATGTACTTCCGCTTGATAAAGAGAAAACAGAGAAGATCGTAGTTCTTGGAGTACTGGGAGATACAGAAAATATCGGCGACCATGGTTCCAGTAAGGTTCATCCATATTATACAGTTACGCCATTTAAAGGCCTGATGAAAAAAATGCCGAAAGCACAGATCCTTTATAATGCCGGAAGTGATCTGGAACGTGCAAAAGAACTTGCAGCAGATGCTGATGCAGTAGTGATCGTTGCTGGTTATATCCATAGCGATGAAGGAGAATATCTGGCTGATAGAAGTGATATTGCCGGAATGGGCGGAGACAGAGCAAGCATGAGACTTCATCAGAGAGATATCGATCTGATTCATGGTGTAAAGGGTGTGAATCCGAATACTGTCGTTTCCATTATCGGAAGCAGTGCGATCCTGATCGATGAGTGGGAAAAAGATGTTCCTGCAATTATCTTCTCCTTCTACAGTGGAATGGAAGGCGGGAATGTACTGGCAGATATTCTGTTCGGTGATGTTTGCCCAAGCGGTAAACTTCCATATACAGTAGCACTTTCCGAAGACAGCTATCCTGATTTTGATCCTGACTGCACATATGCAGAGTATGAATACTATCATGGCTACTGCAAGATGGATAAAGAAAACATTCCTGTTCTGTATCCGTTTGGCTATGGTTTATCCTATACAACATTTGACATCAGCGAGCCGACAGTTGAAGTATTTGATAAAACAGCAAAGATTTCTGTTAATGTAAAGAATACAGGAGATGTAAAAGGCGCAGAAGTTGTACAGCTTTATATCGGATGTGAGGGAAGTGCTGTAGATCGTCCGGTTAAAATCTTGAAAGATTTCGCGAGAGTAGAATTAATGCCGGGAGAAGAAAAGAAAGTTTCTCTTCAGGTAAGTTCGAAGGATATGGCTTATTATTCAGAAGAAAAAGATGATTTTGTAGAAGAGGATATTACATATATTGCATATACAGGTGATTGCAGCTGTAAAGAAGCATTAAAATCCGTGAAATTTGAATTTGGAAAATAACAGGGAGAAAATACTATGAGAATTGGTGCGGATTATTATCCAGAACATTGGGAAAAAGAGCGTTGGAAAACAGATGCAGAGATGATGGTCAAAGCAAATATCAAAGTAACCAGAATTGGTGAATTTGCATGGAGCCTTTATGAGCCTGAAGAAGGAAAATACGAATTTGACTGGATGGATGAGGCACTGGATTTTTTCGGAAAGTACGGAATCAAGGTAGTAATGTGTACACCTTCAGCTACCCCTCCTAAATGGATGATAGATAAGTATCCAGATATTCTTCAGAATGATATTCATGGAAATCCGAAGCTCTTCGGAACAAGAAAGCATTACTGCTTTAACAGTGAGACATACAGAGAAAAAACAAAAAAATTAAATACCCTTATTGCAAAGAGATATGCAAAACATCCTGCAATTGAAGCATGGCAGGTAGATAATGAACTGGGATGGTCAAATACAACCAGATGTTATTGTAAGTCTTGCGAGAACCGTTTCCGTAGCTGGCTGAAAGAGAAATATGGTACGATTGATAATCTGAATAAAACGTATGGAACTACTTTCTGGAGTCAGACATACAGAAGTTTTGAGGAGCTGAATATTCCGAAGGCGGGTGCATGCTATGATACTTGTCACGATACACAAGGGCAGAACCCAGCATTGTTGCTAGACTACTATCGTTTCTGCAGTGATTCTGTAGTTGAATTTACAAAAGAATCTGTAGATACAATTAAGGAGTATTCTGATCTTCCGATAACTAGCAATCTTTTAGACGCTGCTATTAACTCGGGAACAGGAATTGATTATTTTAAATTATCTAAAGAATTTGATTTTGTAACATGGGATAATTATATTGAATTTCAGTGGGGGAAAGCAAAACCGGAAACAGTATCAAGAGACCATGCATTGCTTAGAAGCTATAAGAAGAAACCGTTCTGGGTTATGGAACAGCAGTCCGGTCCTTGCGGATGGAGTAAGTTGGGACCAACACCAACGCCTGGAAAACTCCGTCTTTGGACATATCAGTCAGTGGCAAATGGAGCCGATACAGTTGTTTATTTCCGCTGGAGAGCATGCCCGTTTGGAACAGAAGAACTCTGGCATGGCATTTTGAATCATGATGGAAAACCGAACAGAAGATATGCTGAAGTTTCTCGGGTAGGAGCTGAAATGGAAGAACTAAGTAAGAACTACCGAGCGCTGATGCCGAGAGCACGTGTTGCAATTATCAAATCTTTTGATAGTGAATGGAGTCAATCTATTCATCGTCAGGTAGAAGGATTGTATTATGATTCTTTATTGCTTGATTATTATCGTCCATTTTGGAACATGGGAATTCCAGTAGATTTCGTGACAGCAGAAGAAGACTTAAATAGATATGATCTTGTTCTTGCACCAATGTTGATGATGGTATCGGATGAAGGAAAGAAAAATATTGAAACTTATGCTCAAGCAGGCGGAAAAGTTCTATTCTCATTTAGAAGTGGAATCAAAGATATGTATAATAACATGCTTACAGAAACTGTACCAGGCGTATTTGCAGACCTAGCCGGTGTAGAGATAGAAGATTATGATCCGCTTCTGGAGAAAACAACTGCTACGACAGGTGTGTTTGGAAATGGAATGGCTCACATGTGGTGTGATATAGTGAAACCAGTTACTGCAAAAGTAATTGGAAAATATACTTCTGATTTTTATGCAGGTGAGGCCTGCATGACTGTAAACCAGATAGGAAAAGGTGAGGTATATTATTTGGGCTGCGATCTGGATGAAAAAGCCATGAAAATGTTGGCTGTTTATCTGGGAAGAAAAGCAGGGATTGATATGGATTTATATAAAGTTGATGGTGTAGAAGTTGTAGATGCTACAGATGGAACAAATGATGCATTGTTTATTTTGAACTATAATGACCATTCAGTTATAGTTTCAATGGAGCAGTCATATGAGAATATGATCACACATGAAACAGTGGAGAATGTTGTTGAATTAAAACCATATGATGTTGCAATTTTAAAAGAAGCAAATTAAAAAAATAATGAAGGGGAGCTGCTGTGAAGCAGGCAGTTCTAGAGCAGGGTGAGCAATTCATTTAGAATTACTCGCCCTGTTTATGTTATAGAAAAAAAGAAAAATAAAATCAGAAAAAACAGTTGATTTTTAAAAGCGATGGTAATATAATCATTATAACAAATTGATTGGTATAACCAATATAAGAAGAGGTAATACTATAAGGAGGGGCTTTACAGTTATGGGATATGTAAAATGGAGTTATGACACATTAAATACTTTTTGCCACGACGTATTTCGTAAATTTGGTTTTAATGAAGAAGAGACGAATATCATCAAGGATGTTTTGCTTACCGCAGATCTGTACGGGATTGAAAGCCATGGAATGCAGAGAATGGTAAGATATGATAAAGGAATTGAGAAGGGAACCATCCATCCGGATGCGAAACCTGAGGTCGTATTTGAGACACCTGTATCAGCAGTGATCGACGGACATGACGGTATGGGACAGCTGATTTCCCATTTTGCAATGGAGAAAGCTATTGAGAAGGCGAAGAAAACAGGTGTTGGATTTGTATCTGTAAGAAACTCCAATCATTTCGGTATTGCAGGATATTATGCGGAAATGGCTTCCAAACAGGGCTTACTTGGTATGGCATGTACCAACTCGGAAGCAATCATGGTACCTACCTTTGGACGAAAAGCAATGCTTGGTTCCAATCCCATTGCAGTGGCAATGCCGGCAGAACCTTATCCATTCCTTTTTGACTGCTCCACAACAGTAGTTACCAGAGGAAAACTGGAAATGTATAATAAGATGGGAAAACCACTTCCACAGGGCTGGGCTCTGGGAGCAAATGGTCAGGAAAGCACAGATGCCCCGGATGTACTTGCCAATATTGTTGCCAAGAAGGGCGGCGGAATCATGCCACTTGGCGGTAATAAAGAGGTAAACGGAAGTCATAAGGGTTACGGTTATGGAATGCTCTGCGAGATTTTCAGCTCCATCTTTTCCATGGGTGTTACTTCTGATAAATGCTGTACATTTAAAGACAAGACAGGTATCTGTCATGGATTTGCTGCCATTGATCCCGCAATCTTCGGAAATGCAGATGATATCAGGGCACATTTTTCCGAATATCTGGAAACTCTTCGTCAGAGTCCAAAGGCAGAAGGCGCAGAGCAGATTTATACTCATGGTGAGAAGGAAGTATTTGCAGAAAAAGAGCGCAGAGAGAATGGCATTCCTGTAAATGACAACACAATGGTTGAGCTTGCCAACCTCTGCAATTATCTGAAGGTTGATTTTGGCTCTTACTTCAAGGGCTATGAACTGCCGAAGGACAGTAAGTTCTTTAGTGGTAATTATTAAATAAGCGCCCATCATGCTGATAACCATAACTATAGAATATATCATATAAAATTACTTTTTTTGAGACGCCCGTTTATCAGCATGTGGAAATAAAAAGAAACTGCATAATCAGATACGACCGGTAGAATTTACAGATCGTATCTGATGTGCAGTTTTTTGTTTTCTTTAATTTTCTTCAGTATTCTTCGGACAGTTATGAGCATTCATGTCATCGTTGTCTGTCATAAGATATTTGCGGATCGCAAACAGAACTGCGATACTGAGTACGCCAAGAAGAGTTTCTGCTGGCCCGAGGTGTTCGACTACCATCTGACGTGCTGTGGCAAACATCAGAACCTCAACAACTGTCTGTGCGGAATGCTGGCAGAGCATTTTTACAAATTCCACGCCTACTACCAGAGACAAAGCCTGAGAAAGGAAAGTGCTGAAAAATTCTGTATCCATGGACATAACAGAAGTATCTGCAACTTCCATGATCAGCCGGAAGCCTGCCAGTGCGATCACCAGCAGAATTACCATAGAAAGAGCAATTTCCGCGTAACGTGAAATATTGTAAATGATTGTGTTAAAGTGTTTACGAATGTTATGGTTAACCTGTCGTTTGGGGCTCATAACTGTGAGTCCTTTCTGTTTTGTTGTATATGGTGAATGTAAAGAAGTGTAACTGTTTATAGTGTTACGAAAAAGATTAATATAAATAATCTTTATTTACATAACCATATTTGCAGAGTTTCTGGGAGTAAATATACCAGTACTGTGCATCAGTTGTATCCACAAGCTGAACTGTATCGCCGGAATATAACTGTCCGATCTCGTTGGAAGAGTCGTAAGCCTTCGCAGAGCGCAGAGCCAGATAACCGGTAGCAACACTGACTGTTCTGGTGGCATATGTGGTTGTTCCGCCAATCAGATAATCTTTATTTACATATCCGTTTTTTCCTAACTTCTGAGAGTAAACGTACCAGTACTGGGAATCGCTGGTGTCGATAAGCTGAACTGTATCGCCGGAATACAGCTGTCCGATCTCATTGGAGGAATCATAAGCTTTTGCGGAACGCAGAGCCAGATAACCCTTGGCAACACTGACAGTCCTTGAATCTCCGGAAGAACTCTGTGCACTGGCAGCAGTATCGCCACTGTAATATAAGTAATCTTTATTTACATAGCCGGATAAGTTCAGTTTCGGAGAATAGACATACCAGTACTGAGGATCACTGCTGTCAGAAACTGTTACAGTATCACCGGAGTATAACTGTCCGATTTCGTTGGAAGAGTCATAAGCCTTTGCAGAACGCAAAGCCAGATAACCCTTGGCAACACTGACAGTATAAGAACCGGACGAACTTGTCGGCTGTGATGAGAGGAAATACAGGTAATCGTTATTTACGTATCCGGATCTGTTCAGTTTTGGAGAATAGACGTACCAGTAATCACTGGTGGTATATTCTGTAACTTCAACAGTATCACCGGAATACAGCTCGCCGATCTCGTTGGAGGAATCATAAGCCATGGCAGAGCGCAGAGCCAGATACCCTTTACTTACACCTACCTGATAAGTGTCAGATGCCATAACGATCTGTGAGCTGCAGGGTACAGATACAGCAGCAATCGTAGCTGCAAGAATCATGGGAATTGCAATATTTTTTCTTTTTTTCATAGTGAATCCCTCCTTTGGGTTATTATGTACTCTGAGAGTACATTATTTAATTATAGTAATCGTAAATCGTTCTGCTTAAGGTAGCGATCGTATTCTGTGCGGAACCGGCGCTTGAGAGATTCTGGGACATAAATACGATTACTACGTCATTTTTGGAATCATAGATGATTCCGGCATCATTTTCCACGTTGTCAAGTTCTCCGGTTTTATTTGCGGTTTTGACTCCTTCCGGAAGCTGTGCGGGAATTTTGTTACAGCGTGTCTGTGCCTTGAGCAGATTAAACATATCAGTGGCATGGGTGTAGCCGGATATATCCTGTTTATAAATCTCCTGCAGGAGATGACCACAGTCTCCCACAGATGTGTAGTTATCATCATTCTCATTGCTGGCAAGGAGCATACGTCCCATGTGAGTCTGGTCATAGCCATGTGCCTGGCAGAAACTGTTGACAGCCTGCATACCTGCTGCGGAATCACCGCCGCCAAGATAAGTTGTCAGGGTATTGGCTGCATCATTATCGCTGACTGTGATCATGGAGTACAGATTGGAGTCTACAGAATCCCTGCCGTATTGTCCGGTTATCTGATCATAATTCTCGTAGACAGCTCCCATGATATAGAGCTTGATCAGGCTTGCAGCCTGCATTTTCTGATCATTAAGATTGCCCTCGGTTCCGTTTACAAGATCGGATATGAAAACAGCCCAGGTTCCGTTTTCAGTGGGAAGCTGACTCTGAACCTGTTTTAAAATTGTTTCCAATTTCTCATCTGTGACCGGTTCTGAAGATGTGCCTGCCCCGGAACCGTTAAAGACGCTTTCAGAACTCTCTGAAGATGAAGAAGGGGAAAGCATTCCCTGACCTTCTACGGATGTTCCTGCGGCCTCTGCATTTTCAGCAGCATGACTGCTGTATGCAGGAGTAACAAGAAGGCTGAGCGATAGCAGAGGTATTAATAATTTTTTTGAAAACATTGCGTTCACCACCTGTTAAATATTTACTGTAAAACATTCGGAATCTGTTGATCTGTTATATAAATCGTATTTCTTCATGTTTAGATAAATCAGGTTTAAAAGTCTTATTGTGCAGGCACAAATGATTTTTAAAATCTGATATCTGTATATACAAAATTATACAGTGTTTAGAGTTGTGTTACAAGTGTATTTACGGTTGACTTTAAAATTTATTATATGGCTGCCGGTTACTGTTGGCACAATACTTGAGATGTATTCATACAATTTGTAGGAATGCGGGCGTGAAAAATCCGCATATCTGATTATATATTTTGGATTGTATAAATGCTACAATAAAATCATCAGAAACGAGATAAAGAACGACAAATTAAACAAACCAATGTGGGAATGTGGGGGCATTTTCATATTGCATGAGGAGGTAGATTATATGTTAACACCGAAACAGAATATGCTGGAAGTTATAAAAGGCGGAAATCCTGACAGATTTGTTAATCAGTATGAAGCAGTACAGCTTCTTTTTCATCCGTTTATGTTTGCAAACCCGCTGCTTCAGCCGGGTCAGGAAAATGTAGTGAATGCATGGGGGGTAACCAATACTTTCCCGAAAGGAGTTCCGGGTTCTTTTCCTGTACATACTCCTGACAAGATCGTGGTAAAGGATATTGAAGACTGGAAAGACTATGTACATGCACCGTCTTTGAAATTTACCCAGGATCAGTGGGATATGGTGAAGGCTCAGTATGATGCAGTTGACGGAGAACAGGCATTTAAAGCAGCTTTCGTTGCACCGGGATTATTTGAGCAGACTCATCATCTGTGTGAGATCAGTAATGCGTTGGTTTATTATATTACTAATCCGGATGAAATGCATGATCTGATCAAATATCTGACAGAGTGGGAACTGGAACTTGCTGAAGGTATCTGTTCCAACCTTCATCCTGATGCATTATTCCATCATGATGACTGGGGTGGACTGGACAGTACATTTATGAGTCCTGCAATGTTTGATGAATTTTTACTTGAGCCATATAAAGAAATTTACGGATATTATCACAGTCATGGCGTTGAGCTGGTTATCCATCATTCTGACAGTTACGCAGCAACACTGGTTCCTTCTATGATTGAGATGGGGATCGATGTATGGCAGGGATGTATGGAAACCAATAATCTTCCGGAACTGATCAGGAAATATGGCGGAAAGATCAGCTTCATGGGCGGTATCGAAAATCGTGCAGTTGATTTTGAGGGCTGGACAGATGAGAATTGTGATGCAGTGGTACGTCGTGTCTGCGAAGAATGTGGAAACAAATACTTTATTCCATGTATCGCTCAGGGTGGCCCTGGTTCTGTTTATCCGGGTGTTTATAAATCTCTCTGTGATTCCATTGACAAGCTGAATGAAGAGAAATTTGGCATTAAGGCATCTGAATCCACAAGGCTTCCATGGCAGATTATGTTCTGATCTCAGGTATTTGTCAGTGGCAAAACGGAATACAAATATCTGTCCGACATTTAGATGAAATTTCAGGTGTTGCAGAGGATGATGCTATGGAGGTGTTTGAAAATGATTATTATTGGTGAGAAAATTAATGGTTCTATCCCGATCGTTGCAGAAGCGATCGCGAAAAGAGTCTCTGAATTTATTAAAGCAAGAGCAAAGCTTCAGGCGGAAAGCGGAGCTACTTATATTGACTGTTGCGCTTCTGTTCCGGAAGCGGAAGAAGTGGAAACATTGAAATGGATGATCGACTGTATCCAGGAGGTTACAGATCTTCCGATCTCAATTGACAGCCCGAGTCCGGATGTTCTGGCACAGGCTTATAAGTTCTGTAAGAAACCTGGAATTTTTAACTCTGTATCAGGAGAGGGACATAAGATTGATACGATTTTCCCGATCATGGCTGAGCCGGGAAATGAGGGATGGCAGGTAATTGCGCTGCTGAGTGACAATACAGGTATTCCGAAATGTGCAGCAGACCGTCTGAAAGTTTTTGACAAGATCATGGCGAAAGCAAAAGAGTACGGAATTGCTCCGGACAGGATTCACATTGATCCGCTGGTTGAGATGCTTTGTACTTCTGAGGATGGTATTGCAACGAATATTGAGACGATCACAAGTGTACGTGAGCAGTATCCGACCATTCATATTACGGCAGCAATCAGTAATATTTCCTTTAATCTGCCGGTTCGTAAGCTGATTAATTACGGGTTCCTGGTACTGGCAATGAATGCAGGACTGGACAGTGGAATTATGGATCCGACAAATAAGGATATGCTTGGACTGGTTTATGCAACAGAAGCATTACTTGGTCTGGATGATTATTGTATGGAATATATAGGGGCTTACAGAGAAGGCTTAATTGGTACAACAAAGAAGAAGTAGGTTGAATCTGCAGAAACTGTGTAAATGAATTAAGTGGTTGGAATCTGAAATTGAGAAATAACAGGAGGATTTGATTATGTCTAAGATAAATGAAGTTGCGGAATTAGTTGAAAAAGGGAAAGCGAAATTAGTAGGACCGGCTGTACAGGAAGCCATTGATGAGGGTGATGATCCGGTTGCGATTCTGAATGATGGTATGATCGGTGCGATGTCTGTAGTTGGTGAGAAATTCAAAAATGGTGAGATCTTTGTTCCGGAGATGCTGGTTGCAGCTCGTGCTATGAAGAAAGGTGTTGAGGTTCTGAAACCGCATCTGGCATCTGGTTCTACAGGTGCACTTGGTAAGGTTATCATTGCTACAGTTTCCGGTGACCTTCATGATATTGGTAAGAATCTGGTTGCCATGATGATCGAGAGTGCCGGATTTGAGGTGATCGATCTTGGAGTCGATGTTCCGGCGGCTAAGATTATTGAGTGCTATAAAGAGAATCCGGATGTTAAGATCATTGCTCTTTCTGCGCTGCTGACTACTACTATGCCGGCTCTGAAGGAGACTGTTGAGGCGTTGAATGCGGCGGATTTCAGAGGTAATATTAAGGTTATGGTTGGCGGAGCGCCGATTACAGAAGCTTTTGCTGAGGAAATTGGTGCTGACGGATATTCTGATGATGCGGCTAGTGCGGCGTCACTGGCTAAGAAGTTGGCGGCCTGATCTGATTGCTAGTGCGGGTTTAGTATAACATGAAAATATTATGAGGGGACTGCTCTGGGGAGTGGTCCTTTCGTGTATTTTGGGATTTTTTTGGAGTGTGTTATAATGGGAAAAAGGGGACGCTCAGAAAAATATTTTATTTCATGTGCGGTTTCGGGGTCTAAGATATTCTAACCTCTCAGAAATCTGCTGAAGGCATGAGCAGCCTTCTCAAACTCGCTCCGTTGCAAACTTCGCTCAGACAGTGATACAGTCTGCTCATAACGCAGATTTCTGAGAGCTAAGAATATCTAAGACCCCTGCAAATGCACATGAAATAAAATATTTTTCTGAGCTGGCTGTTGGCTGTTGTGATGTTTGGATTGGATATGTGGGAGGTTTTTATGGCTTGGGTTAAGTTTGTGCGTGAGGATATTGAGATAGAAGTGGAGGATGGGATATCGGTACTGGAGGCGGAGATTCAGGCAGGACTGAGGCCGGATGCGCCTTGTGGCGGTCTGGGGAAATGTGGGAAGTGTCTGGTTAAGATTAATGGTGAAGTTGTTAAGGCGTGTCAGATTCGGATTGGTGAAGGTGAGACTTGTGTAGTGGAGACATTGGACAGGGCTGGCAATGAAAAGATTTTGACGGATGGATTTAACAGAGAAGTTGTGTTTGAACCGGGACTACGGATGGCTCAGGTTGAGCTGGAGAAGGCGAAAACAGGGGAGAAGCGGTCGGACTGGCAGAGGCTACTGGATACGCTGGCGGAGACAGATGGTGAGGTTGAGCCGGGGCAGATGGAGGTGGATCTGAAGCTGGCGGGTGAATTGTATGGGATGCGCAGGGATTCTGATGAATGGTATGTGATTTACAGTAGACGGCGGATTCTGGAAATGAGGAAGGAAGCTGGTCGGAGGTGTCTGGCAGCGTTTGATATTGGGACGACTACCATTGCGGGGTATTTGCTGGATGGTGCGGATGGGAGGACTCTGGCAGTTGAGAGCAGGATGAATCCGCAGGCGCAGTATGGTGCGGATGTGATCATGCGGGCGAATTATGCGCTGGAGCATGGAACAGAAGCGTTAAGTATGTGTGTTCGGAAAGCGGTTAATGAGATGTTGGGAAGTCTGGCAGAGGATGCAGGGATAAGGAGAGAGGATGTTTTTCAGGTGTGTGTTGTGGGAAATACCTGTATGCATCATCTGTTTCTGGGGATTTCTCCGGCTTCGCTGGTACATGCGCCCTATACTCCGGCTGTGAGTGAGAGGCTGGTGCTGAATGCGGGGGATTATGGTCTAGCTGTGCAGGAGCGTGCAGAGTTGATCATGCTTTCGGATATTGCAGGATATGTGGGAGCGGATACCTGTGGATGTCTGCTGGCTATCAGGCAGGATCAGCAGGAAGAGATTTCTCTGATGATCGATATTGGAACGAATGGTGAGATGGTTCTGGGAAACAGGGAGCGGATGGTGACCTGTTCTACTGCGGCCGGGCCTGCTTTTGAGGGTGCGAAGATTGAGTGTGGAATGCGTGGCGCGGCCGGGGCTGTGGATCATGTGAAGTATGAGGATGGGAAGTGGAACTATACAACTGTTGGGAATAAGCCGGCGGTTGGTTTGTGTGGTTCGGGATTGATCGATCTGGTGGCGGGTCTTCTGGATGCTGGAATGCTGGATGAGAATGGTGTGCTGAGAAGCGGACAGGAGAAGCAAGGTGTGTTTATTCTGGTACCGCCAGAGCGGGGCGGTAATGAGAGAGGGGTTTATCTGACTCAGAAGGATCTCGGAGAGGTTCAGCTTGCGAAAGCTGCGATTGCAGCGGGAATTCAGATGCTTATGGAGCGGCTTGGGATTACAGAAGATGATATCTGTTCGGTATATATTGCAGGTGCTTTTGGCAACTATATGGATCCGGTCAGTGCCGGGAAGATTGGCTTGCTTCCGGCGACGCTTGTGAAGAAAGTGAAACCAGTGGGAAACGCTGCTGGTGAGGGTGCGAAGATCGCACTTGTGAATGAGAAGGAAATGCTGGAGATGGATGAGCTGGTGAGAAAGATTGAATTCGTTGAGCTGGCTGCTTCGGCTGATTTTCAGGATCATTTTATTGATGAACTGGGATTTGAGACAGGTGAATGATTTTATCCGCCTGATTGAATTATTGAGAAGTGCAGATTTCTTCTGATAAACTGCGGAGCAGTTATTCGGTGCAGAGCTGAGGCGCGAAGAGGATAATTTTATCTGCCTGATGAGGTTGCTATAGATTATACAAGAGAGTAAGGGGTTAGATTATGGATATAAAAAAAATAGAGCAAATGGGAATGGAGCAGGGGTTTTCGCATGTGGTGTTGCTGGATTGTGATACGATTGAGCTGAAGCCGGAGGTTCGACAGATGTGTGCAGCAGATACCTGTCATAAGTATGATAAGTGCTGGAGCTGTCCTCCGGGATGTGGCTCTCTTGAGGAATGTGAAGCGAAAGTCCGGCAGTATAAGTATGGGATTATTGTTCAGACAGTTGGTGAATTGGAGGATGTTTTTGATGGCGAGGGAATGATGGAAACGGAAGCCAGACATAAGGAGTATTTTGTGGAATTTGAGAAGAAACTTCGGGAGATTTATCCGGATATGCTGGCGATTGGTGCGGGATGCTGTACGAAATGTAAGGTCTGTACTTATCCGGATGCTCCATGCAGGTTTCCGAAACAGGCTTTCTCATCGATGGAGGCTTACGGGATGCTGGTAACACAGGTTTGCCAGGCCAATGAGCTACAGTATTATTATGGAGATTGTACGATTGCTTATACGAGCTGTTACCTTCTGGAATAACATTTTAGCCGAATCAGGTAAGTCCACTGCGGAGCAGTTATTTGGTGTAGCGAAGCGGATTACGAATATCTGCTTGATTTAAATCAAGTAAATTCTCTGGTTACTGTTCACTGGTAATATCCCGCGAGGTGTTTTTTGTGAGCGAAGGTCACAGAAAACCCGAGATATACCGCGCGAACAATTGAAGACGGACATCCGGGGGAGACAGAGAAGTTGGTGAGGGAGGCATTGAAGCAGCATATTCCTGCAGGGCGGATTGTGGAAGAGGCCATGACTCCGGCTATGCGAACAGTGGGGGAGAATTACAAATCCAATGGAGCGGATATTATTAAAATTCTGGCAGCAGCCCGAAGTGTGCGCAAGGGTTTTGAATTGTTGGAGGAACAGGACTCGCAGTTTGGCAGGAGGAATATCGGAACTGTAATCCTTGGAACGGTGGAAGGTGATCTGCATGATGTAGGTAAGAATCTGGTTGCGATCATGTTTCGTAGTGCCGGATTTAAGGTGATCGATCTGGGAGTGGATATTTCTGAGAAGCAGTTTCTGCGTGCAGTGAAACAGAATCCGGATGTGTCGATCGTGTGTATCTCCTCGCTTCTGAGTACTTCAATCCCGGAGATGGAGCAGGTGGTAAAGTCTCTGAAACGAAGCAGCAGTAAGCATAAATTTAAGATTATGGTTGGTGGAGGTGCAGTAACGGAGCAGCTGGCGAAGAATATGGGAGCAGATGCCTATACAGAGAACTGTATTGAGGCTGTGGAAGTTGCGAAGACGTTTATTGTGTGAGAACCGGGCTGACAGGTGCGTATGAGAAAGACATAGTGTGAGTTAAATTGCTATAGAATTGACTGGTAAAATAGGTGCTTCAATTATGTGACAGGAGGATTGTAGACTTGCAGCTGTCATCAGTTTATTTATATGAAAAAATAAAAGAGAAATATGAAATTACGGAAAGGGGAACTTTATCCGGTTCAGACGGATATCTGCGCCCCTTTTTGTGTTATGAAAAAAAAGAAACATTTCGACATGGGCATGTTTATGTGGTACAGAGATATGACAAAGAGTGGGAATCGGCAGTTCTGACTGCTGAAAATATACTCTGGGTATTTTGTGGGAGAGAGGAAATTGATGCTGCATCAGAAGAGCTTCAGCAGATTCCGTATATTCATATTGCACTTGATAGTCTGGAAGAAATAGCAGAATTTATGAATGATGTGCAGGAGATTTTTGATGCGGCTGATGAATGGGAACGGAAGATTCATGATCTGATGTTAGAACATGCCGGAATGGACAGGCTTTTGCAGGTGACATCGGAATTTCTGCAGAATCCGATGACTGTAACAGGACTGGATTTTACCTTTGTGGCGGAAGCGGGAAGCGAGTATCTGCCGCCGAGGGCGCGGCTGTATACAGATGACGGGTTGAATATGGAATATGTAAATGCACTTTTGCAGAATGAGACTTATCGAGATATGGCAGATACGCATGAATATGTGATGTTTCCGGCTTACATCAGTGGATGTCGTTCGATGAACAGAAATCTGTTTGTGGATGGGAAAGCAACTCACAGGCTGGTTTTGACTGAGTGCAGATCAGAGATTACACTGAGAGTTATCTGTGTACTGGATATTCTGGTGGAGAAATTGGAGTATCTGCTTGCGCATGAAGCGGAGGAAGAAGATCCGGACAGGGATATGGAGCAGATTTTTGTGAGAATTCTGTCGGACAGGACTGCGGATTATATGCAAGTGAGCAGAGAACTGAGTGAACTGGGATGGAGCGGAAATCATGAATATATGTGCCTGATCCTGCAGATTACCTATCTGAATCAGCAGAATCTTTCCACAAAGGCAATCTGCCGATATATTAAGAAGAAATTTGAGGATTCTGTGAGTTTTCTTTATCAGGATGAAATTGTGGCATTTTTTGACCTTACCAGACTTGGAAAAAGCCAGGAGGAAGTAGCCGGAAAACTGGTTTATTTTATCAGGGATACTTATCTGAAAGCCGGATACAGCAGGGTGATGACAGGACATATGAATCTGAGACGGCAGTATGTGCAGGCGAAGACGGCTCTGGATGTAGGAAGCCGTAAGAAGCCTTATCTGTGGATTCATTATTTCGGTCAGGTGGCACTGACTTATATTCTGGAACAGGCAACAAGAAGATTGCCGGGAACAATGATCTGTCATGAAGGGCTGCTGGAATTGAAGAAGCATGATGAGGAGAATCAGACTCAGTATATGGAGACATTGAGAGTGTATCTGGAGCAGCATCTCAGTGCAACTCAGGCGGCAAGGGAATTGTTTATCCACCGCAGTACGTTTCTTTACAGGCTGGACAGGATTAAGGAAATCCTGCAGTCTGAGCTGGATGATCCGGAGGAAATTTTTTATCTGGAATTGTCATTCAGGCTGCTGGAGCAGGAGCAAGAGAAAGAATAGTACGGGAACAGAATAGTGCAGATATCTGGAAAGGTCAATTATTTGTGGAGAGATGTTTTGATAAAAAAATTCAGGTACGCCTCTGGGCGTACCTGAATAAATATTAAAAGAGATATTATGTTATTTAGCTTCTTCTTCGGCAGCAGCCTCTTCTTCAGCTTCCAGAGCCGGGTCTACATGAACGGCGGCTACGGATACAACTGCAGCTTCAAGGTCTGTCTTTAAGTCTACATCTTTGTCCTGGGCGATGGCGAGGTCTTTGACTTTGATTACGTCACCGACTTTCATGTCACCGACATCTACCATAATTTTGTCTACCAGTGCTGATGGGAGAGCTCTGAAGGAGATTTCTTCCAGATGCTGCTGTAATACACCGGCTTCCAGTTTGTCGTGGTTTACAAGTACGATCTCTGCTACGGAATGTACTTTCTCGTTGCTTACCAGTGCCTGGAAATCTATTTCATCCACCTGTCCTTTTAACGGATTGAACTGGATCTCTTTGATCAGTACGTCATATGACTGACCATCTACATCCAGCATAATCTGGCTTCCTTTGTTACTTGTCTTGAGAAGTTTCTCGACAGCAGATTTCTCGATTTTAACAGGAAGAGAACCTTCCATCTCTCTGCCAAATACGTTACCTGTAACGTAGCCTTCTCTTCTTAATCTTTTGGCCTTTGTGTCCATTGTTCTTTTTTCAGCTTTTAAAGTATTCATTTGACTTTTCCTCCATTTTACAGCTGAGGTGACACGCTTGACACTATCTTTAATTTATGAGCATCCGAAATGCTCCAGGTGGTGTTAAGTATTTTTGAGTATTCAGTTGTTTGTTCTTTATCTTTGTTACAGCTGTATTATAACACGCTAGAAATAAAATGCAAGAGGAAAATGTGAAGAGTTTGTGAAATTTAAGTAAACACAAACAAAGCCCCCGAAAGTGACCACTTCCGGGGGCTTTGCATTTAATCTAATTAATCATTAATTACAGAGTATCATTTCTTCTGATATAACCAGGCTGTTCAGCCGGGGAAACGATTTCTTTTTTATGAACGAGTTTCGCCCATTTGTCGACTACTTCATTCTCTACGTGAACACCCTCACCTACAGTAACTTCAGCGAGAACAACACTGTTTCTTACAACAGCACCTTTTTTAATGACACATCCACGACCGATTACGGAATTCTCAACAGTACCTTCAATCTGGCAACCGTTGGAGATTACGGAATTCGTCACATCTGCAGTATTGAAATACTGAGTCGGGCAGGAATCATTGGTACGTGTATAGATTGGCCAGTTATCATGGAAAAGTTCCTGAGCTGACTTGTAATTAAGGAGAGCCATGTTTGCAGCATAGTAACTTGGGAAGTCTGTAATGCTTGCAAAGAATCCCTTGTGTGCAACGCCGCGGATGTCCAGAGTTTCGCATTTATCATTCAGGATATCTGCCAGTGTATACATGGAAGAAAGATTCTTGGCTTCTTTGATCAGGCTGATGAAAAGCTCTGTTTTCATAACACAGGTATCCATATAAACATACTGATTCTTCTTATTACCATGATTCGGTTCGATGGATTCCACACCTTTCTGGCGGTTCAGTCCCAGAACATTACAGGTAAGATAAGCCTCTTTTGCATTATCAACAGCGTGATAAAGGAGAGTAACATCTGCACCGGACTCAATGTGTGTATGTAAAAACTGGTCAAAATCAATTGAATAAACCATATAGCTCGGGGCAATGACAACATACGGATGATTCATTCTGCTGAGGGACTCCATGTTGTCCAGATAGCAGGAGATATCGGTGTTATAGATATCATTGTCATTATTGTGCTCTGAGAAGAGAAGCTGAAGTTTGCCGCTCTTGGAGTTGATATTGTAATGACGTCCTGTTCCAAGATGTTCTACAACAGAACGGGGTTTATTATTGATATAGACCTGAATACGTTCAATGTTGCTGTTGGTCATATTGGAGATAGGGAAGTCAATGACTCTGTATCTGCCAAGGAAAGAAAACGCACCGATTGGGCGATAATCCTGCATACCATCTACATAAATATTTCTCCCGGAAGAGCTTACGATTCCAAATGCCTTATACATATTATTCTGCCCCCTTTACGCGTTTCGCTACAAGCTCAATGTGCTCACTGTCTGCGGCACCGACAACTGCACCTTTACCGATGCGGACACCGTCAGCTACAAGTGCACGCTGAACAACGGCACCCTCTTCTACAACAACACCCGGCATCAGTACACTGTCGATAATTCTGGCACCTGCACCAATCTTAACACCTGTAAAGAGAACGGAATGCTTAACTTCGCCCTGAACAACACAGCCCTGTGTGATATATGCATCTTTAACATCTGCTTCTGCGCTGATGTACTGTGGAAGTGCGGTAACATCTTCTGTATAAATCTTCCATGACGGATCACCCAGATCCAGTTCATTCTTGGAACTTAACAGATCCATGTTTGCTTCCCAGAGAGAGTCGATGGTACCAACATCTTTCCAGTATCCTTCAAATTTATATGCATAAAGAGTTCTGTTATCGTTAAGCATAGTAGGGATGATATCCTTACCGAAGTCATGGCTGGAATCTGGATTCTTGATATCAGCCATCAGCATCTTGCGGAGGAGTTTCCAGGTGAAGATATAGATACCCATGGATGCAAGGTTGCTCTTCGGATGCTCAGGTTTCTCTTCGAATTCTACGATACGTCCGGATTCATCAGTATTCATGATACCAAAACGGCTTGCCTCTTTCATCGGAACTCCGATAACTGCGATGGTTGCATCTGCCTTTGCTTCTTTGTGGGCTGCAAGCATCTTGTCATAGTTCATTTTATAAATATGGTCACCGGAAAGAACAAGAACGTATTCAGGATCAAATTTATCAATGAAATCAATATTCTGGGAGATTGCATCTGCAGTTCCGCGATATACATTCAGATTCTCATCTGCTTTCTCACGTGGAGGAAGAACGTAAACACCGCTGTTTTTAGCATCAAGACCCCAACGTCCGCCGGCTGCCACATAACTGTTCAGCTGGATTGATTCATACTGTGTAAGTACACCTACAACATCAACGCCACTGTTGGCGCAGTTGCTTAAAGGAAAGTCTACGATACGATATTTACCGCCGTATGAAACGGCCGGCTTTGCCACTTTATTGGTAAGATCATGCAGACGGCTGCCACGACCGCCGGCCAGGATCATGGCCAACATACTATTTTGTTTCATAATAGTGAACCCTCGCTTTCATTTGTTAGGTAATATTATACATTTTTTCCTGACATTTTTCCATAGGTTTCTGAAAAAAATATGTAAAAACTTTGCTATAAACTAAGTAAAATCGACGAAAAATTATACATTATATACAAATATCGAGACGAATCGCATGACAGGGGATTAAAGATATTTGTAAATTATGCTTATAACGTACCAAAATTCATTCCAGATTGCCTGCGGCAATGGAATTTTGGCCTGTATGTCTCGGGATTTTGGCATATTCATGCCAAAACACCTCGCGGAATAATGCTGTGTGAACAGTAACATTTGTTCACAAATTTAAGTGAAACGGGTGGACGTATAATAGTTCTTACGCTATAATAGGTAGGAATTTATAGAAGAAACGCGTAACTGTGAAACACTGAACAGTTACAGAGAAACAGAGGTTATCACGTGAGTAAAAGAGAAGATTATAAACGATTTATCGTATTTTGTCTGGCGAGTCTGGTGGTTCTGGCACAGGCGGCGGTCTTTGCATGGGTGTGGTATTCCGTTTACAGAGGACAGATCGACGAGCCTTTCTGGCGCAAAGGTAACTGGGTACTGATCGCAATCTACGGTCTGATGTTTGCCCTGTTTGCCAAATTGTACGGAGGACTTAAGGTTGGATATCTTAAGAGGATTGATGTATTTTATTCGCTGACACTGGCACTTTTGTGTACCAATGTGGTGGAATATCTGGAGATCACCCTGATCAACAGATGGTTCCTGAGCGTATGGCCTATGATCGAGATGACAGGAATACAGCTGGTGCTGATCATTATCTGGATATTTGGTTCAAGGTATATCTATTCCGGACTTTACCGCGCACGCCGGCTTCTGGTCATTTACGGTGACCGGGATCCGGGGGACGACCTGATCCATAAGATGAATTCCCGAAAGGACAAATATGACATCAGCGGCAAGGTACACATCAGTGTGGGAGAAGAAAAAATCCATCAGATGATGCAGGATTATGATGGCGTGATCATCTGGGATCTGCATTCAACAGAGAGAAACCGTTATCTGAAATACTGTTTTGCACATTCTGTCCGATGCTATGTGAGTCCGAAGATTTCGGACATCATTCTTATGGGAAGTGAACGCATCCATCTTTTTGACACACCGCTTCTGGTATCCAGAAATATGGGACTGGCAGTAGACCAGCGTGCTGCAAAGAGAGTTATGGATATTCTGATCTCAGGGATCGGCATTATAATCACTTCACCGATCATGCTGATCATAGCGACTGCGGTAAAAGCATACGACAGAGGTCCGGTGTTTTATTTCCAGGACCGTCTGACATTGGGTGGAAAGCCCTTTAAGATCTGTAAATTCCGCAGTATGTGCGTAGATTCAGAGAAAAACGGTGCAAGACTGGCATCCAAGCATGATTCCCGTATCACACCGGTAGGTCATGTGCTGAGAAATCTTCATCTGGACGAGCTTCCCCAGCTTTTTAATGTATTTAAGGGAGATATGTCTCTGGTAGGTCCGCGCCCGGAACGTGAAAGTATCATGCTTGAGTATGAGAAAGAGCTTCCGGAATTCTATTATCGTCTGAAAGTTAAAGCAGGTCTTACCGGATATGCGCAGGTCTATGGTAAGTATAATACAACGCCTTATGACAAATTAAAGCTGGATCTGTTTTATATTGAGAATTATTCCTTCCTGCTGGATATCAAGCTGATCTTTATGACAGTCAAAATCTTTTTCCAGAAAGAAGTATCTGAGGGAGTAGATGACAGACAGGTAAATGCGTTGAAGGATTCCGGGAAAAACGCCGGAGTGTCAGAGAATAAAACGGAGGAATGACCATGAATAAACCGCTGGTATCTGTGATCATGCCGGTTTACAACGGAGAGAAATATATTAGAAAGGCTGTGGAATCTGTCTATGAACAGGAAGTTTCGCTGGAACTTCTGGTGATCGATGACGGTTCCACAGACCATACAGAGGAAGTCCTGTCTGCCTATGAGGGCAGAGAGGACTTTCGATATATTAAGAATCAACAGAATATGGGAGCTGCAGGCTCCAGAAACAGAGGAGTCGGGCTGGCACAGGGAACCTACATTGCTTTTCTGGATGCAGATGACTGGTGGGAGCCAGGCAAGCTGAAAGAACAGCTGAAACGTCTGGAAGAGACAGGATACGTGCTGTGTTCTACAGGGCGGGAACTGATGAAAGCAGACGGAAGCAGTACAGGACGGACAATCCCTGTAAAAGAGAAGATCACCTACAGAGAACTTCTGAAACATAACAGCATCAACTGTTCTTCTGTGATACTCAGAAGGGATGTGGCGCGAGAGTTTCCCATGGAGCATGACGACAGCCATGAGGATTATATCACCTGGCTGAAAATCCTGCGAAAATACGGCTGTGCTGCCGGAATCAACAAACCATATCTGAAATATCGTCTCAGCGAAGGCGGCAAATCCAGAAACAAACTGAAATCAGCAGCCATGACTTACAATGTCTACAGATACGCCGGTTACGGCAGGATCAGAAGCTGTATTTTTTTCTGTTCTTATGCTGTACATGGAATATGGAAATATTGTCACTGTTCACAGTAGAGAAATATTTCCATTGACCGAAATGTTAAGTTTCTATTCCATAAATCGTAAAAATATGTTATGCTTGTTGCAGTAAATATGACTTTGCGGTTAATTGCCCGTTACATTGCTGTGCGTTTTTTTGTCTGCCGGTCATCTGAAGAATCTGGCAGAATGGGGTTGTATGTTCACACAGCAGAAGTCAGAAATATGATTAGAGGATAGTACTTAAACATGAAAATAAAAAAAGAGAGAGCGGCGGTGCCGTACTCCTGCCTGATTGATAACATTAAAGTTTTGCTTATCTTTCTGGTAGTATTTAACCATATTATTGCATTTAACCTTGTAAAGGTAGACACTGTAGTGAGATATGTGTGGTATGCGATTACGATTTTTCACATGCCTGCATTTGTTTTTATTTCAGGATACCTGTCAAAGAAACCTCAGAATGTGCTGAAGAATTTTAAGAACCTGCTGATCCCTTATGTTCTGGGATATACCTTAACCTGGTATTCACAGATATGGCTGGGCAGATCTGTAGATTATGAGATACTGCGTCCTACCGGAAGTGTCATGTGGTATATACTGGCACTGTTTATTTACCGCCTTACCATTGAGGCCCTGGGTAAGATCAGATTTATTGTTCTGCTCAGTATCCTGTTCGCATTATGGGCAGGAACCAGACCGGAATTTACCACATTCCTGTCATCATCAAGAATCGTGGTATTTTTCCCGTTCTTTGTTGCGGGGTATCTCTGGAAGAGTGAATATATCACAGCGATCCGTAAATTTAAGGGAAAATGGATCCTGGTGGCAATCTCCGGAGTCCTTTTGTGGGCGATACCGAATTATATGATCCCAAATGAAATGGGAATTGCTATTTTCCGAGGTAATCATGGATATCAGCTCTGTGGCCTGACGGATCCTCAGGGAGTGATCCTCAGACTGCTGATGTATCTGGTATCTTTCGTAGTTGTCTATACGATGCTTGCGTTAGTGCCGGACATCAAACTGCCACTCACCTATGTGGGACGACATACAATGGGAATTTATTTCTTCCATTATCCGATCATGATCATTATGAATGGTTTATACATCCTGATGCTTCCTGCAATGAACAATGTATGGGTGCTTCTGGGAGTATCACTGGTATTTGTACTTGTACTGGGAAGTCTGCCTGTGGATCTGCTTTATACGGGTGTTCTGAATCTGATCGCATTTATCCTGATCAAGAAGGATAAGACAGTCAGAGATGAAGGTCTGGAAGAAGAGTATGACAGCGAATATGATGAATATGAACTTCTCAGAAGAAAGAAAGCCATCGCAGAGCTTGCGGCAACGCTTGATTCAGAGAGTGAGCAGGACGGACATGTGGAGAAAGTAAATATGGACGAGGATACACCGGATCATACTTCTTCCGACAATCATGAAGGCTTTAGCAATGTGGCCGGCATGGAGCTGGAGATTGAAGAAGATAATCTGGATGATATCCCTGATGAACTGATCAAAGGGGAAGAGGAGCTTTCGCTGGAAGACCTGATCCAGGAACTGGAAGCTACTACCAGAACGATGGACGACAATAAAGAACCATAAACACAAAGGAAGAGTTTTGAGATACAAAAACAGTATTTCAAAACTCTTCTTTTTGTAAAGTTAACGCGAATTTAACATTTTTGTAACGGACAGGTGACGGAAGTTGGGAAGTATGATATAATCAAAGTATCTATCGTATGGAGGTTACTGTGAACGTAGTGAACAGTAACGTATGGAGCAGGAAAACTGTTCGGCAAAATAAGAATATTTTTTTCAGGGGAGTTATGACGAAAGAATGAAGAGAGTAATCACATATGGCACTTTTGATCTTTTTCATAAAGGCCACTACAATATTATCAAAAGAGCAAAAGCACTTGGTGATTATCTGATCGTAGGTGTCACAAGTGAGAGCTTTGACATTGAGCGGGGCAAACTCAATGTGCGGGACAGCCTCATTAAGAGAATCGAGAATGTGCGAAGGACGGGGCTGGCAGATGAGATCATCATTGAAGAATATCAGGGACAGAAGGTCAATGACATCATTAAGTATGATATTGATGTCCTGGTGGTAGGATCTGACTGGAGAGGGAAATTCGATTACCTTAAGAACTACTGTGATGTAGTTTATCTGGAAAGGACCAAGAATATTTCCAGTACAAAGCTTCGCAGTGAAGGTGTTATCTTTAATATGGGAATCGTGACGGATGACATCCGGGATAATGATTTTGTGGAGGAATCCAAATATGTCAGCGGAGTTCATGTGGAACGTGTATTCAGCGAGGATCACGAGACTGCACAGAGATTCTGTGATAAATATGAGTTAGGTTCCTGCTGGAGCAGCTATGATGAATTTCTGGCAGATGTAGATATTGTTTATATCAAGACATCGCTGAACCGGAGAGCAGAATATATTGAGCGAGCGCTGAAAAAAGGAAAATATGTGATCAGTGATTCGCCCATGACACTTTCCTCAGAGAAACTGCGCTACCTGTTTCAGGTGGCAAGGGAGAACAATGTGGTTCTCATTGAACGGACCACACTGGTCTACCTACGGGCGTTTAATCAGCTGGTATGGCTGGTACACAGTAACCTGGTGGGAGATCTGGTAAGTGTCAAATGTGCAATCTCCCAGGATGATTTCGAGGGCGGCAGGACTTTTAATGAGACGGTCTGCACAGCTATCTGCGCAGTACTGAAACTGCTGGGAAAAAAATGCCAGGATATCAACACCAATGCGGTCCGCAATCAGGAAGGCCGTTTTGTATATGATATGATTTCCATGAAATACGCCGGTGCACTGGCGACTATTGAGATCGGAACAACGGTTGACATTGAGAATGAACTTGTGATCATCGGAAGCAACGGCAGGGTAACTATCCCTAATGACTGGTGGAACACCGGATACTTTGAAGCCAATATTTCAGGAAAAGAATTTCTGAAAAGGTACAGCTTTAACTTCGAGGGAAATGGTTTCCGCTATCTGCTGCAGGAGCTGATGATTATGATCAGAGACAAACGGACAGAATGTACCCGGCTTTTCTATGATGAGTCGGTAAGAATAATAGAAATTTTGGAAACAATCAACAGAAAGGACAATTCATGACGGAGAAACAGAAATACCTCCTGAAGCTTTTCAGGGAGGTTGATGAAATCTGCAGAGAACATAACCTCAGATACGTGCTGGCAGGAGGCTCCCTGATCGGAGCTCTCAGACATGAGGGATTTGTTCCCTGGGATGATGATGTAGACCTTTATATGCCACGTCCGGACTGGGAGAAATTCATAGAGATATGCAAAACAGAACTCCCGCCTGACAGAGAGATACAGTGTTCGGAGGTGGACAGAAACTATACAAATTCATTTCCGCGCTACGCATCCACCAATACCTGTGCCATCCATAAGAGCCAGATTATCGGGAAGGACTGTGGCGGAGAAATCATAGACATTCTTACACTGGATCCTGTTCCGGCTGACGACAAAGAATACGAGAAATATAGAACACACATGATGATCTACTCAGATCTTATCAATATTTCCGTAGGTTACAGTGACCGCTGGGAGATACCTGCATCCATGTATCTGAAGTATCTTCTTTCTTATATTTTTCTTGGTAAAAAAAGAACACTGGCAAAGCTTGAGAAGATCATGTTCTCTTATAAAGAAGAGGAATGTGACCGTTATGCCATGCGTTGGGGCGGCTGCCCATTTCTTTTTGATAAGGATATGATGTTCCCTGTAAAGGATGGCATCTTTGAGGGAAAAAAGGCAATGATCCCAAATAAGTGCAGTGACTATCTGATCTGGCATTATGGAGACGAGTGGTCATATATGCCTCCTCATGATAAGAGGGAGGGTCATGTAGCAGTGTGTGTAGATGATCTTCCTTATCAGGAGCTACGTGAAGAATACATGCCGAAGATCAATAAGGAAAGATTGCGCTGGGACAGTGTGTTCCGAAAGTTCTATAATATGTGCATTGCGAAAAAAAGCCATAAGGTCCGCCAGGATGGGCTTGCAATGAAAGCCCGCGCTGTTGCACTGGACCTGCAGAGAGCAATCGATGAATCAGGACTTAAGATCAGTGAGCTGGTGGAAAGCAGATCTTTCCGTAAGCTGAGTGCACTTTTTGGCTCTTATTATAAGAATCAGCTTAGTGCTGACTTTATCGGAAGAGAAGACTATACCAACATTTATGCTTTTTATCATCCAACACTTGTGGAGATACCTGACGATGTATTCTATGCGGCAATGCTTACTCTGTTTTATACAGAACGTGTGTCAAAGGCATATCGGATGATGCAGGTCCGTCAGCAGCTTGACCATCTGAGTCCTGAGATGGAGGGACTGAAAGAAGATATTGAGTTTTTCAGGAAAGCTGCGGATCATTATGAATTCCATCGGATAAAGGAGGCAGAACAGATCGTCAATGAGCTTCTGAAGAAATATCCGGGACATCCGGGATTTATGAAATTTAAGTGCAGGTTCCTGATGGAGGATGCGGGAGAGAACCGGATCGAAGCAGAACGTTTTCTTGATAAGGCTCTTAAAATGTTTCCTGAGGATGGTTATTTCCTGAAATATAAGGCAGATATCCTCTGGATGGATGGCGAGATGCAGAAAGCGGCAGAGCTTTATCTTCAGGTAAAGAATAAGACAACTAACGGAATTGTATGGATGGAGATGGACAGATTCTTCAGAGGATACAAATCTGAAATCCTGAAAAGCTGTGAAGAGCTTATTGCAAACCACAACAAGAAGGAGGCTCTCGCATTGATGGAGCTGTGGAGTCGTCTGATACCTGAGGATGATGATATCCAGGGAGCATTATATCTGGCAAAAACAGTGTGTGCACGTACGCAGAGCGAGATAGAGAAAGAAATCGGTGAAATCCGGGCTGTGATCGGCACACAGATGATCACGCCAGTCAGTGTGGAGAAAAATCCGGGAAAAAGCAGAAAACAGATAAAATCAGATAGAACATCAGATGAAACATCGGCTGATGATGTGAATAAAAAAGTATCAGATCCGTCAGCAGAAACTGAAGAAGTTAAAGCGCCGGCGGATATACAGGTTAAAGTTTCAGAAGAACATAAGATGTACAGGAAAGCTCTTACAAGAGCATGGAAGCGGCTGGGGTATTCCGATGAGCTTGCAGAACTGCGCACCCAGATCATCTGTACAGGTGAGGAGAGCGAACTGGAGTGGCTTGCAGAACAGGTACGAAACCGTCAGTTCCGCAGAGAAGAGAAAGCCTGCGCTTATAAGCTGGTGGGTGATGTCAGGATGAAACAGGGACAGACCAGGGAGGCTTTTGCAAATTATAGGAAAGCACTGGAATATGAGATGCCTTCTTATGTAAGAACAGAGCTGTACCGTATTTTTATCAATGATCTGAACGATGGCAGCAGACAGGCGAAAAGCTTTGGAAAGAAGACGGATATTACAGTTGTGCTTGATAAATGGCTTGATAAATATGAAAGTATTGAAGATATTAAGAAGATCGTGCAGACTGTAACTGTTAAGTGACATCAATAGAAATGGAGTAAAGAGTTGAACAAAAAACAAAAGGTGATTTTATCATTATTACAGGAAATCGATGAAATATGCCGCCGGAATAAAATAGAATATTACCTCTCTCCACGACTGACACTCTGCGCAGTGGAAGGGCATCCTTTCCCACAGAATCCCATGTTTGGAGTTGTGCTGATGAAAACAGCGGATATGGAACGGTTCCGTCTGGCTGTGGATGAAGATCCAAGGGAAAAGAGAGCGCTGGAATCCATGAAGAGCCACAAATGGTTCTCAGGATTTTATCTGAGATACACCAATACAGATACTCTGTGCCTGAATCTGGACAACACCAGAGACTACGCATTCCCGGGAATAGGAGTCAATATTTTTCCGCTCAGAACGCCGGCAGCTTCTGTAAAAGCAGAACGCAGATTATCCAGAGATGAGAATGCATGGACAGAGCTCTGTCATATCAACTATGCAGATAGAAATTTCAGGAGCAGGGTGAACCGTACAATTATGCGGCTGCAGTGCATGATAACCGGGCGCCAGGGACAGGCTGCACATTTGTATGACAGACTTGTCAGATCCTGCCAGCAGCCCGGAGCAAATAAATATATCCTCAAAAGAAGAAAACAGACTACCGTTTTCCCTGCAGAAATTTTTGCGCAGAGTAAACGTGTCACTCTAGAAGGTGCAGAACTCCAGGTTCCGGCAAAAACCGCAGAGTATCTTACCATAAGCTATGGAAAGAATTATAAAGATGCAAAGGAACCCCGCTATGTGACACCCATTGCGTTGGTGGTCAGTGCGAGAGTAAGCTATACACAGTTCTGGAAAGAATCCGGAAACTTTGAGAAATACTGTAAAGAGCGAATGAAAAATGCCCGCAAACTTGCCAGAAGCAGGCGGCACAAAGACTACTTCAATGAATGCTGGGATTATGTAGAGTTCTGTGGGGAGCGCATGAATCTGAGTGTTTCCTATGAGAAGCAGAAAGACTACATTAAGAACTTGTATAAGAATGAAGATTATATGACACTTGAGAGGGTATTTCGTCCCTATTTCAAGATGATGCAGAAGAGTCTGCAGAAGAATGAACTCTTTGCAGAGGACGAAGAGATTTTTGACATTTATGTAGACGTACTGGAGAAAACAGGAAAGACAGTACAGAGAAGTAAGATCGGCACGCTGATCTGACGGGAGGGAACATGAAACTTTCAGATTATATTGTTACGTTTTTGCAGAAAAAAGGAATCCGCCATTTCTTCGGCTATCAGGGAACCATGATCGCACATCTGGTAGACTCCATTGAGAGAAATCCGGAGACAGAGAATCATTCCGGTTACAATGAACAGGGGGCAGCTTTCGCAGCCTGCGGATACGCACAGGCGAAGGAAGAATGTGCCTGCGCCTATGCTACCAGCGGACCGGGAGCCATCAACCTTCTGAGTGGTGTGGCAGATGCCTATTATGATTCCCTGCCTGTGATCTTTCTCACAGGACAGCTGAACACTTATGAGTATTCAGGGATTAAGGGGCTGCGTCAGCAGGGATTTCAGGAGACAGATATTGTGGCAATGGCGAAACCGATCACCAAATATGCTGTCCAGATACGAAACCCTGAGGACATTGTGGAGGAATTAAATAAAGCATACCATATTGCAACCACAGGACGCAGAGGACCGGTGCTCATCGATCTTCCCATGAATATCCAGAGAAGTGAAGTGGAGAATCCGGTCTATGACATGACTTTTGAGGACAAACATACAGATGCAGCTGCAGCACAGCAGGCGGCAGATACGATTCTGGAAGCACTGGAACAGGCAAAACGTCCGGTGATCATGCTGGGCCATGGCGTGGACAGCAGCTTCAGCCAGCAGAAACTGATCCGCTTTGCACAGAAGAGACAGATTCCGATCATCACCAGCGTTTTGGCGAAATCAGTTCTGGGATACGACCATCCGCTGAATTTCGGGTGTATCGGCGGTGCCTATGGACACCGTTATGCAAATATGATCGCCAATGCAAAAAGCGATCTGCTTCTCTGTTTTGGCATTTCTTTGTGTACCAGACAGATCGGAACCAAAGTACATGAATTTGCCAGAGGTGCAAAGATCATACGTATAGATATTGATCCATACAATCTTCAGAGAGATATCCATGAGAATGGTGAGAATGAGGTAAAGCTTCAGGCAGAGACAGGAGCAGTGATTGATTGTCTTGCAAAAGTGGATGATCCTGATATAGAGGGTGTAAGTGACTGGTTGAATGTCTGCACAGAGATTAAAGAAAATCTTCAGGCAGTTGATGATGCCACACCAGAAAGATATCCGAACCGTATGATCGCAGACCTCAGTGATATGCTGGAGGATACCTCCGCGATCGCAGTGGATGTAGGACAGCATATGGTATGGAGTTACCAGTCATTCAAGAATCATGAAGGACAGAAGCTTCTTTTCTCCGGCGGTCATGGCGCTATGGGCTATGGACTTCCGGCTGCAATAGGAGCCTATTATGCAACAGGAAAACCAACTGCCTGTATTTGTGGAGATGGTGCACTCCAGATGAATATCCAGGAACTGGAGTGGGTGAAGAGAGAGAATCTTCCTGTTAAGATCATGGTTATGAATAATGAAGCACTTGGCATGATCCGTCACCTGCAGAGAGATTATTTTGACTGCTTGTTCGCAGGAACCACAGACGGCTGCGGTTTTGCTTCCTGTAATTTCGCAGAGGTGGCAAAGGCTTACGGCATTCCCGCACTGAGAATGCTCTGCGATGCAGTCAGAGAAGAAGCACCGGAATTTCTGGAAGGGGAAGGCCCGAAACTTCTGGAAGTTATGCTGGAGCATGGAACTTTTGCATATCCCAAGACCTGTCTGGGTGAACCGATCCATAATCAGCAGCCATATGCACCGAAGGAAGTTTATGACAGACTGATGGAATTGTAGGAGTGAAGAATATATTTCGGTAATGTGGAATATATAATATAGAAGGAATTTTTTTGCAGGCAGTCTGTTTTATGGAAGTGGGGAGACTCCCGCATGACAGAGAACAGATCTGTCTGTATTATAGATGAATAAAAAGAGGGAATACAAAATGAGCAAGGTAACAGTGATCACAGGCGGCACCTCCGGAATCGGACGCGGTATTGTGGAGAAGATACTGGCAAACTCAGCAGAAGATGATCTGATCTTTGCCACTTACGCTCACAATGCATATAAAGCCAATGAATTCTGGGACAGCCTGAAACCGGAAGACCAGGAGAAGCTTATTATTCTGAAAGCGGACATGTCTTCCTATGACGATATGATGAATTTCGTCGGAGAAGTAAAAGAGAAAGCAGGACATGTAGACTGGCTGATCAGCAATGCGGGAATCAGCACTTACGATAAATTTCAGGATTACACTTTCGAGGAATGGAATAAGATCGTAAATACCAACCTGTCTGTACCTGTATTTATGATCAAAGAATTTATGCCTGTTATGACAGAAGGCGGAAGAGTACTCTTCATGGGTTCCTATGCAGGGCAGCAGGCATACTCCTCCTCTTTGGTATACGGCGTGACCAAGGCTGCCATCCACTTCCTTACCAAATCGCTGGTAAAGGAATTTGAGCCAAAAGGCATCACAGTCAATGCCATTGCCCCCGGTTTCATCCAGACGCCCTGGCATGAGAACCGCACACCGGAAAGCTACGAACGCATCAACCGCAAGATCGCATTGCACAGATTCGGTGAGATCAAAGACGTGGCAGATATGGCGTACAGTATACTTACCAATAACTACATGAATGGGAGTATTGTAGATATCCATGGAGGATATGATTACTTCTGATAAAGTTCAACAGAAGAAAAGGGTATGGGTATTTTCAGAAGAAATACCATACGGCGTCGGATAGCTGCGTTTCCTGTAAAAAATATGCGATGAAATATAGGCATAAATAATAAGAAAAGACTTGACTTAGGCATGCCATGTGTGATAAACTTGACAAGCGACATGGAAGTTAGGTCTTTTTTTTATGCCCGAAAAGATGACGGATACATCGTCCGGCATGAGGAAAATGACCATGCAAATGAAAACACTGGAGGTGGAAGTTGTGCGCGTTAAGATTACATTAGCATGTACCGAGTGCAAGCAGCGTAACTACAATATGACTAAGGAGAAAAAGAACCATCCTGAGAGAATGGAAACTCAGAAATATTGTAAGTTCTGCCGCAAACACACTCTGCATAAGGAAACAAAGTAATCCAAGGTAACTGGACGAAACAGTTACTCACAGAGAATTGTGAGGTCAGGCTATGCAAGGAAATGAAAAATCTGCTGGCAAGAGCCAGAAGAAGAGTTGGTTTCAGGGACTTCAGTCAGAATTCAGGAAGATTGTCTGGACAGACCGCAATGAACTGATTAAGCAGACTATCGTGGTAGTTTGCGTGTCGATCGTGCTTTGCGTACTGATCAGCGTCATGGATTCATTTATTCTCGAAGGCATTAATCTTTTAATGAAATAAGGATAAGGTGATTGTATGTCAGAAGCGAAATGGTATGTTGTTCATACTTATTCCGGGTATGAGAACAAAGTAAAAGTCGATATTGAAAAAACCATCGAAAACAGACACCTGGAAGACCAGATCCTTGAAGTTCGTGTTCCGCTGCAGGAAGTGGCTGAGCTGAAAAACGGGGCTCTGAAACAGGTTCAGAAGAAAATGTTTCCTGGCTATGTACTTCTCAACATGGTTATGAATGACGATACATGGTATGTTGTCCGTAACACCAGAGGTGTGACAGGCTTCGTTGGACCAGGGTCCAAGCCGGTACCGTTGACCGAGGAAGAGATGCTTCCTCTTGGTATCAAGAAAGAGGAAATTCAGGTCGATTTCGCAGAGGGTGATACAGTTGTTGTCACAGGCGGTGCCTGGAAAGATACCGTTGGTGTTATCACTGCCCTTAATGTGCAGAAACAGACAGCAACGATCAATGTTGAACTTTTCGGCCGCGAAACGCCGGTAGAAATTAGTTTCGCAGAAATCAAACAGATGTAACAAGCAAAGGTAACAATATCGTGGGAGGGACCATAAACCCCCGCCAATACCACATAGGAGGTGCCGAAAAATGGCAAAGAAAGTAACAGGATATATCAAATTACAGATTCCGGCTGGTAAAGCAACTCCAGCACCACCTGTAGGTCCAGCTCTTGGACAGCACGGTGTAAATATCGTTCAGTTCACAAAAGAGTTCAATGCAAGAACAGCAGATCAGGGAGACTTAATCATTCCTGTAGTTATCACTGTTTATGCAGACAGAAGTTTCAGCTTCATAACCAAAACTCCGCCGGCTGCAGTTCTTCTTAAGAAAGCTGCTAAGATCAAATCCGGTTCCGGCGTACCGAACAAGACAAAAGTTGCTAAGGTTACTAAAGCTCAGGTTCAGGAAATCGCTGAACTTAAGATGAAAGACTTAAATGCAGCATCCCTCGAAGCAGCTATGAGCATGATCGCTGGTACTGCAAGAAGTATGGGAATCGAAGTAGTTGATTAATTTTAATATTAAATAGTAAGTGGGAGGGCGTTCCCCGCAAATACCACAGGAGGTTATAGAAATGAAACGAGGAAAGAAATACGTGGAAGCTGCTAAAGCAGTAGACCGCGCTACATTATATGATACCGCAGAAGCTATCAGCTTAGTTAAAAAAGCTGCAGTTGCTAAATTTGACGAAACTATCGAAGTTCATATCCGTACAGGCTGCGATGGACGTCATGCAGACCAGCAGATCCGTGGTGCAGTAGTTCTGCCACATGGTACTGGTAAAAAAGTTCGCGTTTTAGTCTTCGCTAAAGATGCTAAAGCTGAAGAAGCAAAAGCAGCAGGTGCTGAATTCGTAGGAGCTGAGGACCTTATTCCGAAGATCCAGAACGAAGGATGGTTAGACTTTGACGTTGTTGTTGCAACTCCAGATATGATGGGTGTTGTAGGTCGTCTTGGTCGTGTACTTGGACCGAAAGGTTTAATGCCAAACCCGAAAGCTGGTACAGTAACAATGGACGTTACTAAAGCAGTTCACGATATCAAAGCAGGTAAGATTGAGTACCGTCTTGATAAAACCAACATCATTCATGTTCCGGTTGGTAAAGCATCCTTTACAGAGGAACAGTTAAGCGACAACTTCCAGACGCTGATCGATGCTATCGTTAAGGCTAGACCAAGCACACTGAAAGGTCAGTATTTAAAGAGCGTTGTTATTGCTCCGACAATGGGACCTGGTGTGAAGATCAACCCGATGAAATTAGCATAATAGATTTTAGCAATTTAAGACTCCCGGGGAGATTCTCCGGGGGTCTTTTTGCGCTTCTTTTTGGTGTGGCGGGTATGGGGACGCACAGGAAAATATTTGTTTTCTGATACGGCTGCGGAGACAGGAATACTAAGCTTCCGGAAATTTGCTAAAACCATGCCGGAAAAATTCAAACTCGCTTCGCTCAGACAGTGAATTTTTCCAGCATAACGCAAATTCCCGGAAGCTAAGTATTGCTACACCTCCTGTAGATGTATCAGAAAACAAATATTTTCCTGTGCTGTACAATGGTTTCGCGGGCGGGGGAAAACGGAAAGGTATTGGATATAGGGAGAAAGATGCAATGTATGGGTGTGCAGGAATGGAAGATTACAGGATTTGGTAAGGGTGTGTTATAGTAGGGGGATGACTTAGAGATTTGTTAGATATATTTTTTCTGAGCAATGTTATAGAGGCAGACAGGAGGCGTTATTGTGGCTGGCAGGAGACGGAAAAAGAGCGGTGGAAGAAGTTATGCATGGAGATATCGGGGCAGGATTGTGGCTTGTGTGTTTGTTGAGGTGATCATTATCTGTGCGCTGGTTATCATGATCGGATGGAATAAGGGCGTGAAGGAGTGGTTTGAGCAGTTTGAACAGCCGGTTCTGAAGGAAGTGGATATCAGTGGTATCAACAGTCCGAATGCGATCCTGATGCAGGCCAGGGGAGGTAAGATTCTGGGTGAGATTAACGGGGAGGCTCAGATTTATCCGGCTTCTATGACGAAGATTATGACTGTGATATTGGGGATTGAGAATTTTGATGATCTGGATGAGAAGATTACTCTGACGGATGAGATGTTCTCCGGATTGTATGAGCAGGATGCTACGCAGGCAGGTTTTCAGCCGGGGGAAGAGGTCCGGGTGATTGATCTTCTCTATGGTGCGATGTTGCCTTCGGGGGCAGAGTGCTGTATTGCGCTGGCAGATACGATCAGTGGTTCAGAGGCGGATTTTGCGGAGCTGATGAATAAGAAAGCAAGGAAGCTTGGAATGGAGAATACTCATTTCTGTGATTCTACAGGACTGCATAACCCGGATCATTACAGTACGGTTAAGGATATTGCTGTTTTGATGAAGTATTGCATTAAGAATGATACGTTTCGTGAGATTGTGGAGACCTCCAGACATTCTACCGGAGTTACAAATATCCACCCGGATGGAATTACTTACTACAGTACAATGTTTAAAAATCTGTCTGATCCGACAGTCACAGGTGGAAAAATCCTCGGTGGCAAGACCGGCTATACCAGTGAGGCAGGGCACTGTCTGGTGAGTTTTGCGGAGATTGAGGGCAGGGAATATATCTTTGTTTCCGCAGGTGCTTCAGGAGCAGATGGAAATACGATTCCGCATATTCAGGATGCTGTGACTGTTTATAACAGGGTTGGTGCGGCGATTGAGGAGAAGATGAATGATAATAATAAATAAAATCTCCCACAAATTGTGACGCACATCTTGTGGGGAGCATTTTCGTTACTGTTCACTGGTAATATCCCGCGAGGTGTTTTTTGTGAGCAAAGATCACAGAAAACCCGAGACATACCGCGCGAATTTATGCGATCAGCATAAATTCTGTGCATCGCGAAGCGTGTTACTGCGAACGGAGTGAACAGTAACGCATTTTCCAAATACACTCTAATGTTTATAGATTTTTATAGACATATTTTTATGTATGTGATATAATCAATCACATACAAAAGAACGATACGGGCTACAGAGGAGGTGAAAGTGGTGACAGACAGACAAATACTGGAAGCTGTTTTGACAGAGGTCAGAGGATTTGGGACGCGAATGGATAAATTCGAAAGTCGAATGGATGGATTCGAAAGCCAAATGGATAAATTCGAAAGCCAGATGGACCGAATGGAAGAGCGTCAGAAGTGTTTTGAAGAAGAGACCAGAAATAACTTTGCAGATATCAGACTGCATTTGGAGAACATAACGGATAGGAATATTTCTATCCTTGCAGAGAATCATCTGAATCTTATCAATAAGATGGATGTGTCGGCTACCTGGATGAACCGGATTATGATTAATGAGGTTAAGATGAATGCTTTGACAGATCAGGTTGCCAGACTTCAGGCGAAATCCAGTTAAGCTTCCAATGATGAAAATACGAACGGATAAAAAGGGAGAACCATTGAGGTTCTCCCTTTAAAAGGTTTATTTTATGCGATTTTCCGATAGAATTATTCTCCGAAGTATCTCTTAAGAAGACCAGCGAATGCTTTTCCATGTCTTGCTTCATCTCTTGCCATTTCATGAACTGTATCATGGATAGCGTCAAGGTTAGCAGCTTTTGCACGTTTAGCGAGGTCTGTTTTACCAGCTGTAGCACCGTTCTCGGCTTCTACACGCATCTGAAGGTTTTTCTTTGTGCTGTCTGTTACAACTTCACCTAATAATTCAGCGAATTTAGCAGCATGTTCTGCTTCTTCATAAGCTGCTTTTTCATAGTATAAACCGATTTCCGGATATCCTTCTCTGTGAGCAACTCTTGCCATTGCAAGATACATACCAACTTCAGAGCATTCACCCTGGAAGTTTGCTCTTAAATCAGCCATGATGTCTTCGCTGGATCCCTGAGCAACACCTACAACGTGTTCAGCAGCCCATGACATTTCGCCATCCTGCTTTACGAATTTATCAGCCGGTGCCTTACATACAGGACAGGCTTCCGGAGCTTTCTCACCTTCATAAACATAACCACATACACTACATACCCATTTTGTCATAATTAAAATCTCCTTTTCTTTTTAATGAATTTATTAGGGATGCCAGAAAATAAATTGATTATCTCAGCATCGTTTAGTTCTTACTGCTTTCCGTCTGTGCGGCAGAAAAAGTAATTTTTAATAATAGTAATTATTACTATTTTCTGTGACTTTAGATTACCATACTTGATTGAAAAAGTCAAGTTTAATTTTAGCTTTTTTGCAACTTTTTATCATTAGTTGTTATTCCCAATTTGGCCACTAATGATGTAAGCAAAACTACTTTGAACTATCAGAGTTGCCTTCTGTCTCTTTCAGGCAGTCCTCACACAGGCCGAAGAATCTGGCACTGTAATCAGTAATCTTTCCTTTGAAGTTCTCACCTGCAAGATCCATAATGTGGTGAATTCCCTCGCTCTCAAGGTCGATGATCCGCTCACATCTGATACACATGAAGTGGCAGTGCCTCTCGGTCCGCCCGTCAAAGTGATCCGCTCCGGCGAAAGAGGAAAGCTTCTTAATCTCTCCCAGATCAGCCAGCAGAGATAAGTTGCGATATACCGTACCGAGGCTGATATTCGGATAGATGAGCTTCATATTCTCATATACCACATCGGCAGTAGGATGATCTGTTCTGGTTCTTAGAAACTCTTTGATCGATTCCCTCTGACGGCTGTATTTCAGTGTCGCCATGGTATTCCTCCCTTCCCTGTTTACTCGCAAATGATTTATCATAACTGTTCAGGATAGTTGCAGTTATAATCTGTTCAATAACAATAATCATTACTGATATTGATACTATACAATATTGGATTGAAATTGTCAAGATATAAAATTATTATTTTATAGAATTGTTATAGTTTGGTTACTGTTTACACAACACTGTCCCGCGAGGTGTTTTGGCATGAATATGCCAAAATCCCGAGACATACAAGCCAAAATTCCATTGCCGCAGGCAAGAGTATGTATTCAAGATCCATTTGAAAATTGTGAAAAGATATATCCTATACAACAGAAAAAAGTAAAACAAATGATAAATAATATAAAAGAAGACTCTAATGTGGAAAAAATAGTTGTATTTGGATCAAGTGTACAGGATACATGTCACATGGGAAGTGATGTGGATTTTTACATTGTACTGAAACAGGATCAGAAAATTACTTTTAAAGAAACACTGTCATTTATGTATGATATATGGACAAACTATACGGTGGATTCCCGTATGTATGAAGAAATAACAAAGAAAGGAGTTACCGTATATGAGCGAGACATTGCTGGATAAATCGATAAGCAATTATAATGTTGCTGTTATGATTCGTAATCAAATGGGGAGTGACGAAGCATATTTAAATTACATTGGTTATCATTTACAGCAAGCAGTAGAACTGAATCTGAAATATCAGTTAGAGATGTCAGGAATTGAATACCCTAAAACACATGATATAGATCAGTTACTGCGAATAGGAAAAGAGAATGGTGCAGACCTTTTGGTGACAGAATATATAGAAGACCATAGTGAAATGTTTTCCCTGTGGGAGGCAAGAACTCGTTATGTATTAAATTACCATCTGGAAGAACGGAAAATTGATGTAGCACTAAAAGGAGTAAAGGAACTTCTTGATAAGACATCAGATCTATAAAAGCGACAACTTCAATGTGGGTTTACAAATCCACCAAAATGTGCTATATTTTCCCTATAACAGGAAATAACTATTTCCTATAGCTAACAGCGTTCCACGATCACAGAGCGGAGTGCTGTCACGAAATAACACAAACTCATTGAAGAAGAGAGTAGATCCGCAGACCGTATTACAGAGAAATCCCCATGGATCACATATCACAGATTCAAAGGCTGAGAGGGATATGCAAGGAGCAGGTTGAAGATGGCTTCCGAGAGGCACTGCTGAGAGCCAACAGCTTTAGGCAGCGACAGGCACGCCTGTTACAGCGTAGAGGTATCACAACGTACCTCTCAAGGTTTCCCCGCGCGAGCCCGGAAACGAACAGAAGTGGTAACACGGGTAATACTCGTCTTCTCAGATAATCTGAGGAGACGTTTTTTATGTTATAGGAAATTACTCTGTAATGTTCCTATAACATAAAAAAGCCCTCCGGGCAGGATTACACTGCGACAGAGAGGAATTATTTCCCCAAACACCAGTTCCTTCCTACCATGAAGAATTTATGTTTTTCTTCCATAAATAAGGAGCAGTTGTTACCATTTTTAAACACCAGCTTCGGAAAATATAATTGTTTTCTGTGCATTTGCAGGGAGTGTAGCAACTCTTAGTGCCTGGAAATCTGCGTTATTCGAAAAAATCTCACTGTCTGAGCGAAGCGAGTTTGATATTTTTTCGAATGGTTTTAGCTGATTTTCAGACACTTAGAGTTCCTAGCTCCCGAAACCGCACAGAAAACAATTATATTTTCCGGAGCGTCCACATTCAAAAAAGGAGACAACAACCCATGGAAAAACAGAAATACTACATCACCACCGCCATCGCCTACACATCCGGCAAACCCCATATCGGCAACACCTATGAAGTCGTCCTTGCCGACGCCATCGCCCGCTACAAACGCCAGCAGGGCTACGACGTATTCTTCCAGACAGGAACCGACGAACATGGTCAGAAAATCGAATTAAAAGCCGAAGAAGCCGGAATCACTCCAAAAGAATTCGTAGACAACGTATCCGGTGAGATCAAAAGAATCTGGGATCTGATGAACACATCCTACGACAAATTCATCCGTACCACAGATGAAGACCACGAAAAACAGGTCAAAAAAATCTTCAAAAAAATGTACGCAAAAGGCGACATCTACAAAGGACACTACGAAGGAATGTATTGTACACCATGCGAATCTTTCTTTACAGAATCTCAGCTTGTAGACGGCAAATGTCCGGACTGCGGCCGCCCATGTGTACCTGCAAAAGAAGAAGCATACTTCTTCAAAATGAGCAAATATGCTGACAAACTTATCGACTACATCAATACACATCCGGATTTCATCCAGCCGGAATCCCGTAAAAACGAGATGATGAACAACTTCCTTCTCCCGGGACTTCAGGATCTTTGCGTATCCAGAACTTCCTTCAAGTGGGGAATCCCGGTAGACTTTGATCCGAAACACGTAGTATATGTATGGCTTGATGCCCTTACAAACTATATTACAGGAATCGGCTACGACTGCGATGGCGAAAGCACAGAACAGTTTAACAAACTCTGGCCTGCAGACCTGCATCTGATCGGTAAAGACATTATCCGTTTCCATACAATTTACTGGCCGATTTTCCTGATGTCACTGGATCTGCCGCTTCCGAAACAGGTATTCGGACATCCATGGCTTCTCCAGGGTGATGGAAAGATGAGTAAATCCAAAGGAAACGTAATCTATGCAGATGAACTGGTAGACTTCTTCGGTGTAGATGCAGTCCGCTACTTCGTACTTCATGAAATGCCATTCGAGAATGATGGTGTGATCACATGGGAACTGATGGTAGAGCGTCTCAATTCTGAACTCGCTAACACCCTTGGAAACCTTGTAAACCGTACCATTTCCATGTCAAACAAATATTTCGGCGGTGTGGTAGAAAACAAAGGCGTTACAGAACCTGTAGATGATGATCTGAAGAACTTCATTCTCTCCGTACCTGCCAAAGTAAACGAAAAAATGGATAAACTCCGCGTGGCAGATGCAATGACAGAAGTATTCACAATCTTCAAACGCTGCAACAAATACATCGACGAAACAATGCCATGGGCTCTTGCTAAGGATGAAGAGAAAAAAGACCGTCTTGCAACAGTTCTCTACAATCTGGTTGAGGGAATCTGCATTGGTGCGGTTCTGCTGAAATCCTTTATGCCGGAAACAACAGAGAGAATCCTTGCCCAGTTAAATGCACAGGACAGAGAACTGGAAGACCTTAAGACCTTTGGCCTCTATCCGTCAGGAAATAAAGTAACTGAAAAACCGGAGATTCTTTTCGCCCGCCTTGACCTGAAAGAGGTACTTGCAAAGGTGGCAGAGCTTCATCCGCCGAAAGCAGAAGAACCTGCAAAAGAAGAAAAAGAAGACGTAATTGATATCGAAGCAAAACCGGAGATCACATTTGAAGATTTCGGCAAGCTTCAGTTCCAGGTTGGTAAGATCATCAAATGTGAAGAAGTAAAGAAATCAAAGAAACTTCTCTGCTCACAGGTACAGATCGGCAGCCAGGTGCGTCAGATCGTATCCGGAATCAAAGCACACTACAGTGCAGAAGAAATGGTAGGTAAGAGGGTTATGGTAGTCACAAACCTGAAACCAGCCAAACTTGCCGGTGTACTCAGTGAAGGAATGATCCTCTGCGCAGAAGATGCAGACGGAAACCTTTCCCTGATGGTACCGGAAAAGGAAATGCCTGCAGGTGCAGAAATCTGCTGATCTTTGTATTACTGAGAACAAAGCGAATGGTAGCGAAAATGTGTGAAAACTTACGAATATTATCTTGACAAATACACTCTCAAAAGCTATATTAATATTTAGATAAAGGGGAGTGACTGACTCATGAGTATTCATGATGTCGTCAATTTCGGTGGGTAAAGACTCCAACCGTATCGTGATGAACAGGCGAGGCTTTTATTGTATGTTCCCGTACAATAAGAGCCTCGCTTTTTGTAAAAACTTAAACAGGGGGATTTTGATCATGTCACAGGGTTTTAATCATTTTGATGAGAACGGAAACGCAGTTATGGTAGACGTTTCCGGGAAAAATATCACTTACAGAACAGCAGTTGCCACAGGTGAGATTCATGTAGGAGAAGCAATCATGGAGGCTGTGAAAGAGGGTTCTGTGAAAAAGGGAGATGTGCTTGGAGTAGCACGTGTAGCGGGGATTATGGGAGTGAAAAGGACTTCTGAGTTGATTCCCATGTGCCATCCGCTTCCGATCCAGAAATGTTCCGTAGACTATGAACTGGATGAGATAAACGGAATTATCCGCGCTTTCTGTACAGTGAAAACAGAAGGCAAGACCGGTGTGGAAATGGAGGCACTGACAGGGGTTCAGGTGACGCTTCTGACGATTTATGATATGTGTAAGGCAATTGACAAGCATATGGTAATGTCCAATATTCATCTGGTTGAAAAGACGGGTGGTAAGAGTGGAGATTTTCATTTTTGATATCCACGAATTGCTCTGCAATTTGCAAAATATTTGTTGGGTAAAATGAAAGAAATGTGTATAATGGAAATACAGAATGGCAGATAACGAAAAAAATTATCTGCCCGACAGGGAGGTTTTTATAAAATGAAAAGAGTAGCGATCATTACATCCAGTGATACGGGATATCGCGGAGAACGTGAGGATTTAAGCGGACCTGCGATCCGAGAGATTGTTGAGAAGAATGGATATGAGGTTGTGTCTGAAGATGTTCTGCCGGATGACAGAAAGATGTTGTCAGAGAGAATGGCGGAAATTGCAGACAGCGGCACAGCGGAACTGATCCTGACAACAGGCGGAACCGGTTTTTCACCCAGAGATATTACACCGGAGGCAACGGAGGATATTATTGACAGACGTGTACCGGGGATTCCGGAGGCAATGCGTGCGTACAGCATGACTATCACGAAACGCGCCATGCTCAGCCGTTCTACGGCAGGTATCCGCAAAAAAACACTGATCATCAATCTTCCGGGAAGTCCGAAAGCTGTAAAAGAGAGCCTGGAGTATATTATTGATGCGCTTGGACATGGCATTGAGATCATGACAGGGGAAGCAGGGAACTGCGCAAGATAACCGATGGCGATAACAGGGATAAGAAAGCAGAGAATATAAGCTGACGGCAATAAACGGAAGAGCAGGTACGAAAACAGTATCTGAAACTAAAACAGGAAGGTAAAAGGGATAATCTTATGGGAAAAGTAATTGCGGTTTGTACAAGTGAAAGAAAGGGAATACAGAAGACAAGTGTTCCGGAGATTAAAGTAATTGAGGACTGGGGAATCGAGGGTGATGCCCATGCCGGCAAATGGCACCGTCAGGTAAGTCTGCTCTCTTTTGACAAGATTGAAGATTTTCGCGCCAGAGGTGCAGAGGTAGAAGACGGGGCATTCGGAGAGAACCTGGTGGTTCAGGGAATCGACTTTGCCACACTTCCGATTGGTACGAAATTTCAGTGCAATGATGTAGTCCTGGAGCTGACACAGATTGGAAAAGAATGCCACAGCGGATGTGCGATCTTTAAGAAAATGGGAGAGTGCATTATGCCGAAACAGGGAGTTTTTACGAAGGTTCTCCACGGAGGTGTGATCCACCCGGGGGATGAGCTGGTAATTTTGTAACAGATTTTTTAACCGGATTATAGCAATCCTCATAAATAATGTATATTGATCCGGCTTATCAGAGCGCGAAATCCTGCGTCAGATATCCTTGACGTGTGTTGTTTACAGGGAGTGCTATAAATTAAGATTACATGAGGAGATTGGAAAAAATGATTATTGATACACATGCACACTATGATGACGAGGCCTTTGACACAGACAGGGAAGCGCTTCTTACGTCTATGTACGATGGAGGGATTGAGAAAATTGTGAATGTCTGTGCATCTGTAGGCGGTTTTCAGGATACTGTGGATCTGATGGAGAAATATCCTTTTATATATGGAGCAGTGGGAATCCATCCGGATGATGCAGATAAGATGACACAGGAGACTCTGGATGAGATTCGCAGATTATCCCATATGGACAAGATGGTGGCAATCGGTGAGATCGGGCTGGACTATTACTGGCATAAGGAAGAAGAGGAACATCAGATCCAGAAGAAAATGTTTCGCGCCCAGCTTGACATTGCCAGAGAAGAGAAGCTTCCGTTTATGATCCACAGCAGAGAAGCTGCCGAGGATACTCTGAATATCGTCAGAGAATATATGCAGGGTGGTATGTATGGCGGTATCATTCATTGTTTTTCATACAGCAGGGAGATTGCGGCAGAATATCTGAAAATGGGACTGTATCTGGGAATCGGCGGAGTTGTCACTTTTAAGAACGCAAAGAAACTGAAAGAGACGGTTCAGTATGCACCCCTGTCTCAGCTTGTTCTGGAAACAGACTGTCCCTATATGTCTCCAGAGCCAAACAGAGGTAAGAGAAATTCGTCATTAAATCTGCCTTATGTAGCACAGGCAATCGCAGAACTGAAGGGAATTACAGCAGAAGAGGTCATTGATGTAACCAGACAAAATGCAGAGAAACTGCTGGGAGTTTAACCGAATTAAGTAAGTCCCCTGCGGAGGTTGTGAAAAGCAATAAGCAGTTATTCGGTATAGAGCTACGTAGCGAAGTGGATTGCTATAAAAAAGATGCCGACTGATTACAGTCAGCATCTTTTTTGCTATATACAAATAGGGAATTCATCAATAATCACTGTCATATTCGTTTGAAGAATCATCGGAACTTTCATCCGAAGAGCTGTCAGAACTGTCGGAAGAGTCTTCGGTTCCGTCTGATGTGTCTGCCTGATATTCCCAGGAGTGGATGGATTCTGTATCTTCCACTACATTTCCGGTAGTTTTGTCGATCATGTTGCCCTCCCAGTCAAACTTGACGTTCAGCAGGTTTGTATTTGTGGAAGGCTTCACATTCATGGACATGATTTCCTTAAATTTAGCTTTCAGGTTATCGAGAGTAAACTCATCACCGATCACATTTCTTACACTGTGGGAAGAAGCAAGTTCTTCTGTATAATCATCCAGCATATATGGTCCGTATTCTCCGTTATCGTGATTATAATGCATGACCATAGGTTTCACTTCCGGAGAAAGGATCTGGATGGTTGATTTGCCGTTCAGAGTTGATTTCTGTATGGTAAAACTTGCCATTCCTTCCAGAAGTTCCGGGAGTTCCTGCTGGGTGGAAACGAAGTTTCCGAGGGAGTAGAATATGGTGGTATTGTGTCCCTGGTCATCAGAAAGCTGTCCGTAAGGCTGAAGCACATGCGGATGACCGCCAATGATCACATCAACACCCTGCTGCATCAGAAAAGCGGCCCATTGTTTCTCGTATTCATTTGGCATGGTTTCATCTTCTGTTCCCCAGTGAGCCACAAAGATGATGCAGTCGCTGATTTCTTTGGCTTTCTGGATCATTGTGGTGATCTTATCCTTATCAAAGATATCGATCATGTACTCATATCCTTCGCCTGCACCGGAATTATTGGTGCCGTATGTATAGTCAAGAAAAGCAATCTTAATACCATTCACTTCTTTTACTTTGACAGTGTCTGCATCTTCCTGGGTGGCGTGGATGCCAAGTACAGGAATATCCGGATAATTGGTGCTCCAGAAATCCAGAGTACTTTTCAGATAGTCATATCCATAATCATCGGCGTGATTTGTGGCAGATTCCACTACATCAAACCCTGCTTTGATAATGGCATCTCCCACTTCCTGGGGAGTAGCAAAAGAAGGATAAGTGCTGACAGCATCGTGGCTTGGAGCAAAAACCGTTTCCTGGTCGATCATGGCTACGTCTGCAGCCTGGATCTGGTCCAGAACATGAGTGTAGATATGGTCATAATTCCATATGCCGGAGTCATTTTCGCCGGATTCATACAGCTTGCTGTGATAAAGATTATCTCCAACAGCAATTACACTTGCAGTGGAGATGACAGGTGTTTCAGCCTTGATCTTATCCTGCTGTTCCTTGAGAGCCGCTGCTTCTGCTGCTTCTTTCTGCGGTTTACGGATCAGGGTGTAATCCATCTGATGCATCACCAGAACGAGCAGAACCAGAACAATAACAGAACACAGAAGACTGATCCGGGAGTTGATTCTCTCCCGTAAATTAAGTGGCATATTATTTTTTTTCATAGAAAATTCCCTTTAACTAAAATAGTTCTTAACAGTGAGAATGCTGAACAGTTACAGCAATCTGCAGCCTGTATTGCTGTCCTCAGTACCGTATCCCAAATTCATTGCAGCCTGCATACGGAAATGAGACAGGAGCGTGTGAACTGTAATCTATCTGTTCATTATAACAAATTTCATGGTTCAAAGAAAGAATTAAGAGAGAAATTCTTTGAAAACCTGCCAGAAATGCTTTGTGAGACAAAGTATTTTAGTGTATAATAGGTAGCAATATAACCATAATGTACAAACATGCTACAGCAATGCTATATGGAATTGCTTAAGCAAAAAGAGGGAGGTAACCGGATGAACCATTATGAGGCAATTAATGATGTACTGGTCAATTTATTTAATGAGATTCTGGACCTGGAAGAACGGGCATTGATTACGGGAGAATATAAGAATATTTCCGTCAATGATATGCACATTATTAATGCAGTAGGTATCCGGGAACAGAAGAATATGTCAACAGTAGCCAGAGAACTGAATGTGACTGTGGGTACATTGACGATCGCTGTGAATAATCTTGTAAAGAAGGGATATATCCAGCGTATGAGAAGTCAGGAGGACCGAAGGGTTGTGCTGATCTCCCTGACAGAACAGGGGAAGAAAGCTTATTACCATCATAAAGATTTCCATGAGAAAATGGTACTGGCTGTACTTAAAGGCCTAAATGTGGAGGAGACAGAGGCATTGACGAAAGCTCTGACCAAGCTGCAGGCATTTTTCAGATCATATCAGTAGAAGGAGTAAAGATGGAATATACTGAGAAGGATTTAGTAAAGATCGCAAAAAGGGAAAATAATACGAAGAGAAACTATCTGGTAGTGGATCCGCTTCAGGGAAAGCATATTCCGGTAGTGCCATCAAAGGCACTGGATTTATTTGCTGCTCTGGCAGATACTTTCAGGGAGAAATACAAAGATGAAAAACTTTTGCTGGTGGGCTTTGCGGAGACAGCAACTGCCATAGGTGCTCAGGCAGCGATTACTGTGGGGGCAGATTATATTCAGACCACCAGAGAAGTTATTCCCGGCGTGAATTATCTGTTTTTTTCCGAGGAACACAGCCATGCCACAGAGCAGAAGCTGGTAAAAGATGATATTGACAGAGCAGTGGCGGAGACGGATCGGATCATATTTATCGAGGATGAAGTAACTACCGGAAAAACAATTCGGAATATCATCAGTATTCTTGACAGGGAATATGACGGAAAATTTAAATATTCAGTAGCATCTCTGTTAAACGGAATGAGCGAGGAGAATCTGGAACGTTATAAGAGACAGGGGATTTCCCTGTATTATCTGGTAAAAACGGATCACAGTACTTACGGAGACAGAGCAGAAACATTTAAGGGAGACGGATTTTATTATAAATGTCCGGATAAGGCCGCAGAGTATACAACGATTTATGTTAAAAACCGGATGGATGCCCGCAGACTGATTGATTCCAGGAAATATGAAGAAGCATGTGAGAATCTGTGGAGAGAAATCCGGGAGAAAACCGGAAACATGGCTGATAATATATCTGGCAAAAGAATACTGGTGATCGGCACTGAGGAGTTTATGTTCCCTGCACTTTATATCGGAAGAAAGATGGAAAAAGAGGGAGCCGAAGTAAGGTGCCATTCGACTACAAGAAGTCCCATTGCTGTGAGTCTGGAAAAAGAGTATCCCCTTCACAGCAGATATGAACTGAAAAGTTTATATGATCCGGACAGGAGAACGTTTATTTACGATATAGGAAAATATGACAAGGTATTGATTGTCACAGATTCCCCGGAAATAAAGGAGAGTCAGGAAACGCTGATAAATGCTGTCCGGATGCAGAACAAGGATATTACAGTTGTAAGGTGGTGCTGATTTGAGAAGTTCCTATTCAGAAGAAGATGTGATTTTATTATTGAAGGATATTACCGGGATGGTAGAACCTCAGCCTGCCAAAGTGCGGGAAAAACTGATTCAGTCCGGAAAACATTACAGCGAGATGCTGCCTGTTGAATATGTTCCTACAGATCAGTATATGCAGGTATATCATAATGCGCTGAAACATTATGCGAAGCCGGTTGCCAATGCAGTAGGAATGCTGGCAGATAAGATCATAGAGAATAAGGGAAAGAAAATTGTCCTGGTATCCCTTGCCAGAGCGGGAATCCCAATTGGTATCCTTGTGAAGCGATACATCAAATTCAAATATGGTATAAATGTGCCTCATTATTCCATTTCAATTATCAGAGGAAGAGGGATTGACGATAATGCCATGAAGTATCTGCTTGAAAAGTATAGACCGCAGCAGATTTTATTTGTGGACGGATGGATTGGCAAGGGTGCGATCCTGAATGAATTGAAGAAAGATATCTCTGCATATGAAGGGGTTTCTGCTGACATAGCGGTAGTGGCAGATCCGGCAAATGTTACGGAGCTTTGCGGAACACATGAAGATATCCTGATCCCAAGTTCCTGCCTGAACAGTACAGTATCCGGCCTTATCAGCCGTACTTTTCTGAGAGATGACATAATAGGCAGAGATGATTTCCATGGGGCAGTCTATTACGGAGAACTGACAGATTCTGATCTGTCATATGACTTTATTGAAACCATTGAAAAGGAATTTAATATGGAGAATACACCTGATCTGGAAAAAAGAGTGGAAAGTCAGGGTATTGATGAGGTAATAAATATAGGAAAGAATTTCGGTATTGACGATATTAATCTGATCAAACCGGGGATCGGAGAGACAACAAGAGTATTACTGAGGAGAATTCCCTGGAAGGTGCTGATCGATGAGCGATATAAGGGAAATCCTCAGTTGGAGCATATTGTCAGACTTGCCGAAGAGAAACATACACCTGTAGAATACTATCCACTTACACATTATAAATGCTGTGGAATCATTAAGAAGCTTGCGGATGCGTGAGAAGGGTAATACTTATTCTGTTATTCCGAAAACTTCTGAAAGATAAACTGTTTTCTTAGCCCAGTTCAGATGGGTTTTATATTCATTCATTCTTTCTCTGGTTTTGCTTCCTGCAACAAGGGAAGCAGAATCAGCATTCCAGTTTAAAATCGCCCGTGCGTCAAGGTAGTCATTTCGTGAAACCTGATAAGCTCTGTTTACTACAGGGATCTGTGAAGGGTGGATAACGGTTTTTCCGATGAAACCGCAAAGTCTGTCCTCCCGGATTTCCTGAATCATTCCTTCTTTCCAGCTGTCACCGGCATAATATTCCCATACAGGACCGGAAATCACATAATCCATACCATATACAGTGATAATATCTGAGAAAATATCTGAAACAGGTCTGATGCTGTGAATAGATTCATTGGCATGTCTGCGAAACCCAAACATATGGCACAGATCATTTCCGCCAACACGTATATTCAGTATAAGATCTTCAATTCTGGCTAAAGAATCCCTTAACAAATAGAGAATATCAATTCTGTTTCGCAAATCTATAATGGAGGGACTTTCGTAAATAGGCATCATGTAAAGTTTTTTTGCGACAAGTTCATTGACGAGGATCATCTGCTCAATATAACTTTGTGCGTTATCCGGGCTGAATTTAGGGACGATGAAACCGGTAACAATCTTAATGGATTGCCCAAGAGCTTTTGTTAATCTCTGAATCTGCTGTGGATTCCGAACCCGGATAAATATTTTGGGCAGATAGAATGGCTTTTGTTCATGCTGTATGAATATCTGGCTGAGAGAAGAAATCAGTATCTGCTCGGCTTCTTCAACATGATCGTCGTTTATGGTATCTTCAAGACAGAGAGCAAGAGAAAATCTGTTCCCGAATCTTTCATTTATCAGAGAATCAGTGATGGATATTCTGTTGGCAGGACAATAGAGTAATGGACCTACACTGTAATATAAAACATTATTTTTCATAACACTCCTTCTGACATATCTACAAAAATTCCCGTAAATAGGGTACCTTATAGAAATTCAATAAAATACTGCAGGTAATCCGGCCCATCCCAGTGTGAAGGACCGAGTCAGCAGCTACATCATAGCACATTTCAGGGGAATAAGCCATAGAGGAGTTTTTGACTTATGGAAAGAACAGGGGAATTTTCTTGAAATATAAATAGCAATATGATACAATTTTGAGGTAGAATTTATACGAAAATTTGGAGAAAATTATGGTTCCGCATTATTTTATGAAATTACTGTAGAACTTATCATGAACAGAAATAAGATAAGCAGATATTGAAGGTGAGATACTTATATGTTGGAACACAAAAAAATTCAAAACCTCAGTGATTATTTTGTCGAACTGAACAGCAGGCGGGAGAAAGGTGTTTATTTCTACCGTATCAACGGATATTCTGAAGAAGTCGGCGAATTTATAAAGAAATATTATGATACAGCAAGAAGAACCGGAGTGGTTATCGAAGGGAAGATACCTAATCCCGATGAGGGGAATCTTGCATATTATAATGAAATAATGGGAATGGATTTTCAGATGAGTATGGATTTTATCCATGTCAGTCTGAGAAAATGGCTGCCAAGGATGAATGAGTTTCAGAGACAGAATGTGGCAGCCTCCATTTATGACTCTCTGGATTCCCTGCGAAAAGCCGGGAAAACCGAGAATATGATCAGGAACGCATATATCAAGTTCATGTGCTGGCTGTATTATAAATTTGAACGCATTGTAAATCAGCTTGGAGAGAACCATATCCCTAAAATATTATATGAAGGGCAGATAAGCAATTATGAGTTAATGCTCATATCGATTCTTTCCAATGCAGGCTGTGATGTAGTACTGCTTCAGTATGCAGGGGATCAGGGATATCTGAAAACAGATCCGGGTTCCGTTCTTTCAGACAGTTTGCAGATGGAAGGTTTGCAGCCATTTCCGCAGGGATATTGTGTGAAAAAGGTCAGAGATGAGATTCAGAATGAACTTAACAATGAGAGACTGTATGGAATCAGACCTTCGCTTACAAATTGTACAAATGCATGGATAAAGGGAAACGGCCTGGATGATATCCGCGAGAGCATTCTGTTAAGGGGAAATGACAGCCGTTTTTTTTATAACTGTTTCTGCAGGATAAACGGGGCAGAAGATAAGCTTACTTATGCAAATGAGTTATTCAGATTGCAGCAGGAACTGAGAAATTCAAAGAGAAATACAGTGATCGTAAGTAAAGAGATTCCAAGACCAACGCCGCAGGAAATTTCAGAGATAAAGAGGTCAAACTATACATCCGGAGATCAGATGCTCCTGGGACTTGCGTGTAATATACAGTATGGAGCCAATCCGGAGCTTCAGCGGATCCTGCATAAAACATTTGTGGATGTTATGCTGGCTGAATCTCAGAAGGAAGGGGAAAATCTTAACAGACTGACAAACAGGGCAGTGTATCTGCTGTGCTGGCTGAGAAGATATCTGCCGAAGCTGTTCATAAACTGGAAATCACCGGAGATTGGATGCTTTATTTATCTGGGGGGCTGCCGGAATGAAAACGAAGCTCTGTTTATGAGTTTCCTTGGACGGCTGCCACTGGATGTGCTGATCTTATGTCCTGATCTGAACATTAAGTGCTGTCTGGAAGATAAACTTCTGTATGAGGTCAACTATCCGGAGAGTCTGGCGATCACAGAATATCCGGAAGAGAGTTCTCAGGTAAAGATTGGAACAGCCGCTTATCATGCGGAAAGAGAACTTGATACTCTGATGTATCAGGACAGTGGGATATACAGAAATCAGCAGTATGTGAAGGCGAATGTTATCAATCTGCAGACCATGTATGAAGAGATAAAACTACTGTGGGATCAGGAATTGAAATACAGACCTAATTTCAGCACAGTTAACGGTGTGGTAAATATTCCGGTTATTTTTTCAAAAATCTCAGGAGTGAAGGATGGAAGTGTTTCTCAGTACTGGGAATCAATAGCAGCACTGATCACAGAGGATACTGTTGTTGTGAAAAGTGCTCCGTACATTGAACCAACTGCCTCCGGTCCAATGAAAGCCTTTGCCGTAGAATTTTATAAAAACGGAAAGCTTCTGCGGAATAAAATAAAGAATCATCCCAGATATCCTTATCATCTTCTTCGGGAGGAAATGCAGGAATTTATACTTGACAAGCTGCAGCTTCTGATCGAGCGGAAACTGATAAAGGGTATTGGGGAAAATGGTACAGAATATACAGTGATCGCGCAGATTCTGGATCTGCCGAAGGAGATTCTGCGTCTGATCCAGAAATTTGATTTTACAAAAAAGAATCCGAAACTGATATATATTAATACAGGGGAGACGATGATTTCACTTCAGGATTCGATTCTTGTAACATTCCTGAACCTGGCAGGATTTGACATTCTGTTTTTTGTCCCTACAGGCTATCAGAGTGTGGAGAACTACTTTGCAGAAAAACTGATGGAAGAGCACCAGATCGGGGAATATAAATACGATATGCAGGTTCCGGATCTGAATAACATTTCGACAAACAGTACCCGCCCCTCATGGCGGAGAAAACTTTTCAGGAGAGGTTAGTAGATTATGGGACTTGATTTCGGTAAATCATCTATGGGAAATCCTGCTCAGGCCGGTAATGGTCTTCAGGAGAAAAATGAGATTGAAGTTGTGGAGAAATATGATATTGTCGCTGACAGGCAGCAGATGAATGCTGAGCTGGTCAATTCAAAAGAAGTGGACGATATTGTCAGCACGATCGAAGTTTATAATATGGATACCATTGTATCTTTTGGTGCGAAAGCAGCAGAGGAGATTTCCAAGGCATCTGATGTGGTCCTCAACAGCATGAATATGTCGCAGCTTAATGAGACAAGCGAGATGCTTAAATCGCTGGCAAAGATCATGGATCAGTTTGACATTAATGAAATTAAGGATAATCCGGGACTTTTCGGAAAGCTTTTCGGAAATTTCAGAAAACAGCTGGATAAGATACTGGCCAAGTATCACACAATGGGCGAAGAAGTTGATAAGATTTATGTTCAGCTTAAAGGATATGAGTCTGAAATCAAACAGTCCAACAAAAAGCTGGATACCATGTTTAAGACCAATGTGGATTATTATCATGAACTGGTGAAATATATCCTTGCAGGAGAACAGGCATGTAAAGAGATTGAAGCCTACATTGCCCAGAGACAGCAGGATATGGAGAATACGGGAGATCAGTCTATTCAGTTTGAACTTACCAGTCTGAATCAGGCACTGATGATGCTGGAACAGAGGACACAGGATCTGAGAACAGCAGAGAATGTGGCAATGCAGTCCATTCCCATGATAAAGACTATGGAGTTCAGCAATTACAATCTGGTGAGAAAAATCAATTCTGCGTTTATCGTTACGCTTCCTGTATTTAAGCAGGCACTTGCGCAGGCAATTCTTCTGAAAAGGCAGAAGATACAGGCAGAATCTATTGCAGAACTGGATAAGAAAACAAATGAGATGCTTCTTAAGAATGCCCAGAATACAGTAGATGTATCGAAGATGACAGCTAAAATGGCATCCGGAAGTTCCATTCAGATTGAGACTCTTGAGAAGACATGGGCAACCATTACAAATGGAATCGAAGAGACAAGAAGGATCCAGGAAGATGCCAGAAAGAAACGCCAGGAGGATCAGGTTCGTCTGGAGGCAATCAAACAGGATTTTAACAAACAATACAATGTGCCACCGGTAAGAAAATAAAAACACAGAAAAAAGGGAGGATGAATGATATGCCTATTAATTTATCAAAAGGACAGAAGGTAGATTTAACAAAGAAGAATCCGGGACTTAAGAAGATCATGGCAGGACTTGGATGGGATGTAAACGCTTTTGATTCAGGTTCGGATTTTGACCTGGATGCAGCAGCATTTATGCTTGGTGCCAACGGAAAATGCCCTACAGAGAAAGAATTCATTTTCTATGGCAATCTGAAGCATGCCAGTGAATCAGTCATCCACATGGGAGATAACCTTACCGGTGAGGGTGAAGGTGATGATGAGCAGATCATGATCGATCTGTCAAAGGTTCCGGCGAATATTGAGAGAATTGCGTTTACAGTTACCATTTATGATGCAGAAGCAAGACGTCAGAACTTCGGACAGGTTTCAAACTCTTATATCCGTCTGGTAGATGAATCCAATGAGATGGAACTGATCCATTATGATCTTGGGGAGGACTTCTCCATTGAAACAGCAGTAGTTGTAGGAGAACTTTACAGACATAACGGAGAGTGGAAGTTTAATGCCATCGGAAGCGGATTCCAAGGTGGACTTGCAGCACTCTGCGGTCATTATGGTATTGAAGTAGCGTAATGTAAGAGACAGTCGGCTGTTTGGTAAAAATACTAAACAGTTATCAGGTATGGAGCTGTATAGCGAAGCGGATAAGACAATATGGGAGGAAAAATATATGCCAGTTAGTTTAAAAAAAGGACAGAAGGTCAGTCTTACAAAAGGTAACCCGGGACTTAAGAATGTAGTTGTAGGTATCGGATGGGATATCAATGCTTTTGATACAGGCGGAGATTTCGATCTGGATGCAGCAGCGTTCTGTCTGACAGATTCCGGAAGGGTTTCTGATTCGAACGATTTTGTATTCTATGGAAATCTTGTACATCCGTCCGGAGCAGTCCAGCATATGGGAGACAACCTTACAGGTGCCGGAGACGGAGATGATGAGCAGATTAAGATCGATCTGTCAAAGATTCCTGCCAATATCACAAAGATTGCATTTACAGTTACCATCTATGATGCAGAGGCAAGACGCCAGAATTTCGGACAGGTTTCCAATGCCTTTGTGAGAATCTTCAATGAAGTGACAGGAGAAGAAATCCTCAGATATGATCTTGGAGAAGATTTCTCTATTGAAACAGCAGTTGTATTTGGTGAACTGTACAAGAATGGTGACGAATGGAAATTTAATGCCATTGGAAGCGGTTATCAGGGTGGTCTGGCTGCTTTGTGCAACAGTTATGGTGTAGACGTAGAATAGTGCCGGAGGGCAACAGGAGGGACGAAAATGTCAGTAAGCTTACAGAAAGGACAGAAGGTAAATCTGTCAAAGGAGCATGCAGGATTAGCAAAGGTGATCGTGGGACTTGGCTGGGATGAGGCGAAGCCATCCGGCGGTGGTGGATTGTTTGGTGCATTATTTGGTTCTTCATCACATCAGGCAATCGACTGCGATGCTTCTGCAATCATGTTGAAAAATGGTAAATTTACAGATAAAACAGACCTGGTATATTTCGGCAACCTGAAACATAAATCCGGGACAGTCAATCATATGGGAGACAATCTTACAGGAGCAGGCGAGGGAGATGATGAGCAGATCGTTATTGATCTGTCAAGAGTTCCGGCTGAATATGATAAGATTGTCATTGTTGTCAATATCTATCAGGCAGTAAAGAGAAAACAGCATTTTGGAATGATCCAGAATGCATTTATCCGTCTGGTTGATGCCAGAAACAATAAAGAAATGTGCAAATATAATTTAACTGAGAATTATTCAGGTATGACTGCGATGATTTTTGGGGAAATATACAGGTATAACGGTGAATGGAAATTCAACGCCGTAGGAAATGGCACAACAGATCCCGGACTTGGGGAACTCTGCCAGAGATTTGTGTGAAAATAAAAAGAGGAGCTGTTATGGTTCCTCTTTTTATATAAAATCCGGTAACTGTCTGTCCATGATTGAACAGTTGCAAAACCCGAAAGAGGAGGTTAATTATTATGAATGAAATAAACAAAGAGGAGCGAATGCAGGGCCTGTCCGGACAGCAGGTCAGCGAGAGCAAGGCGAAGTACGGCACCAATGAGCTGGCGAAGAAAGAGACTGAATCACTCTGGTCCATGTTTATCGGTGCATTTGATGATATCTGGATCAAGGTATTATGTGCGGCTCTGGCACTTAAAGTTATCCTGGCTGTGCTGGGAATCTTTGTCCCTGCATTATCCGGCGGAAATGATGTTGTGGAGATCATCAGTATTGTGATCGCAATCGCACTTGCTACCGGTTTCAGTACCCTGTCAGAGTACAGAAATACTTCAAGAAGTGAGGCGCTTCAGGAAGAATACAGCAAGACTTATGCCAAAGTTGTAAGAGACGGAAAGCTGGTCAATATTCTTACCAGTGAAATCGTTAAAGGTGATACGATCCTTATCCAGGCAGGAGATAAGGTTCCGGCAGATGGTCTGTTATTTGAAGGTAAGATCAAAGTATCTCAGGCGGCATTAAACGGTGAATCAAGAGATGAGAACAAAGCAGCAGTAACCAATATGGACGAGGCAGAATCTACGGATTACTCCTCACATGGAAAAGTCTTTATGGGTTCTGTTGTGACTTCAGGCGAAGGTTACATGATTGCAACTGTTATCGGAGACAGTTCTGAATTAGGAAAGATAAACAAAGCTCTGACAGATACCTCCGAGGAAGAAGAGCGAAAAGATACTTCCAGCCTGAAGCTGGAGGGTGTGGCAGCAGGTATCGGTAAACTGGGTGTGTCAGCTGCAGCGATCGCAGGTATCCTTCATGTTGTCCTGACTCTGATCAGGGCAGATCAGGCAATCACTGTTGTTTCCGTTCTCCTTGTAATAGCAGAAGCAGTTATGCTTATGGCTTCTATCGTGATCATGGCAGTTCCGGAGGGACTCCCGATGATGAACAGTCTGGTTCAGTCAATGAATACAGAGTCCATGTATAAAAAGAATATCCTTGTCAGCCACAAGGCGGCATTTTCAGATTCTGCTTACATGAACGTGCTGTTCAGTGATAAAACCGGAACGATCACACAGGGTAACCTGTCACTGGTAGAATTTATCACAGGTAACGGTGAGATTGTGGATTCCATTCAGAGCAGGGAGTTTATAGAAGCTATCACTCTGAATAACCTTGCAAAGATTTCCTCAGAGGGAAAGGCAATCGGAAGTAACAACATGGACAGAGCACTGCTCTCTTATGCCATTGATCATGGTTATAATGATTATGACAATGATCCGGAGAAGGTAGAAGAGATCAGCGGATTTGATTCCGAGAAGAAATGTGCCACTGTAAAACTGAAAAACGGACTTGTTTACTGGAAGGGTGCTACAGAGAATATCATTGATAAAGTAACACATTACATGCTTCCGGACGGGGAAGAAAGAGAGTTTACAAAGGCAGATAAAGATAAAGTAGAAGAACAGATGCATGCACAGGCAAAGAGAACCATGAAGCTTCTCTCTGTAGCGAAAATCAGCGATGGAAAGACTGTTCTTATGGCAGTTCTGTGTCTGCGTGATAATGTCAGAACAGATGCGGTTGAGACTGTTCAGATTCTCAATGATGCAGGAATCCAGGTAGTTATGGTTACCGGTGATGCAGAGGAAACTGCAGTAGCCATTGCAAAAGAGGCAGGTATTCTTGCAGATGAGAAGAAGGATGTGGTTCTTACCCATGAAGAAATGGAGAAATTATCAGATGAAGAGCTGAAGAAAGTTCTCCCGAACCTGAGAGTGGTAAGCCGCGCGAAACCGCTTGATAAGAAAAGACTGGTATCTCTTTCACAGCAGATTGATAATGTCTGTGGTATGACTGGTGACGGTGTGAACGATGCTCCCGCATTAAAACAGGCAGACATTGGTTTTGCAATGGGAGATGGTACAGCAGTTGCACAGGAGGCAGGAGATGTTGTTATCCTTAATAACAGTCTGACTTCCATTAAAGACTGTGTGCTTAACAGCAGGACTATGGCGAAATCTGTTGGAAAATTCCTCATTTTCCAGCTTACTGTAAATATCAGTACTCTGTTAATGAATATCATTGCACCGATCCTGGGATGGACAGAGCCGTTTTCCATTGTCCAGATCCTTTGGATCAACCTGATCATGGATACACTGGCTGCCATGGCGTTTGGTGGAGAACCTATTCTTGACAGATATATGAAAGATCAGCCGGCAAAGAGAACAGATAATATTCTGACTCCGTACATCAAGTCAGCGATCGGAGTAAGTGCAATATTTATTACCCTTGGTTCTATCCTGATACTTGAGAATATCGGCGGCATTACCAGTTGGGTAATCCCTGCGGGCTGTGCAGATCCGGAGCTTTATGAGAAAACATTTATGTTTGCGTTCTTCATTTATGCGATTATCTTTAACAGTCTGAATACCAGATCTGAGAAGTTTAATCTATTTGAGCATATCGGGGAGAATAAGAACTTCGTACTGGTAATGGGAGCAATCTTTGTTCTTCAGACCATTATCATTGAAATCGGCGGAAAAGTATTTAACACAACTCTGCTTGAGCCAAAGGCATTACTGGTATCCATGGTACTTGCAGTACTTATTATACCGGTGGATCTTATCAGAAAAGCAATCATGAGCAGGTAAACAATACGTATGAAATAATAATTATGGGGCTGTCGCAGGTAATAACAGTGCGGCAGTCCCATTTTTGGAGGAAGCGAATGAATGGCATTTTATGCGCGGACATGGACAATACCATAATATATTCGTATAAGCGCAATATCGGTGAAAATAAATTAAATGTTGAGTTATATAATGGAAGAGAAATCTCGTTTATTTCTGAAAAAACGCATGATCTGTTGAAAAAAGTAAGTGAGAAGATGACTATCATACCAACATCCACAAGGACGGAAGAACAGTATAAACGTATTGATCTGGATATAGGAATCGTACCCTATGCCCTTGTCTGTAATGGAGGAGTACTGCTGGTAAATGGTAAGCGCGACAGAGAGTGGTATCTGGAGTCGCTGCAAATGATCCGGAACAGCAGACCGGAAATGGAAAAAGCGCAGCAGATTCTTGCCGGGGATTCCAGACGAAAGTTTGAGCTGAGATTTCTAGATGAGCTTTTTATTTTTACAAAATGTGAAAAGCCAGAGGAAGTGGTTGAAGATCTGCAGGCAAAACTGACTACGAAGCTGGTGGACGTATTTCATAATGGAGAGAAGGTATATGTTGTTCCTGTAAATCTGAGTAAGGGAATGGCTGTGAGAAGACTTCGAAAGAGGTTGCAGCCTGCATATATCATAGCAGCCGGAGACAGCGAATTCGATGTTTCCATGGTGGAAGAAAGCGACCTGGGATTAGTTCCGTCCGGATTTAAAAAGATTTACGGTAATGGTAGCGACAGATTCAAAGAGACAGTGATGGAAATGGAGGCAGGAAGACTGTTTTCGGAAACATTACTTGAGAAATGTTTGGTTTTATATTTTAAAGAGCCGGACTGACTGCAATTCTATAAAATATTGCAGTCAGTCTGGCTCTTTGTTATATCAGGCTGTTAATCCATACTGACGCGGATTCCGCTCTGACGTTCAGATGGCTGAATGATAACCGTAACATTATCTCCTCCATGCCACTCAAACTGATAAGACTCTCCGGAAGTCTGGCCGATGAAAGTTTTCCAGTAATTCGTTTATTTCATGTATTTTTCCAGAACCGGAAACTGTACAGGTCCGATGTCCAGAATCCGGCGGTGAAATTCTTTCAGGTCGAAATCATCTCCAAGTCTTTTCTGACAGACTGTTTTCAAGTCAAGGAAATTCAGATATCCCCAATAGTATTTCAGATAGTTACCGGGAGTTTCCACAATATACTGATAGATTTCGGCAGCAGTGGAAGCATTGTTGATGCCAAATGCTTTCAGAAAGACAGCAGTGCGGGCTGCATCCCAGCCCCTGTAATGAATGCCGATATCGATCAGGGAGTAAATGCACAGATTCATACTCCTGTTTAACCAGGCAAACCGGACGGCATTTTTGGCGGAATCCGGATCATTCATAAGGGAGGCGGCATATTCATAGCCGTATGATTCCACGTAGGTTGCCCAGCCTTCCACGTAGCCGGAGGAGGTGACCAGATATCTGATGTCAGAGGGATTGTTTTCGGCAAAAGAAACTGTCTGATAAAGGTGACCGGGAAATCCTTCATGTGCCAGTGTGCCGAAAAGCTCCAGAGAAGAGGTACGTCCGGAATCGTTGATATAGATTACGTTGGGGGTTCGGGTATCCACAGGCGGTGTGAGGTAAAAAGCAGGACTTAAAAATTTTTTCATGGAAGGATGAACGGTGCGGAGTTCGTAAGTGGCATCTTTCAGTTCCGGGAAATCTTTTTTCATCAATTCCGGAAGCTTCTCCAGCATCTGAGTCGGTGTCAGCGTAAGTTCACCGGAACATTGATTCAGCCTGTCGATCAGGGAGGAATTCTGTTTCAGCAGGGAAGATATCTCCCGATAGTCGGACAAAAGCTGAGCTGACAGCCTTTTTTCAATTTGTCCGACAGGTACATAGGTTCCTGTCTGGCTTTGCAGCAGGTAGAGGTAATATTCACGCCCACCCTCAAAAAATGCCAGGCCCCGGCTGCTTTTGCCTGTACCGCGAAGACTTTCCAGACTGTCTGCCAGTTCCTGATAAGCAGGGATCACTTCGGTTAAGATCAGTTTATGATGATATGTACAGAGTTTTTTCTGATCTTCGCTGCTAAATGCAGGGTTGGAGAAAGCTTTCAGTTTCTGCGCAAAAATATCATCCATGTAGTTGGAATCAGGATTCGCGACAAAAGACTGACATTGTTTCAGGATACGGTCCAGAGTTGTGTCGCTCATGAAAAGCCCTGACTGGGATTTCTGCTTTTCCAGTTTTATAATACTTTGAAAATATGGCCTGACGGTACTCAGAAGTTTCAGATAATCAGAGATATCTTCTTTTGTCCGGAAAGTATATTCCGCCAGAAGAATGGGAAGTTGTGCCTGCACACCCAGGCCTGGTCCCAGCGGCTCATCCAGGGCGCTGTTTTTTCCAAGGGAGGCTCTGGTGTGAAAATAGAGAAGAAGCATATCACAGGTAAGCCGGTTTTCTTCGGAGAGTCTGGAATAGGCAAAGGATTTCAGCTCTTTCTCATATTCCTGACAGAGACTGGTGGTCTTAGCCGGGTCAGAAAGTGCAGTTCCAAGAGTTGCCTCGGGCTTTCTGATACCTTTTTTTTCAGGGTGTGCAAGAGTGTAGTGAAGGGTGAGGGTATTGCTGCATACTTCGGACCGGAATAATTTTTCCGTAAAGGTCTGAAAACGGGAGTTTTCAGAAACAAAGTGGTCGGAGAGAACACCCATGCTGATGCCAATGGCAAAGACCAGACACAGGCTGAGGATTCTTTTAGGGATATTTTTATAAATACGCATATCCACCTCGGAATCTGCTTTTTACTATCTTATTGAAGGAAAGCATGAAGTATGCTTTCAGTAACATAACATCCTTTCAAATGCTCGTCACACTTTTTTCATTTGACAAAATTGGGATGCTATGTTAACATACACAAATGCGTAACAAAATGTAATAAAAATGTAATAATTTTACAGCGATGTATAACAGGAGTTGATTAGTAAAATGAATAATAAAATAAAGACAATTTTGATGGCAGCAATTATGAGCTCTGTGGTTCTGACACAGGGGGTATGTGTAAGCGCAGCACAGTTTGATGATGGCGCATCAGCGTTTTCTGATGGAACAGGAAGTGTAAGTGCTCTGGCAAGTACACTGGCGAAGCAGACAGAGGAACAGACACAGGAGTTTGTTGCGAAAGAAGAGGAAGCAGCTCAGATTCGTGAAGAACGAAGAGTAGAGAAAGCGGAAAAGGCTTCTGAGAAGGCAGAGCAGGAAAAAACAGACGCGTTGGAGAGTATTCAGCAGACAGTTGAGGATACAAAGAAAAAAATTGCCGAAGAAGCAGAAGCGAAACGTCTGGCAAAGAGACAGGAAGTGGTAAACTTTGCGCTGCAGTTTGAAGGAAATCCTTATGTTTATGGCGGAACAAGTCTTACAAACGGTGCAGACTGCTCAGGATTTGTAATGTCTGTATTTGCCAATTTCGGTTACAGTCTTCCACGTGTGGCTGCAGCGCAGTGTGAGGCCTCCACAAAGAAAGATATCAGCCAGCTTGAGCCGGGAGATCTGGTATTCTACGGAAGCGGATATATTGATCATGTGGCACTTTATATCGGAGATGGAAAGATTATCCATGCCAGCAATGCTGCTACAGGAATCAAGATTTCCGATTATGATTATGAGAAGCCGGCAGCTGTAGGTACGTTCATGGAATAGCTGTAACGCCTAAAATTATATGATTCGACAAATTGCACAAAGAATGTCGAGAGGTGGGAAAAGTGGATAAAGTCATACACACTCTATCCACATACCCGGTTATTGAAAAATCCCGTAAATTAAAGTTATACACAAAGTTATCCACATTATCCACATTTTATGTATGTGGAATACTCGATTTACATAAGGAAAAAAGAAACAAATGTTTTGTGTAAAATGATAAATCGACATTTTTGGACGAAAAAATCCACAAATCTATTGACTTTTTTATATTCTAAAAAACATATAATATTGTACAAAAAAGACAAAATATAACAATATATATATAAATAATCAGAATATTCAAAAAGATATTCTACTAAAAAATACAACAACAATGAAAAAAAGAATACATTTGACAGAAACAGGAAATTTCCACATAGGAGAGACAGATGTGGATGAGAAATGCACAAAATGAATTCGGGTGGGGATAACTTTTCATCTTAATCCAGCCCATCAGAGTGTGAAATCCTGCGTCAGATAAAATCAGCCGGATGAATATTTACTATTCATCCGGCTGATTTCTGATATATACTATTTTTGTTTCATCCGTTTGATGACTTTCAGACGGGTAAATTCCTCACGTTCTTTCTCCTCCAGTGCATTCTGGATATCTTTGGTCAGTGCCTCGTACTTCGGAATAGTGATATTCTTCAGAGCATTGGCACGTTTCTGAGTTTTCTTGATATTGGCTGCAAGGCGGATGGCTGCATTTTCCACCATGGACAGGCGGATGGACAGCTCTTTTACCTTTTCAAAGGCAGCCTTGGCTTCGTCCAGAGACATCTTTGTGCTGTAGTAGGCATAGGTGGGAGTGTTAGTGGTTTTGTCATATTCCACCAGAGGAATTTCCGTACCCATAACACTTCGGGTTTTAATGCGTATAGAGTTCTCGACAGGAACCGTACACGCGATCTGCTGGACAAAGGCGATACCAATCTCCATATTGGCTTTCTGCAGTGCTGTATAGGCAGTGCGGAAAGTCACATCAATCTGTGTCTGGATATCCTTTGCCTGATCGATCAGCTCCATCATTTCACGAATCAGGATGTTACGCTTCTTGTCCATCAGCTCATAGCCCTGACGGGAAAGCTTCAGTGAGTTCTTTGCAAGTATCAGGTTTCCCTTGGTGGGAAAGGTATTCGGATCCATGTAATCACCTCGCTTCTTTTAGCGTACTGTTTCGTGATAGTACTTGTCGAGGATCTTCGTATCAATTCGGTCGAGCTCTTCTTTCGGAAGAAGTCCCAGAAGCTCCCAGCCCTTATCCAGGGTTTCGGTGATGCTTCGGTTCTCGGTTTCAGACTGGCCGACAAATTCACTCTCAAAGGCTTTACCAAATACCAGATAGCGTTTATCCAGCGGGGAAAGCTCATCCTCACCGATAACGGAAGCAAGGGCTCTGGCATCTCCAACCTTTGCATAGCAGGAGAAAAGCTGATTTGCCACGTCCTGATGGTCTGCTCTTGTATAGCCTTCACCGATACCGTCCTTCATCAGACGGGAAAGAGATGGCAGTACGTTAATAGGCGGATAGATTGCCTGTCCATGAAGCTGTCTGTCCAGAACGATCTGACCTTCGGTGATATAACCGGTAAGGTCAGGGATCGGGTGAGTGATATCATCGTTTGGCATGGTCAGGATCGGGATCTGGGTTACGGAACCCGGTTTGCCTTTTACGATACCTGCACGTTCGTACAGGGTTGCAAGCTCACTGTACAGATAACCCGGATAACCTTTACGGGACGGAATCTCACCTTTGGAGGAGGAAACCTCTCGCATGGCCTCGCAGAAGGATGTGATGTCTGTCAGGATGACTAGGATGTGCATTCCTTTTTCAAAAGCAAGATACTCTGCGGCAGTGAGGGCGATCTTCGGTGTAAGAAGACGTTCAACAACCGGATCATTTGCAAGATTCAGGAACATAACTACATGGTCTGCAGCACCGCTTTCCTCGAAGGTACGGCGGAAAAATTCCGCTACGTCATATTTGACGCCCATTGCCGCGAAAACAATGGCAAAATCTTCATCAGAGTCCTCTCCCAGAGAAGCCTGCTGTACGATCTGTGCAGCCAGCTTGTCGTGTGGAAGACCATTTCCGGAAAAGATCGGAAGCTTCTGTCCTCGGATCAGGGTGGTCAGTCCGTCGATTGCGGAAATACCGGTGTTGATATAGTTTCGGGGATATTCACGTGCTACCGGGTTCAGTGGCAGACCATTGATGTTTAATTTTACATCCGGGGTGATGTCCCCCAGACCGTCGATGGGCTGTCCGATACCGTTAAAGGTTCGTCCGAGGATTTCCGGGGAAAGCCCGATCTCCATGGGACGTCCGGTCAGCCGGGTATGGGTGTTGCCTAAGGACATACCGTCTGTTCCTTCAAAAACCTGGATAACAGCCTTGTCCTCATAAATCTCAATAATACGGCCGATCTTGCGAGTCCCGTCATCCATGTGAAATTCAACGATTTCCTCATAGGAGGCATTCTTGACGCCTTCCAGGACCACCAGAGGTCCGTTTATTTCGCTTAAGCCTAAATATTCAATTGCCATAAACTTCTCCTCTCTGTTACGACTCATAGCCGGTTATGGCTATGAATGTAACTGTTCCGGCATCAGCCGTTTTTTTCCATTATGTTATCATAGAAAGTATCAATGTCCTGCTTGTATTGGTCGAATTTATCAAGCTGATTATTTGCCACATCATATTTAATGGAAATAATTTTTTCAAAAATGTTGTTCCCCTCTTTCAGTACGGAAACCGGCATTCCACGGTTGATGAGTGCACGGCATTTTTCATAAAGATAGAGGATCGTTTCCATCATTTTAAACTGTTTTTCCATTGGTACGCAGGTGTCTTCTGCGTGAAAAGCGTTCTGCTGGAGGAAGCCCAGACGGATGACTCTGGCAATTTCCAGCGTCAGTTTCTGGTCATCCGGAAGAACGTCGCTTCCGATCAGCTTGACGATCTCCATCAGGGAGCTCTCCTGATTCAGGATTGCCATGAGCTGATTCCTGTCTGCTACAAATTTCGGGGAAACATGTTCTCTGTACCATGGAGTCAGGTCTTCCAGATATTCACTGTAGCTGGTGAGCCAGTGGATTGCCGGGAAGTGACGGGCATAGGCAAGGGATTTGTCCAGTCCCCAGAAGCAGCGGACGAAACGTTTGGTGTTTTGTGTGACAGGTTCTGAGAAGTCACCACCCTGTGGAGAAACTGCTCCGATAATGGAGACAGAGCCTTCGGTTCCGTTTAAGTTCTGCATCATTCCTGCACGTTCATAGAATGCGGACAGCTTGGATGCCAGATATGCAGGGAAACCTTCCTCTGCAGGCATTTCCTCCAGACGGCCGGACAGTTCTCGAAGAGCTTCTGCCCAACGGGAAGTGGAGTCTGCCATGATAGCTACGTCGTAACCCATATCCCGGTAATATTCCGCAAGAGTTACACCTGTATAAATAGAAGCTTCACGCGCCGCAACCGGCATGTTGGAAGTATTGGCGATCAATGTGGTTCTGTCCATCATCAGGTTTCCGGATTTCGGGTCGATCAGTTTACTGAAATCTTCCAGAACCTGAGTCATCTCGTTTCCACGTTCTCCGCATCCAATGTAGATGATAATGTCTGCGTCAGACCATTTTGCAATCTGATGCTGAGTCATGGTCTTACCTGTACCGAAACCTCCCGGAACAGCGGCTGTACCGCCCTTTGCGATAGGGAAAAGAGTGTCCAGGATACGCTGGCCTGTGACAAGCGGGACGCTTGCGGGGAAACGTTTGTGGGTTGGTCTCGGGATACGGATCGGCCATTTCTGTGCAAGTGCCAGATCTTTGGTGGTTCCGTCTGCGAACTGAATGGTTACGATCGGTTCCAGAATGGTGTATGCTCCGTCAGATGCCGCGTGGATAACTGTGGCTTCTGTAAGATTCGGAGGAACCATGGATTTATGGAGAATGGAGTCTGTTTCCTGAGTTTCTGCGATAACAGAGCCGGGACCTACAACATCTCCTTCTTTTACTATGATGTGAGTGTTCCATTTCTTTTCTGTGTCAAGAGAATCAACGCTGACACCTCGTGAAATATATTTGCCTGAGGCTTTGGCAATCTCTTCCAGAGGGCGCTGGATACCATCAAAAATATTGTGGATGATTCCAGGTCCCAGAAGTACAGAAATGGCATCTCCGGTTCCTGTAACTGTATCGCCCGGTTTCAGTCCTGTAGTCTCCTCGAAAACCTGTACGGTGGTCATGCCTTTCTTCAGGCCGATGATCTCACCTACCAGATGTTCCGGACCTACATAGACCATCTCGGAAATCTTAAATCCGCTGTCGCCCTTCAGATAAATGACGGGGCCGTTGACACCGTAGATAATACCTGTATTACTCATGTTCTGGTCCTCCGTCAAACTTGAATTCTTTGTATGCTGCCTCAAAATTTCCTGCAAAAGAGTGATCGATCAGGATGTTTTTCTGAGGAATCGTAGCGCGGATACCGCCAAGAAAAGAGTCCTTTGCAAGCTGGATAGCAGTACCTGTTGTATGCTGAAGTTTCTCTGCAAGAGATCTGTCCTCCGGAGAGAGATAGATGGTAATCTCATCATTTCCCGCGAAATCCAGAGCTTCTTTGATCTTAGCAGTTAAATAGTTCTCATACTCCGGAGTTTTGGTAAAGGATTCCAGAAGTCCTTTTACTTCGGAGAAAATTTTCTCTTTTAATTCGTTTTGTTTTCTGGTCCAGTCACGCTTGATCGTGAGCTGTTCTGCGGAGAGAGCCTTGTTTATTTCACGTCGGGCGCTGGCAGTTTCCGCTTTGATCTGTGTCTGGGCGTTTTCTTCACTGAGAGTTTTGTGTTCTTCTGTCATTTTCTCCAGAGCCGCTTTATGCTCATCGAGAATGGCGGCAGCTTTTTCGTGGGCTTCCTCTACAGTGATATCATAAAAATGGCTGAGTTTTTCATCAATTGTCATGTTAACACCTGCCTGTAATATTTAGATTGTAACTGTTCACTCCGTTCACAGTAACGTAGCCAAAATTCATTCCAGATTGCCTGTGGCAATGGGATTTTGGCTTGTATGTCTCGAGATAGTGGTGTGTGAACAGTAACATTAGATTTACTATTGGTAACTGTTTTACAGTTTTAAACCAATAGCTTCATTCACATATGAAGTGATAAAATCCGGTTTGCGGCCAGTACCGTGCCTGTCGGGAATTTCGATAATCAGAGGGGTCTTGTGATGAAGCTTTACATCATCTATAATTTCGGGAAACTCCCGGCCGAATTTCTCGGTCAGGAGTATGATTCCGATTTCTTTATTGGAGATAGCTTTCTGCAAAGCATCTTTTAATTCATCATGTGTGTGTACGACCACGCCCTCTACACCTGCCAGTCTCATCCCTGTGTAGGTATCGATATTGTCGCTGATCAAAAACATCTGCATCTTATAACTGTCCCAGGATCATGAAGGAGATGATCAGTCCATAAAGGGCAACACCTTCTGCAAGACCTACGAAAATAAGGGATTTACCAAGGATACTCTGATCCTCGCTGATAGCGCCTAAGGCTGCGCTTGCCGCACTGGCAACGGCAATACCACCACCGATACAGGAAAGACCTGTTACAAGAGCTGCTGCGATATAACCCATACCTGTTGCAAGTGTGCCTTCAGAGCCTGCAGCAGCCTGTACGGAAGAAGCACCTGTGAACATAACTGCAATGGCGATAAGCATGGTTCCAAAGAAGAAGAATGCGTTTACACCGAGAGCTGTTTTGTAACGTCCGCGGTTTTTTTCACCGATGAGATAGTAGCCAAATGGAAGAATGATGCTGAGTACCAGTGCGATTGCTAAAATGATCTGTGCGATTGTTGTCATAATTAAATCTCCTCTTAGTTCTTGATTTTGCTGTTCATATATATCATATTTATTCGGCTTTGAATATCTGGCTGACCGACAGATATGGGTTTCCCGAGGATGATATATAAATGAAAATAGTATAATTTCTGATGATCTTTCTGTCTATTTTACAGAGCGGAACGGCTCAAATTTACGTCCTGTACCTTTGTAGAAGCGGCTGAACATTTCATAATATTCCAGACGAAGCACCTGGATACCGACGATCAGGCCCTCCATACCACATACAAAAAGGTTTCCCAGAACTACTACTATCCAGTTCAGGTTTCCGCTTTCTGCGCCTGCAAGCATGAGAACGACTTCCATCATCGCTGCATGGCTGACTGCGAAAGCTCCGATACGGACGAAAGAAAGGGTATTGGAGAAGTAGCTTAACAGGACTTCAAACATTTCAAAAAGTCCCTGTACAACGAACATTCCCTTCTCTTTTGGCATAAATTCTGATTTCTTCTCAATGAGGGCTGTAAGTGGCTCTTTCAAAAAGATCAGGATCAATGGTACGCCGAACATGATAAACAGTACGATTCCGCCGGGAAGTGTTTTGCCATTCAGTATAAGTGCAATGGAGACAACTGCAGAGCCGTAGAATACCAGACCAGCTACTGAGTTTGTATCAAACCAGATGTGTTCTACATCTCCGGCTTTCCAGGCATTCAGGATGTTAAATACCATACATAAAAGGATCAGGCACATACCAAAACCAATGGCAACAATAAATACTGTATTCAGCTTTCCGATAAACGGAACTGACATCATATTGTTCATCGGGCGAAGCCACAGGGCTGGTATCACATCTTCGAATCCGAAGATACTTCCGAACATAAATCCGAAGATTGTGGAGAACACACCTGCACAACTGATAATGCCTGCCAGTGTGATATGTTTGAATTTATAAAGCAGGAAACCACCGATAAAGAGCAGCAATCCCTGCCCCACATCACCGAACATTGCACCGAAAATAAAGGAATAAGTCAGTGCCACAAACCATGTTGGATCCATCTCGTTATAGGCCGGAAGACCATACATTTTGATGTACATTTCAAATGGTTTAAACAGTTTCGGGTTCTTCAGTTTCGTTGGCGGCTGCTGGTGTATACCTGGCTTCAGATGTTCGTCCTCTTCACCGTCAATAATACAGAAAATGCGGCTGTCGTCTTTGATATCATTCTGGAAAGAATGGGCATCTTTCTCTGTCATCCATCCACATAAGATATAGAAAACGTCTTTATCCCCATGTGTACATGCTGCAAGTCTGCGCACATCAAAGTTACCGGAAAGCTGTGCGATAGCATTGCGGGAGGCAACAATATCTTTCTGGTTTCTAAGAAGAAAATCTGCTTTTTTCTGATCGGCAGATGCCAGATCAGCAGCAGCTCTGTTGCGTGTTTCAGTCAGTTGTTCGAAAGCTTCTTTTGCTGTTCCCTCATAAGTATCCGGCATATAAATACGCTCGAAGTGCATGGAAGAATAGACGGCTTTTACTTTCTGGGCTTCGTGCTCCGGGACAAAATACAGACCCCAGACATACTGGTCATCTTCATCACATTTAATGAAAATTGTGTCCAGATTTTCGTAAATATACTTTTCAAATTTCTGGTAATATTCCTTCTCAATCCTTCCGAAACGGAAGTGGATGAACTGGAATTTCAGGATTGAGGAAATATTGTAATTAATATTTCTGAACGGGCGGATCACTCGCAGAGATTCATCCAGAGCTGCAAGCTGACTTTCCAGATCAGCACGTTTATTGCTTAGTTCCTGATAATCAGACTGAATCCGGCGGATTGTATTTAAAGCCTGTTCAGTATCCATGGGTTTGGCAGAAATCTTCTCCGGATCTGCCAGTTCATCATAGAAACTGTTGGCAGTAGAGAGTGCTTCCTTATATGGATTGATTTCCATAAACGGAGAAAGACTCTCTACTGCGGTCAGCTCGGAAAGGGCATTTTCCAGATGAATTTCGTACTTGGAAAGATAGGTGTTTACCACTCTGTCAATATCGGTCTTAGGACCGGTAATGCTCAGGAACTTCATTTTCTCAATCATAAATTCACCTCCTGGTTAATGTTCTTTAAACTGCGAAGCAGTTATTCAGTTATGCGCCATATAGAAATCAACTGTTGCAAATATAACGCATGGCTTCATCATGCTGCACACCGTAACGTACGCATTCAATGGCGATAGTCAGGCGGTTTACTTCGTGTTCCTTGTTATACAGATAAGAATAGATCACTGCTACAGAATATGGATTTCTGTGGGATTCCTTCTCAAGGATTGAGCGGTGGATGTGGTTGTAGAATTCTTCCAGATTGGCTACGGTAAGCTGTTCATATTTGTTTCCGTACCATGTTTTCTGGAAAATTCTTCGACCTTCTTCGTATGAAGGTGCTTCCACCAAAGCTGTGATCTCTTCTTTCTTTAACTTATAATTTACAGGGATCAGCAGGGCATAAATACTTGCCGGATCCATGTTGTAATACCTTTTGGAACGCTGGATAAACTGCAGGTTCAGCATATCAAATTTCTCGCCGTAAGTGCAGGTAATCTCTTCCAGATCTTTACCTTTAAACAGCTTCTTACGGATGTTCCAGATCTGGGTAAAATAGTACAGATCCAGTGCCATACCATAGTCGAAGAGAAGTGCTGTTTCATGCTCCTGGATCTTCGAAAGCGGGATATAAAATTCGTTTCCTTTGAGGCAGGAGATCAGTTCCTCCATGGTGGAACAGGTAGTGATCCGGTCTACATCAATATTGGAATGCAGACGGAAAAATTCACGGTACGGAGAAACATCTACAGGATCCGTGTCGCGGTGATCGAAGATATTTGTCATGACTTCCTTCAGTACACGGATTTCATATCGCTTGGAATACAGATCCAGAAATTTACGCTGCTCCGGGTTGGCAAAGTGATAAATTCTGGAGAAATTCTGGAATATGGATTTCTTCAGAAGCTTCTCAATCTGGCCACGGTGCAGGGTATTTTCATCCAGTGCATCCCACCTGGAAGAGTATTCCGGCATTCGCTTCAGATAGGCGGCTACCTGCGTGACATCGGAGAGTTGGAGGATTTCCTCGAACTGATCCATGGTAGTAAGCCTGCTTTGCATTGCGCGGATTTTCGTGGAAAGTCCGCTGTAGGAGAGTACGCCTCCCATTGTTTTTCACTTCCTTTCCTGATGTCATCTAGAGTGTGTCTGAGACAGATCTTTACATAGTTAGTATTTTCTCAAACAATTCTCTGGAAAGTTGTGAGTGCTGCTGTTCGTAATGAGCATCCAGTGAAGAAAAGGTAGCGTCTGTGTCTGCACGTAACTGTGCCAGGCGAGAATCTTTTTCTTCTTCCAGTTGCTGACGGATCCGTCGAATCTGCTCTGCTGTCCGGGTCTCCAGCTGCTCGTCATAATTTTTACATTTCTGTTCTGCCTCTTCAGAAAGCTGTTGCTTTTGCCGGTCGCAGTCTTCCATGATGCGTTGGGCTGTAAGCTCGATTTCAGATAATTTGTTAAGTATCTGCTCCATCTTCAACCTCCTTGGTTGTCAAAATTTTACAAAAAAACCAGATTTACTATGTGAAAAATAGTAATATCTGTTAGATATCATACACCCTTTTGTTAAAAAAAACCATCTAAATTTTTTTCAGAAATAAAAAAATTGTTATTTTTTAGACAAGTTAAAGAAATCTCCTGCGAATATCTGTCCGGGATGTAATTGACGTTAGGAGTATGGTATGGTAGTTTATTGGTGGCAGGAAATTGCACGCACATCTTGCGTAAAGCATTTTTCAAACACGCTCTGGAGATATAAGAAAAGGAACAGGAGATTTTTATGAGATTAAGAAATATTCCGGGAGCTCAGGATGCAATTCTGGAGAGCCCTTATGTGGTGCAGGAGCCACAGACAAAGAAAGGACACTGGGGGGAGGTTTTTGTGAAAAAGCAGCCTCTTCATATTGAAGTAGGGATGGGAAAAGGAAGATTTCTTATGGATCTGGCCCGTCTGCATCCGGATATCAATTATATAGGAATCGAGATGTATGACAGCGTTCTTCTTCGCGCATTGCAGAAGAGAGAAGAACTGGAGGAGAATGGAGAGGTTTATTCTAATTTATTTTTTATGAGAGTGGATGCCAGACTTCTGCCGGAAATCTTTGAGAAAGGTGAAGTAGATAAGATTTATCTGAACTTTTCCGATCCATGGCCAAAAGCCCGCCATGCAAAACGTCGCCTGACATCCAGAGAATTCCTGGCACGTTACGACCAGATTCTGGTTCAGGATGGAAAAGTGGAATTTAAGACAGATAATAAGGAACTGTTTGAATTTTCCCTGGAAGAAGTGGAGGAAGCCGGATGGAATCTGGAAGCTTCTACCTTTGATCTGCATCATAATGAAGAGATGGTACAAGGAAATGTTATGACAGAATATGAAGAGAAATTTTCTTCTATGGGAAATCCAATCTGTAAGATGGTGATTTCCAGAGAGTATCACAGATAAAACAGCAGAGCAATTATCTGGTTTATAGCGATTCCATAGTGAAGTGGATTGCGATTATCCATTTGACTATCTGTTGTGGCTGGCAGTGCATATTATAGTATAAGAAAATTTCGGGGCGCTTCGCGCCCCGAAGGAGTCAGCCAGTGAAACGAAAAAGTTCTTTCCATAATAAAATGCTACAATTCCGCTATGAACACAAAAACTTTGATAATACCTTCAGCCGCCTGCGGAAATCCGCAGAAGAGGTCAATAAAACACTTAACAAAATGTCCCAAAACGACGAAAAAAAGGAAAAATAAATGAAATAGAAAAAAATCTGATTTTTTTTGAAAAAACCTATTGACATTTAAACGACTATTATATATAATATCACTTGCGTTGAGGGTGATGCAAAACTTCAACACAAAGAAAAACAAAAGAATATGCGCTTTTAGCTCAGTTGGTAGAGCACCTGACTCTTAATCAGGGTGTCCAGGGTTCGAACCCCTGAAGGCGCACTAAGAACACTGTTTTTGCGGACAAAGCGATTGCCGCAAAGTATGCCGACAAAGATGGGGATGAAGCCGATCTATGCCGGATTTCTTTTTTATCCGGGCGAAGAGCTGCTTGATCACATTGGAGTTGATGGCTTCCTGCTGTCTCATCTGTAAAAACACATAGGACATAGGGGAAAGGGCTGTATACTTGCGATGGATCACGCAATACTTCATCAGGTTTACTTTCAGCCGGGGGCAAAGGATCACAAGTCTTGTCTTGGATCCCTTAGATTTATATACCTGAATGATATTTTTATCAAACATAAGATCACAGAACCGCAGGTTGATCACTTCGGATGATCGCAGTCCGGCATCCAGCATCAGGTGAACAATACACCAGTTTCTCAATCCAAACTCAGTTTTCAGGTTAAACAGCTTATCGATCTGCTGAACTTCTGACTGATAAAGCGGAATGATCTCGCCGGAGTCATCTTTGGGAAGCTTCACCTTGTAAGTAAAGTCATCACAGTATTCGTTATCCTTACAGAAATTGGCAAATACCTTGATTGACCTAGCATATGTCCGGATACTGGTAGACGAAAGCAGTTCCTGGGACGGTTCCAGGAAAGGATGGTTCTGGAACTTCGGACGCTTCCGCAGGTAACAGATATAATTCCGGAAGAGTTCCCTTGTAACTTCATCACAGCTGATCTCAGAAACAGGCCTGTTAAAACATTCTGATACATATGTAAAAAAGCCTGTTAAGTTTTCTCTGTAGTAAATTAAAGTCTTATCAGCACAGGAAGTCTCCCGGTCAGCCATGAAGATCTGATAAGCCTGATCTAATGATATACTCATAAGTACCTCCTTTGTATCTCATTTTTTTCTGCAGATGTAGCTGATCAGAACGCTGCAGCATGACTTTTGAGATACACTACTCATATTTACGGATTGCTATCTCATCATCAGCATAAAAATTAAAGAATACACTTGAATCATCAGGGCTTCCAGAAAAATTAAGAATAGCCAGACCACAACTGCAGGTTTCTTCAAAAACAAACACATTCTGAAAATATAACAGATAATCTCCTGCTGGAAGACAGGAAGCAGATTTTACAGTAACAATATAGCTTTCATATTTAACTAATCTCATAATAACCTCCTAAATTTTATTGTAATTTCAAGGTGCTTATGGTATTATGTCCGTAGATACTTCACCAGTATTGATATTGACTATCTGATACTCATGAGTAACACTACTTACATAAGTGTCCGCCAGTTCACTGCTATTGAATTGGCGGGCTTTTTTCTGTTTGTAGCGGTTTGCATCATGAATATCATTATCATTCAGCTGGCAAAGTGCTTCAACACAATCCTGCACCACGTTATCATTGTTGATCCCCCTGGTATAGATACCGAGAGTTACCGCAGCATTGATCACACGCTTTTTCATTATGTCACTGTTGAGCTGCCTGCAGTACTGCCGGATCAGCTTCACATCTTTTGGTCTGACATTTACATCTATCATCCTGCAACTCCGTAGAGCAGTCCAGAAAGCACACAGATCACGTCTTGATTTATTGGAATCCCCTTCCGGTTTGACCAGGCGGAACACATAAAAGGTCAGATAGTCAGCTATGATCTTCCGGTTATCCAGGTAATCATAAATCCTTTTGGACGTTTCCCTTGCACTGTTATCCCGGAACGGTACCAGTTCATAAGTCTTGGTATGCTTTCTCATTGTCTGGTATTCCACGTTCATGATCAGGTTGATCTTCGGTGTTAATGCATCTGCAAGTTTATGCAGCGTATCCGGGGACATGGTAACCTTGCCTTCCACAACATCCCTGCACTGCTCCCGGAGTTCCGGACCAGAACCATATTCACTGTAATATTTCAGTCTGGCAGTATCCAGATATTGCCAGGAATGCTTTTTATAACATTCTTCGTAACAATACAAGTCATAGCGGTTGATCAGACCATTGAACAGCCATACCTTGAAGAACCAGGGTTTATAATTCTTTTCAATGACCTCTTTACTTTTCAGGTAGATACGGATAAATACCTTGTCAGAACGTTTTCCCATTGATACATAATCAATCTCATATCCTTCTGATCCGACTTTTGCAGTATGTATCAGGGCATCCTTGAACCGGTCCACCCTCATCTTGTAGAAGCTCTCCGGTGAAAAGAACTTTTCTGGATTACTTAAGTAGTTGCTGTGCCAACAGTAGTCAATCCTGTTTTCCTGACAGTATGCGATATGTAAACCGAAGTAATCACAGATCTGTTTCACATATTCATAAGAGCGTTCAAAGGCTTCATGAACTCCATACATCCACAGCATATAAGATCGGAGTTGTACAACGATCTCAGACGTAACTGAGAAACCACCATCAGAACCATGAGGAACAGAAGGAGCAATGAAAATATCAAACCATTCCGGGCATTCCAGACGAATACTGAAAAAACCAGCGTAAGAGCCAGCGCACAGATTAAGGCTACGGTCAAACCCAGGAAAGAAGATCTGTACAAGTTGTCCATACCTGGAGTCAAGGATTGATTTCTTCTGCTCAAAGAATTTACGAAACCTGAGAACGGAATCATCAGATGAGTCATTTGTAAAGTCCTCCACTAATTTCACAGAATAATAAAAGGTATCAATGTTATGCAAGAATTTCTTTTGTTTGAAGTCAAACCAGTATTCCCGGTTTTTATCGTCCAATTCCTGGTATATTTTTGTTGAATTTAAGTGTTTCTTAATGTCCATTTTACACCTCACTTTAGTTTGCTAAAGTTTTTCCCCAGATGGCAGTTTGGGGAAATTTTAAATTGCCATTTTCGCCAGTATTTACAAGGGTTTTGCATGAATTTTGTATGTATTTTCAGACCACGTATTACAGGCCCGTGGCAGGGGGCAGTAACGGAACTCCGGCAGCGCTGCCGCGCGGTCAGACGGGTCCCCCCAACCCCCGTCTTCCCACACAGCAGGGCTGACGGAGTTTCTGGACAGCATCCGGCTCTGGGACTGCCAGACGTTTCTGAAATGTATCTCAAAATTTCTGCAGTAAGCCTGGCAGATCCGGAGGAAATGAGATACATCACTCCGGGGCATCCAGCATCAGGTAAGTATCATACAGGGAATAATATTTCCGCTTACACTTGAAAAATTCGCTGCTTACCTTCTCCTTCATCGGGTACCAGACTTTTACACTAATAAAAAGCTTCGGGGACAGCATGACCGCACAGAGGAACATTCCACGCAGTCCAAAGTTACTTACCTTCCTGTGAATGTATTCATACTCGATCAGGCTCCGGATCTGGCGGTCGATCATCCGGTCGAACTGGGCGACCAGGATAATATCATAGCCATAATGTCTGTGCAGCGTAAAAAATGACAGCCACTTATCACGTCCGGACTTGCTCCAATCCCTGGCATTAAACATCAGCTGACACTCATCAATGACTAGGAGCAGGGAACCCTCTTTTACTTTTTTGCCCTGGAAATGTTTCTGAGAAAACTCGATCAGAAACTCCGGGGTAATCTCAAGATTACTCTTATAGCAGAACAGCTCACGCTTTTTCTTAGGAATACGGTTTAAGTTAATGGGGAAGTTGCACACAGTCGGGCGACCAGCACGGAGCAGATGATACAACCGTTCTGCTACGTGCAGGCTCTTCCCTGATCCGGGAGTCCCGGAGTATAAGAAAATCATACGATCACCTCAATCACTCAATCAATTTAATCCAACGGGCTAACACACTGTACAGATAAAAGAGTGCGATAGCAGCAAGCCAGGCTGTCCCGATCTTGAGGCAAGTCCCCACCGGGACAAAATAGTTCAGATAGCCAAGATAGGGAAGCTGGGACAGGTTATCAATGGCATCCGCAAAAGGAGAGAGCGGAAGCAGGGACAGGATCACAGACAGCAGCTTGTCCAGGATCTCTTTCATAAACTTAATCATAAAATCATCACCCCTTAATCATCTGTTGTCGAGTTATCATCAGCAATCCGATTATAAAAAATATGATCTCAAAGATCCGGAAGATCCTGATCACAGGTTCATAGTCTGACATATCCAGCTTGAATATATGATGATAATCAAGGATCTTCTTACCAGTCCAGGGATTCTCTAATTCTAGGTCAAAAGGAAACTCAAACACCGGAGCTTCCGGCTCTGCTTCAAATGCCTGGATCAGATGAACCAAATCAAAGGGGATACAGAACGGAAAAACAAGCCGGAGGTCTGCTTTATAATCATCTGGATTTACATCAGTATTTGTATCATCTGGCTTTGGAGTCACCTCAGGGTCAGGATTAGGATCAGGGTTAGGATTAGGATCAGGGTTAGGATTGGGGTCAGGATTAGGATTAGGAGCTACAGTTGGCTGCGGTTGCGGATTTTGTTTTAATTGATCAATTAATTCTTGAACAGAGTTCGGTGATTGCTGCGGATTTGTTTTTAACTTATTAGCAAGATCTGTTAATTGAGCAATAGAAGGAATCTGTAAAGGTTGGGGAGCTTGCTGAGGATATTCCAACTTACCATTATTTTTATAAGTATCCTGCAGATCTGGAGAAACCCATATCATTTCTTTGCCATCATTACGGTTTAATGGTTCATCTGAATCATCAACATAAACAGGAAGATCAGAACTAAAACTATAACCATATCCTGAACCAATAACAGGAGAATATAATTTCAAAAATGATTGATTAGTTCGTTTTTTAGTTTCAGTCTGACCAGTATTGTAATATAATACATCATAACGAGTTACAAGAATTTTTCCCAAATTATCCTCAAACTCATCATAATAATTTCCCTTTTTTAATTTAAGTGAAGTAGCATCTGGAGATGCATAGATAGTAAAATAGTTATAAGCTACTCCATAAGGATTAGAACCACCCAAAGGACAAAAAGAAACCGCTTTTCCAACCTGTTTAAAAGTACCAGAAGTAGTAACAAAATAATCAGAATCCCAATCAGGAATATAATCATCTTGAACAATTGTTTTATTATTAACATATTTATCCCAAAAACTGGAAACCGCTTTACTCATACATTCCCAAACTCCGGCACCAGCTGCAGCTCCGAGAACAATTTTTCCGGTATTCTTCATATTCTGTATTACTTCTTTAAAACTGGGGATATCTGAACCAGTAACGCCAGGTGTTGGAGTTGGTCCAGAACTGCCACCACCTTTTTTTCGTTCATCCTCATATACAGCTTCCATGTACTCAGCCCAATGAGCAGCCTGTGTTTCTCTCCAATATTCATCCTGAGCAGTTTTTGGATCTTCTGTTAATGTTGAAACCATTTCAGTTGTAAAAATCGAAATACCAAAAGAAAGCAAAATACCCTCAATAACTTCCAGTGCCGTATAACCTGCCACAATTTCCGCAGCCTGGGCTGTCTGGTATGATCCAAAGATTCCGATGACCAGCATATTGACTGCCAGTATCACAGCCACAAGTTTTTTCTTTATCCTTTTCAAGTTTCCCCCTTTCCTGTATCTCGTTTCTTTGCTGCAGTAATCCGGATCCGGCTCATGCTGCGTTATTTTTGAGATACATTTGCATAAAAAAGGTGAGGAAGGTGTCTCCCTCCCTCACCTTACACCAAGTAAGTAATCCGTTCTGAAAACCGTCAGGCTTTATTTGCAACTTTCTTAAATGCTTTGATACCAAATCCAACAAGGAGAAGAGCTCCCATGATCGGAAGTGCAATCGGAAGGATCTTTCCGACAAGGCTTGTCATAGAACTTCCAACGCTGGTAAAGGATGTTGTCAGTGCTGTCTCAACAGAAGAAAGACCAGTACCAGCTTCAGCTGCAAATGCAGGAACAGCAGTAGCAACTGCAAGAGCTCCGCCCATTAATGCAGGGGCAATTTTCTTTTTCAGATTCATGAATTTCATAGTAAAAAACCACCTTTCCTTAAACTTTTTTAAATATGTGAACAATCCCAAGATACGCAAACCCTATTATCATGAAGATGGCGCCGCTCAGGGCTCCGATCGGGATTGATTTCACCGCTATCATGTTGTAATCCTCAACAGCAAGCGTTAAGCTTTCTGTCTGCTGGGGAGCTTCCGAGACTTTTGGTTCACCGTCTGTTATCTCAACCGTGTCCTCTGTCTCTGCTTCCGGAGTTGTTAATAATTCTTCTTCCATCATGTTCTCCTAAGGCCGGATATAAGAAGCAAGTATATGTAACAGGAGAACCCCGATGATCACCCCGAGCATACACATCATAGAAGGCATAGCGTTCTGGATATTCTTCATATCCTGTTCAAGCTTCTTATTTTCCCTGACCAGAGTTTCCATTAGTTTCTGTTGCTTTTCATTCTGTTGGATCAGCTGCTCAAGTAATGCAGTATAGTCTACTGTACCAGCGTCCGGAACTTCTTCCACTCCCTGAACAGATTCCTGCCCTGAAGTATCAGGGGAACTGACAGAAGTGTCAGTTTGATCAGCCACAGTGTCCTGCTGATCCGGTACTGGTACCGGTGTAGCAGCCGGCTGTACTGCCGGGGCTGGTGCAACAGGTTCCGGAACTGTTCCCTGATCCTCTTCAAAAACAGAACCATCTGTGAATATATCCGCCATGCCATTCAGTCACCTTCCTATTTCTTTTCAGGCTGTTCCGGCAGGATCTGTACACGGCTGCAGAAATCAAGATCTTCCACAGTCAGGACAGGCTTGCCGTCGCTTCCGATCTTCATTCCCATTGTTGCATCATAGATACCGGGTACAAATGTGATCTTCTGTCTCATGGATGGGTCAAGGGAACATTTCGCCCTCTGCTGTCCGACAGGTCCGCCTGTAGCATCCACCCGGGAGATCATCTGCTCACCGTTCTCACCGTACATGAAATAGTTCAGTGTCATGCCGGAGCTTCCGTTATCCATTTTCCAGACACCTGCATAAGTTACTAAGATCTTCATTTTGTTCATAATCATGAACCTCCTTTGAAAAATTCTGCCAGACCTGTATAAGAGCAGGAAAGGCATTGGTTAATATGTAATCCCACAATGGGGCTGTTACCGTCCCCGGAAGTCCGGGGGAAAGAGATAGTTAATGTTTCGATGATTTATGTAAACCCTCCACAGCGTTATGCTGCACAAAGGGGGGAGGGTAAAGATAATTGTCTGTCCCTGGTATGCAGGAGAGTCCCGGCAAATTGAAGTAAAAAGTCGGATTTCCCTGTCATGCTTGGGATAGGATACTGCACGTCCAACAAAGCCAAAAGTAAAGGTTAAACCCTCCGGGCTCCTGCGGAGACCTTGACTTTTGTCTCCTGAATGATAAACATAATGGACGCTGTAAAAGCTGGATTTCCCTGTCCAGAGTGTCCCGTCCCTCCCATTAAAACACCTTTTCCTTCCTGACTCATGCGAGCCAAGGAAAAGACGTTTTAAAGGTCAGTCCGTACATACTGCCGGAATAACAAAGAGACGGAAGGAGGGAAAATCTATAATTGTCTGTCCCCGGTATGCGGGAGAGTCCCGGCAGATTGAAGTAAAAAGCCGGATTTCCCTGTTGTGCCAGGGATAGGCTGCCGCCCGTTCAACAGAGCCAAAAGTAAAGGTTAAACCCTTCGGGCTCCTGCGGAGACCTTGACTTTTGTCTCCTGAATGCTAGGGACAGCGGCCGCTGAAAAAGCTGGATTTGTCTGTCCCGGTGTGACATATCCCTGATAAGGGGAAGGACTCAGGACAGGAGTACATGAGGGTAATCAAGAAGGATGCTCACCCTGCAGGCTTCCCATCCTTCCTGTCTGATTCTCTGTACTGGCTGTGTCCAGTCTGTCAAGGGTCGAGATGAATGAGCTACGCTCACCCTTGACTGACTTACTGTACAGAGATCAGGGGAAGGGAAGTTCCTGATCCTCGTCTTTATCTTCCAGCAGTTCATCCATAAGTGCAGACAGGTCATTTGTCCGCCATTCCAGATCCAAGAGAGCCTCGCTGACAGCTGAGATCTTAGAGATAAGCTGCCGGAGAGTATCCAGTTTCTTATACTGTTTAACGATCTGCTGGTCTAAAAAGGCGATCTTTTGTTTCCTGGTTTCTTCCTGCTCCATACAGAACAGGACAAGGTTCTCGAACTTCTGGTTGAAGCCGTCCCCTTCAAAGTTAATCACATAGTCCATCACCTGATCAGACAGGCGAACGGACTTGAGGTTATTTTTCTTTGCCATAAGAGTACCTCATACACGACTTACATCAATGTCAGATTTCTTTACTACATAGGTATCTTTATAACCAGCCATCACACTTACATTTCTCATCAGTGAAGCGTACTGCCTTGCATCGATCTCTGATGTAAAGGCTGCCTTTAACTGACGGGCTAAGTCCTGCGGCAGGTCTTTTCTTTCCTGATATACTAACCATCCCAATAACATTGAAGCACCTCCTGAATATTTATAGTCTTGCACTGTTTGGACATAATTACATTACTGGCAATTTAGAACAAAATATATTGTAGAAAACAACTTGTAATGGTAAAATTTAATATTAAATAAGTTGTAAAGGTATCACTTTTTACATTCTTATTTATATCACACTATAGTGAGAATGTCAATATAAAATCTCACGGAAGGGAGAAAAATGACTGTAGGAAACCGCCTAAAAGAATGGAGAATCGAAAATAAGCTAAAAACCACAGAAATAAAGGAAAAAACGGGAATATCCACAGGAGGATTTTCTGATTATGAGAATGATAAAAAACTAATTGGTAGCAAAACACTTATAACATTAGCAGAGTCTTATGATATAGATATAAACTATATTCTCACCGGGGTGAGAAATGAGCCTAGATTATCTTTGAATGAACAAGAACTCCTTGAATATTTCAATATACTTCCAGATAGAGAACAAATAAAATTTATTGGACGTCTGGAAGAAATGGCTGAAAAGTATAAAGAAGATAACCCAAAATCATCAAATTCAAAAATTGGATAAGGGAGAACAAACATGAATAACTTATTACAATATATTTTACAAGATAAAACATTACTTCTCATTTGTGCTTTAATTTTAAGTGCATTAAGCAATCTTATATATACAGTAAAAGAAAATAATACAAAACGTATCAGTAAAAAAACAATGGAAACAATTTATAATACAGAAATTGAAAAAGCACATAATGCAGGAACATCTGAAGAAAGAAAATACCATTTAAATCGTGCCTCTGGAATGTGGGAAATATATATACATATGGGATTCGAACCAAAAGTATATGAAGACGATCATATAAAACTGTAAACAATATCAATATCCGTAAAATGTCGATTCCTCTTAATCAGGGTGTCCAGGGTTCGAACCCCTGAAGGCGCACTAAGAACACTGTTTTTGCGGACAAAGCGATTGCCGCGAGAAGACTGCTGTGCAAGATGCAGATAAACTCTCTTTATAACCAGTCATCACACTTTATACAAACCATCCTGATAACATTGAAATCCCTCCCTGTTGGAAAGAGTTGATGACATTGAATTTTTATAAGTCGGAAACATATAAGACATTGCAAGAAAAAGAAAAGGGTTTGTGAAAAGATTTTAACGCTTTTCGTATCAAAAGATGCACTATGGCTTCTGATTATGTTATACTCTATACTCAGTGTATTGTCGAAAGAAGAGGAATAAGTCAAATATCTGGGTTCCGGTCTGGTCAAAGGAGGTTACGGTATCGAATGAAAAAAATACTAAAAAGAACAGGAAAAATATTTTGCCTTTTCCTGCTGATCGTGGTGCTGGTAAATATACTTTCACCTCTTTTTTGCAGGAAACCGGACGAAACATATGTGGAAAGTCTGAGAAAGACAGAATTTACATCAGAGACAGCAGGCGTAGAAAGGATTTGCTGCATTGACGATAATGAAGAGGCACTTTTGTGGAGGCTTCGTATGATTGGCACTGCGAAGGAGAGCATTGTACTGTCTACCTTTGACTTACGCGCGGATGATAATGGCACTAAAATTCTTGCCGCATTGAATTGCGCTGCGGCAAGAGGTGTGAAGATTCAGTTATTGATCGATGGAATTTATCAGCAACTGTTTCTGGCTGGAAGCAGCGATTTCCAGGCTCTGGCATCATATGAGAATGTGGAAGTGGGAGTTTACAATCCGGTGACACCGGTCAATCTGTTTAAGGTGAATTATCGCATGCATGATAAATATCTGATTGTGGATGAGAAAATGTATCTGCTGGGCGGACGCAACAGCAATGATATCTTTCTGGGGAATCAGACAAAAGGCATTAATGAAGACAGAGATATCCTGGTGTATGATACATCAGAAGGACAGGGAGAGTCTCTGAACCAGCTTGAGGATTATTTCCATAAAATATGGAAGGAAAGCTGTGTGAGCATTAAAAACGGCAAACAATCTTCCAGATATACGGATGCATACCGGCACATGGAAGAAATTTACATATCTCTGCTGAAAAGGTACAATGATATAGAAACTTACAGTGCATGGGAAAAGGATACGATAGAAGCAAACAAGATCACTCTGATCAATAATGGAATTGAGGCGGGACGAAAAACACCGCAGGTTCTCCAGACAATTCAGTATCTTACTGAAAATGCAGATCATGTAATAATACAGACTCCTTATGTGATCTGTAATGGTTACATGTATGATGTATTGCAGGGGATTTCAGATCATGCAAAGCTTCAGATCGTGCTGAATGCAGTGGAAAAAGGCTCTAATCCATGGGGCTGTACAGATTATCTTAATCAGAAAAAGAAAATTCTGGAAACAGGGGCAGATGTGTATGAACTGATGAATGATTATCCGGTTCATACAAAAGCTGTGCTGATAAATGACCGTCTGTCAGTAGTAGGTTCCTATAATCTGGATATGCGAAGTACTTATCTGGATACGGAACTGATGCTGGTAATTGACAGCGAAAAACTGAATCAGCAGATTCACGAAACAGAATCAGATTATATGGAAAAAAGCAAAGAGGTACTTGCAAACGGTCAGGAAACCGAAGGCGCAAAGTACCAGGGGAAAGTGTTGAATCGGAAAAAGAAGTTATACTACGGCGTGCTCAGGATTATCATTCGTCCTCTTCGGCAGCTGCTTTAGAGTGTGTTTGGAAAATCATTCCCAAAATCTCCTGCAAATTGTGACGCACATCTTGCGTAAAGCATTTTTCAGACACGTTCTAGAAAATAATATCACAAGTATATGTCATATAAATGTTCAGTAGCTGAAAAAAGGCGTTGTCAATCAGACTGCAGAAGATTAAAATAGACATAAAAGCAGCTGTTACAACTGTTGTTGATGTAAAGGAGGAAAAGCTTTTATGAACTTAAAGAAATTTGTGCTGGAAGGTAATCCTGTATGCAGAAAGGAAGCTGTGATCGTGGGCGATCATTTCAGGATTACAATGCTGACAACTGCCCTGATCCGTTTTGAGTACAGCGAAGACGGAGGATTTGAGGACAGAGCAACACAGATGGTATGCAATCGTGATTTCCCGGTGCCGGAATTCAGGGTGAGCGATGGCGGTGAGGAATTACATATTTACACCAAAGACCTGGAAATCCACTATGACAGACAGAAATTTTCTCCAAGCGGTCTGATGATACGTGTAGCGGGTGGAAAAGCCAGCGAGCGCGTGTGGCATTATGGTGATGAACCAAAAGATCTGCTGGGAACAGCCAGAACCCTGGATGAAGCAGACGGTGAGATTCCGCTGAGTCATGGAATTATGTCCAGAAACGGTTTTTCAGTGCTGGATGATTCCCATACAATGGCTATGGGCGAAGATGGAATGGTAGAGCCACGTCAGGGAAACAGAGCAGACTTTTATTTCTTTGGATATGGTCACAGATATGTGGAATGTCTGCAGGATTTTTACAGATTATGTGGAAAAACACCTCTGCTTCCAAGATATACGTTCGGAAACTGGTGGAGCAGATATCACAAATACACAGAGACAGAGTACAAAGAACTGGTAGAGCGTTTTGAGAAAGAAGAAGTGCCGTTTTCTGTTGCAGTTGTAGATATGGATTGGCATCTGGTAGAGGATGTACCTCCTGTATACGGAAGCGGATGGACAGGATATACCTGGAATAAGAAGTTTTTCCCCAATCCGCCTGAATTTATGGACTGGCTGCACAAACATGGATATAAGATCACACTGAACGTACATCCGGCAGATGGAGTGCGTGCTTATGAAGAAGCCTATCCGAGAGTTGCAGAGAAGATGGGAATTGATCCTGCAAGTAAGGAACCGGTACTTTTTGATATGACAGATCCGAAATTCATTGAGACATATTTTGAGGAACTGCATCATCCGATGGAAGAAGAGGGAGTAGACTTCTGGTGGCTTGACTGGCAGCAGGGAACTGTAACCAAGGTTCCGGGACTGGATCCGCTCTGGATGCTGAACCACTATCACTATCTGGACAGCAAGTGGAAAGGAAAACGTGCGCTGACTTTCTCAAGATATGCAGGTCCAGGAAGCCACAGATACCCGGTTGGTTTTTCCGGTGATACGTTCATTACCTGGGAGAGTCTGAAATTCCAGCCATATTTCACAGCAAATGCCAGCAACATCGGTTTTGGATGGTGGAGTCATGATATCGGTGGACATATGTTTGGATACAGAGACGACGAGCTCACTGCAAGGTGGGTACAGCTTGGAGTCTTTTCACCAATGAATCGTCTGCACAGCACAGATAACCCGTTTAATGGAAAAGAACCGTGGAAATACAACCAGATTGTAGAAACAGTAATGAAGAATTTCCTGAAACTGCGTCATAAGCTAGTTCCGTATCTTTACACCATGAACCGTCGTGCAAGCAGAGCGGGACTGCCGCTGGTACAGCCGATGTATTATCTGGAGCCGGAGCGTGAGGAAACCTATGAAGTACCGAACAACTATTATTTCGGCACAGAGATGATGGTATCTCCAATCACAGATAAGCTGGATCCGGTAACAGGACTTGCAGGCGCAAAGACATGGATTCCGCAGGGAATCTGGTATGATTTCTTTAACGGAAGAGCATATAAGGGCGGCAGAAAAGTGGATCTCTGGAGAGATATTTATGAGATGCCGGTACTTGTGCGTGAAGGCAGCATCATTCCACTGAAGGACATGGAAGGATATGATAATTCCATTGAGAATCCTGAGAAACTGGAAGTACTTGTATATCCTGGAGAATCAGGAGAATTTGTACTCTGGGAAGACGGTGGGGATACACCGGAAGACCTGGATGAGAACTGGGTGTCCACCAGAATGACGAAGACTGCAGATGAGAATGGAACAGTATTTATTGTAGAAGCTGCGCAGGGAAATACAGCAGTAATCCCGCAGAAACGTTCCTGGAAGATCCGCTTCTGCAACATTCAGGACAAACCGCAGGAGGTTACTGTAAACGGACAGGTATATAAGGATGCAGAGTTCGCAGAGGATAAGAAGCTTCATGGAACAATAGTGATCCTCAAGGATGTGCCGGCAGATGCACAGGTGAAGGTTACTTTTGCGGCAGATGCAGCTGTTTATCAGAGAGATTATGCAGAAGAGGTCTATGAGATTCTGGAAAAAGCACAGATTACCTATGCACAGAAGACAGAGGTTTATAAAGTAGTGAAAGAGCTGGGCACAGAGGCAGTGCCAGTTCTGGTATCCATGAATTTGAATCCGTCATTGCTTGGGGTACTGATGGAGATTCTTACAATGGGAATTTAACCGAATTAAGCTAGTGTGCCAACAAGTTGATTTCTCGAACAATCTTGCGTCTAAATTTCTTATTTCCGCGTTGTCGTCGGTCGCCGTAGATACAGGGAAAATGTGTGCAAAATGTGATGGACTGTTGAAGAAATTGTGATTAAATTCTAAAAAACTTATAAAAAAAGAAAAAGACCTGAAAAGGTCTGTAAAAAGAAGGAGGGCCGGACCTTGCGGCCCGGCATAAGTATGAAAAAGAAAAAAGTTAAAAATCTATGTGAAAAAGCATTTGCAACCTGTTTGTAAAGCATTTGCTTTATTTGCTTATTAATATACAGGGAATTTGTGAGCAAAATGTGATGGACTGTTGAAAAAAACGTGATTAAATTCTAAAAAACTTATAAACTGGCAGGAAGAAAACACAAGGTGGAAAACTGAAAATAAGCATTGTAAAAATCCGAACTGTAATTTATAATAAAATTCAATGGTAACGGTTCAATATCTTTACAGTTACAAATAATGAGAAACAAGGAGGAAAACATGAAAAGAGAAACAGTCGTCGTACTGGATTTCGGCGGTCAGTACAATCAGCTGGTTGCCAGACGTGTGAGAGAATGTAACGTATACTGCGAAATCTATTCATACAAGACCGATCTTGAGAAAATCAAGGCAATGAATCCTAAGGGAATCATCCTTACCGGTGGTCCGAACAGCTGCTATGAGGCAGATTCACCTACATGCAATAAAGAATTATTTGAGCTTGGTATTCCTGTTCTGGGACTTTGCTATGGCGCACAGCTTATGATGCATGTTCTGGGCGGAAAAGTTGAGAAAGCAGATGTGAGCGAATATGGAAAGACAGAGGTTCTGGTAGATAAGACAGATTCCAAAATCTTCAAAGACGTATCTGACAAAACAATCTGCTGGATGAGCCACACAGATTATATTTCTCAGGTTGCACCAGGATTTGAGATTGCTGCTCATACAGCAGACTGTCCGGTAGCAACTGCACAGAATGAGGAGAAGAAGCTGTATGCGATCCAGTTCCATCCGGAAGTGCTTCATACAGTAGAAGGAAAGAAGATGCTTTCCAACTTCGTACTTGGTGTATGCGGATGTGCCGGAGACTGGAAAATGGATGCCTTTGTTGAGCACACTATCAGAGAAATCCGCGAGAAGGTCGGGGATGGAAAAGTTCTTCTTGCCCTGTCAGGTGGTGTTGACTCTTCCGTTGCAGCAGGACTTCTTTCCAGAGCAATCGGAAAGCAGCTTACCTGTGTATTTGTAGACCATGGTCTTCTTCGTAAAGATGAGGGAGATGAGGTTGAGGGTGTATTCGGACCAAACGGTCAGTTTGACCTGAACTTTATCCGCGTTAATGCACAGCAGAGATACTATGACAAGCTGGCAGGTGTTACAGAGCCTGAAGCAAAACGTAAGATCATCGGTGAAGAATTTATCCGTATTTTTGAAGAAGAGGCCAAGAAGATTGGTGCGGTAGATTTCCTGGCACAGGGAACTATTTATCCAGACGTTGTAGAGAGTGGTCTGGGCGGAGAGTCCGCAGTGATCAAATCTCACCACAATGTAGGCGGACTTCCGGATTTCGTTGATTTCAAGGAAATCATCGAACCGCTCCGCGACCTTTTCAAGGATGAGGTTCGTAAAGCAGGTCTGGAGCTTGGAATTCCGGAGAGACTGGTATTCCGTCAGCCATTCCCGGGACCGGGACTTGGAATCCGTATTATCGGTGAAGTTACTGCAGAGAAGGTTCGTATTGTACAGGATGCAGATTTCATTTATCGTGAAGAGGTAGACAATGCTGCAGCTGAGTATAAGAAAGAACATGGTGAAGATCCTTCATGGATGCCGAACCAGTACTTTGCAGCACTGACAAATATGCGAAGTGTAGGTGTTATGGGTGACTTCAGAACTTATGATTACGCTGTAGCGCTCCGCGCAGTGAAGACTATCGACTTCATGACAGCCGAATCTGCTGAGATTCCGTATGCAGTACTGAATAAGGTTATGAACCGCATTATTAACGAAGTTAAAGGCGTTAACCGCGTATTCTATGACCTGACCAGCAAGCCGCCGGGTACGATTGAGTTTGAATAAACAAAAATGCTTAGTAAAACCGGCGTTTATGCGGGTTTGCAGCACTTTTAAAAGTCTTTTGATAACAAATTGATAACAGTTGCATGAGAGCCATTATTCTTATAATCCGGTGGTTTTAAGGTTAGAGAATGATTGACAGGTGGTTGTGCAACTAATAAATCCATATTATTTAGAAAGCCCTTAGCTGTGGGTAAAAACTCATGGCTAAGGGCTTTTTTGTCGTATTTATTTATCTGGTTTGAGTTTGTCTTGGAACATTTCGACCAGAGTGTCGCTAAGTGCCTGTGATGGGACTTTTGCCCATGTTTGAGTGGTATCAAACTCCGGGTAGTGGTAACGCCACTCATCGTATTTGTCTTTACTGATTTCTTCAGAAGATAGCTTGTCAGCCTGTTCTTTCCAGGCATACAGCAATTTCCGGAGTTCGTGAGCGTCTTTGCCTTTGGAAGTATCGACTTTCAGACAGATTTCTCCGTCTTCTGATTCACTGACAGTCAGACCGTACAAATCTTCAAGGGTAAACAAAGTGTGCATCAGTCCGATATAGCTGTCAATGTCCGGCACATCAAGGGCATGAGGGGAAACATCCAGAGCCTGTGCCAGTGCAGCAGTAAGTTCCGCTTTCGGTTTTCTTGTTCCTGTTTCATATTGTGCTAAACGTACATCGGCACTTCGCTCAGGAAAGCCGACAATCGTACCAAGATATTTTTGTGTCATCCCACGCAGAATGCGGAAAAAATGGATTCTCTCTCCAATCGCCATAACGTGTCCACTCCTTGTATGTATTTTACAATGAGTATAGCAGATATGTTTAGGAGAAGTCAAGATAATACAAAACAAAAAAGTTTAATATTTTCAGAAAAGCCACTTGACACAAGCAAATATGCTTAGTATAATAAGTTCAAATTAAGCAAATAAGTTTAATAAAAACAAAATGACCGTCCGAACAGTATAAACCGCCAAGACCTTGCCAGACGGCAAGCGAGCGCCTGATCTATTACGGTATATCGGGACAGCACAGTGCCGAACAGGGGATACCTGCTGGAACTTCATTCGGATAGAACGGCAATCAAAAACGAAAGAAAGGACTGATTATATGAAAAACAGATTTATTTGTGCCGAAGAAGTGGCACAGGAACTAAGCGTATCAAAGCCGTATGCTTACAAGCTAATCCGTCAGTTGAATGAGGAACTGAAAGAAAAAGGCTTTATTACTATTTCAGGACGGGTAAACCGCCAGTATTTCTATGAAAGGCTCTACGGAGCAGGAAAGGAGGATGAATAATGCCGGTATTCAAAAACGAGAGCAATGGAACATGGTATGTGATGGCGAGATATGTCAACTGGAAAGGCGAGCGTAAGCAGAAATGCAAGCGTGGATTTTCTACCAAGAAAGAAGCACAGGAATGGGAGCGAATGTTTCAGTTGCAGAACTCCTCTGATATGGATATGAGTTTTGAAGCTTTTACCGAACTGTATATCCGGGATATGAAAAGCCGTCTGAAGGAGAATACATGGCTGACAAAGGAGCATATCATCCGCACAAAGATTTTACCTTATTTCGGCAAGTTGAAAATCAGCGAGATTTCTACAAAAGAGGTTATCGCATGGCAGAATGAGATGCTTGCCTATCGGGACGAAAAGAAAAAGCCATACTCACAGACCTATCTGAAAACGCTGCACAATCAGTTGTCCGCTATCTTCAATCATGCGGTGCGGTATTATGAGCTGCGTTCCAATCCAGCCGCTAAAGCGGGAAATATGGGAAGTGAGGAACACAAGGAAATGCTGTTCTGGACGAAAGAAGAATACAAGAAATTCTCATTTGAGATGATGGACAAGCCTGTTTCCTTTTACGCTTTTGAAATGCTCTACTGGTGCGGCATCCGTGAAGGAGAACTGCTGGCACTGACCGCCGCTGATTTCGATTTTGAGAAAGAAACGGTCAGAATCAATAAGTCCTATCAGCGATTACACGGCGAAGATGTGATTACCACACCGAAAACAAAGAAAAGTAACCGCATCATCAAAATGCCGAAGTTCCTATGTGAAGAAATGCAGGAATATTTGCAGATGCTTTACGGATTGAAGAAGAAAGACCGAATCTTTACAGTCACAAAAAGTTATCTTCATCACGAGATGGACAGAGGTGCGAAAGCCGCAGGCGTAAAACGAATCCGTATCCATGATTTACGGCACAGCCACATCAGCCTGTTGATTGATATGGGATTTTCAGCGGTGGCGATTGCAGACCGTGTAGGGCATGAAAGCATTGACATCACTTACCAGTACGCTCATCTGTTCCCGTCAAAGCAAACGGAAATGGCAGATAGATTAGACGATTTAGGGAAAGGAGAGATTGAAAATGTCAGCTAAGAACAGAGATAACAAAAACCGTTGGAGAAACATCACAGTAGGGTTTCGGGTATCGCCCGAAGAAAATGAACTCATTAACAAGGCAGTTGCCTTATCGGGACTGCCAAAGCAGGAATACTGTTACCGCCGCTGTCTGAATCAGGATGTAGTGGTACAGGGCAATCCCAGAATATTCAAGGCACTTAAAACGGAACTTGCCACTGTGCTCACAGAATTAAAGCGGATTGAAGCAGGAAACGGTGTGGATGAAGAACTGCTGAATGTCATTGAACTGATCGCTGTTATTATGGGCGGTCTGAAAGGAGAGGACGAGGATGGAAAATAAAAAAGAAAAGACTGCCCCGGATGTATCTGTTGGCGCAGATACGGAGCAGCCAATTCGTAAAAACACTACAAGTAGTATATCCGAGAATGGTGGAAATATCAAGAGTTTTGAGGAATTGCAGAGAGAAATGCAGTTGCGATCAGACCCGTCCTATCTCCAGACAATCTCCATGAATGAACTGTTTGACACACAGTATCGGAGTAAGCAGCCGTTGATTGACGGTCTGCTCTACCCCGGCACTTATATCTTTGCAGGTTCGCCCAAACTGGG
>PPYF01384769.1_pt1 | contig 103308 bp, 95 predicted proteins | sample 1559871 | NCBI WGS metagenome assembly PPYF01 (sample SAMN08240021, study PRJNA423297) | Human gut metagenome, whole genome shotgun sequencing project.
AGCAGAACTATGACCTGCGGAGCTGGACTTTCTATCAGCTTGAGCAATTTCTGACCTACAAGGCTCACGAAAACCGCTCAGAAGTATTGAAAGTCTCGGCCCAATACACCTCTCAACGTTGCCCGAAATGCAGTACAATCCACAAGGAAAACCGTAAGCCTCACAAGCATCTGTATCGCTGCCAGTGCGGATACAAATCCAACGATGACCGTATCGGAGCTATGAATATCCAGCATCTTGGTACGATGTGGATTGCCGGAGACAATCACCCTCGTTACGAGAGAATTGCAACTGCCTCGGAGTAAATCTCCTTGGCAAAACGGGCATCGTCAACTGCCCGATGATGTAGGCAGAATTAGGGAGACGTTGTTCTCAGCATCGCTGCCACCTATGTTTCTCTGACTTACAAGCTCCCGCTTCTATAAGTGGGAGTCGTTGACGACATCACATTCCTTTCAATATAATAGATATTCTATTAAGACATATATATTATACTATAAAGTGAATGATGGGAGAAAGGTGTCCCTGAGAAATAAAGATGGGCGACGTTTCTGACCTGCGGCAAAATGGCAGGGGAGTTAAGGGCTGACGATGGCGATATATCGTACCAGCTCTTCTTGTTCGTAAGCTGCGATGAGGGCGGCCAGTTGTTCCGGGTCGTTGTCATTGAGATGATAGGCGTCGAAGCAGTCGTAGTATTGGCGGCGATCCGTAAACTTGATGTCGACAGGGAGAAGTCCGGCCTTTATGAGCTCGAGATTGAGCAGCAGCCGTCCTGTACGTCCGTTGCCGTCAATAAAGGGATGAATGGATTCAAATTCAAGGTGGAGTAAAGCGACGGCTTCCAGTATATGTTTTTCTTTTTTCCAGAGGGCATACTGCTTAAGCATCCGGTCGATGGCAGGCTCTATCATATAAGGCTGGGGCGGCATGTGGAGGGCTCCGACGATGCGGACTGGAACTTTTCGATATTTGCCGCGATTTTCTCGGTCGTTCATTAAAACAAGGGAATGAATGGCCTTAATCGTCTCTTCTGTGAGAGGCGTATTCTGGGAGGCCAGCTCGATGATATAGTGAAAGGCGTCTTTGAAACCGATGACGTCGAGATGTTCGCGCAGGGGTTTTTCGGCAATGGTAATGCCTTCCTGCAAAATCAAGGCCGTTTCGCGGAGGGTCAGGGTATTGCCTTCGATGGCGTTGGAATTGTACGTCGTCTCAATGATGAATTCATCTTGTAGGCGTCTGAGTTCTGATTGGTTCAGTGGGGGCAGATTGTGCAGACTATCTTTCAAAGAATCGATTTTGGTAAAGCGGGAATTCATAGTGAAGCTCCTTTCAAGTCGTTTCTTGTCTCTAACCTTACTATGGGGTTCCTTAAAAATCAACAAAGTCCTGTTAGCAGCTGAGGATGTTGATTGAAAATCACCTGTAACCGATTTATTTGGAAAATTTTTTGATGTGTTGGAATAACAACGGATTATCTCTTGGCCTTCATGATATACTACGTTCAGAAGTTGAGAAATGCTTCTCTGACATAGAGACAGATGAGATATATTAGGAGGTAATTACTATGGCAAAGATTACGACAGATATGATTATGGGCGATATCATTCGTCAGTACCCGCAGGTTGTTGATACCCTCGTTGCTCAGGGCATGCACTGCTTAGGCTGCCCGTCGTCCCAGCAGGAAAGCCTGGCCAATGCCTGCTTCGTTCACGGACTCGACCCGGAAGCCGTTGCCGGTGCCGTTAACGCTGTTTTAGCTGATTAATAAAAGGAGGGGTAGACGATGAGTGCATTCTTAGGACCAATCCATTTTTGGTTATACAATAAAATCCAGTTTCAGGAAAATCTGATCGACGAACTCGTCGCTTACGTTACAGCTAAAGGCTGGAGCGACAAGGCTGATCAGTACGTCAGCACGGACCGCCGCAAACTCGACGAAGTTATCGACGAAGCCAACATCCACGGCTGGCTCCAGTCTCGTATCCACGATGCCGAAGGCCGCTACGCTGCCCTGGTTCTCGATGCGGCCGGCGATGATGCCGAAAAATTCGATGCTTTGAAACAGGCTGCTCACGACTTTGGCGTCAAACAGGGCCTTCAGGCCGCAACGGCACCGGAAGCCTTCCACCGCCTCGATGATCTTCTCCTCGACGGCATGCCCTGCGACCAGGTCAACCGCGTCCGCGAAAGCGACGATGCCCGCATTGCCTGGGATCGTACGATGGATCTCCACAGTGAATTTTGGCAGGGCCACGGCGACCGCTACTATGCCCTGCGTCAGGCATTGGTCGACGGACTCCTGTCGGCTACGGGCTACGCCTTAGAAAATCCGGCCGAAGGCCAATATGAAATCGTAAAGAAATCTGCTTAATTAAGAAAGAGAGGGATGCATTATGATGTACTGCACGGAAGTCATGGTCGAACAGCACGCCAACATTTCCCGTATGCTTAAAATCATTCAGGCCGCTTGTTGTGCCATCTTAGAAGGCGGCGAAGTCGATCAGAAAGAATTTGCCGATATCATCGACTTTATCCGCAACTACGCCGACAACCACCACCATCGTCGGGAAGAAGAAGTCCTCTTCCCCGAAATGGTCGATAACCTGGAAGAAGTCGCATCGATCATCATCAAACACGGCATGCTCGTCGAACACGACCTCGTCCGCGCTCACGTGCGTGCCCTCGAAGAAGCCCTGAAGCTTTACGATGAAGAACCGAAAACGGAACACAAACTTCAGATTTTGGCAGAAGCCATGGCCTATGCCAACCGCCTGCAGATGCATGTTGAAAAAGAAAACAACGTCGTCTATCCCTTAGCCGACCGCAGCCTGCCTGAAAATATCAAAGAAAAAATCGACAAGACGGTCAAAGGATTTGAAAAAGAAGAAGACCCGGCCTTCGTAAAAGGCTACCTGGACCTCTTAGACCGCTTAGAAAAGAAATATCATATCGCTTAATTGCACCATCGATTAAAGAGCTCCGGCAAAATGCGAGTAGAAACGTATTTTGCCCGGGGCTCTTTTTTGTGTGACGACGTATTCGTTAACGGATATCTTGATTGTGTAGGAAGAATAGCATAAGCCGTGAGAATAGAGCTTCTTTGAGGCTGTTTCTTAGAAAAAAAACAATTGGGGATTTTCAATACAAAAAGCGTCGGTTCGGAAATCTGTGCAAAATAAAGATTGCTTTACCATTATTGACATAAAATGTATATAAAAATATAATGAAATAAGGATATTTTAAGGAACTGATTTTTAAATTAGATGGCGAAAACTATATTCTATGTAACGTATGGCTTCGTGAGCCAGCGAATTTTTATTTGGAATTTTAGTTTTGTTCATGTGGCTAGCAAAAACGCTCCCTTTCATTGTTTTTAAGACGATATTTCTACTATAAAAGTACGATAGTATCGTGTTAATAGAATAAGATTTTTAGAAGTGACAATATTTGTCCTTGTCAGATGGTATTCTATTGGTAGAATGATGTGATGTGTCGTGAATTGATTGGAGGCGTCGGGTTATGGATAAAGACTTAGCATTTCTTACGCGGTGTTCGAATGAGGAATTGGAACTCTTATTTAAAATTTTGATAAAGGAGGGATCCTTGACTGAATCGATTACAGGCAGTGAGGCATATAAGAAATATGGCGCTGATTACCGCCAATACGTCGATCTTCTGGTGAAGGAAGTTCTTGATTTTGGTAGCAATACCTTCTGGTTCCAAGAGGACTATTATACCGTTGCTAGAGATGCATGTAAAAAATCAGGGGCTCCTTGTAATTCGTCAGATTCAGTAGAAACGATAGAACTAAAAATAAAATCCCATATTATAGGAGAAATTTGGTATAAGTTATCAGAAGAAGGAAAAAAGTCACTTTTGGAAACTTTGAGATACGAGGGCAAGAATGCTCGGACCCTCTTAAAAGATTCAGCCTATGAATTCTTTTATACGTTATTTCGCTTAGGTGGATTGGAATCGTATCAGATGTCAGCTATGATTGCCAATTCGTTGTCTATGCAACTTTTGAATCGTCCCCTTCCTTTTGCGGCGAATGCACTGGCCAAGTCTGTAGCTTCCCGGGCTGTGGCGGGTGTTGCTGCTACTACTGCTTTGTCTGGACTGGCTGGTATGTTGGCAGGGCCTATGGGGTTGGTGTTAACAGCCGGATGGTCGCTTGCCGGCCCTGCTTATCGTGTAACTATTCCGGCTGTTACCTATATCGGCTGCCTTCGAAATATGAAAAAATATTGATAGAAGGGATGATTGGTTATGAGAGGATTGCCTGCCCTGGGGGCTGTTATTTATGTTCCTCGGAAGCGTTATTTATTTCTTCCTTATTGTCATTATGGCATCTATACCGGGAACGGAAAAGTCGTTCATTTTGCGCCGGCTATTAGAAATGGAAGCAAAGAAAACTGTATCCATGAAACGACGATGGAAGATTTCTTGGATGGAGACAAGGATTTTTTTGTGCGGCACTTTCCCGCTAGCACTGAAGAATTTAAGATGTTGATTCGCGCCAAGGAAAAAAATGCATCCATTGCCGATTCATTATGGCAAGACCTCGAATCACAAGATTGTCATATTTATACTCCGAAAGAAACAGTACGACGAGCGTATGCTTGCGCTAGAAGTCAGACACTGGGAGGATATTCGCTGACATCGAATAATTGTGAGCACTTTGCCATATACTGTAAGACGAATTTACGCTATTCGGATCAAGTAGGAGAGGTATTGGATTTGCTTTTTATTTAAAATCAATAACGAGAAAAGCCGAGTTCCATCGCATATACGGAGCTCGGCTTGTTTGTGTGATTCGGATTTTAAAGTTCTTTCAGGCATTCGATGAGGCTGTCTGTATTTTCTTTGGTCGTGGCCCAGCTTGTTGCCAGGCGGATGACGGTATGATCGGCATCATAGGCTTCCCAGGTGCTGAAGGCGACTTTTTTACTGAAGGCGGTTAATTTCTGATTGTCCATGATGACGAAAATCTGGTTGGTCGCCGTCGGGAAATAGAGGTCAAAGCTCGCGTCTTTCAAGGCCTTTCTGATGGCGTTGGCGTGTTCGATGGCTGTCTTTCCGATTCTTTCATAACAGTTGTCGCTGAAGAGGACATCGAACTGGGTACCCAGGAGCCAGCCCTTGGCCAAGAGAGCGCCATGCTGCTTGATGATGGTGAAGAAATGGGGAATCTGTCCCTTTTTAGGAAGGACGACGGCTTCACCGATGAGGGCGCCGCATTTCGTTCCGCCAATATAAAAAGCCGTGCAGTACGTCGCCAAATCGGCTAAGGTGACGTCGTTTTCCGGCGTAGCTAAGGCATAGGCCAGGCGGGCACCGTCAGCGTAGAGGGCGAGATTATATTTTTGGCAGACTTCAGAAAGTGCAGTCAGTTCTTTTTTCGTGTACAGCGTGCCGTATTCCGTAGGCTGAGAAATATAGACCATGCCGGGCTGTACCAAATGATCTTTGGATGCGTCGGCTTCAAAATTTTCCATAAAGCGGGCTACGTCGGATGCGGACAGTTTGCCCTGAGCTTGGGGAAGTTCGATGACTTTGTGTCCCGTGTATTCGATGGCGCCGGCTTCGTGAATACTGACGTGGCCTGTCGAGGCGGCGATGACGCCTTCATAGCGTCGCAGAATAGCGTCGATGACGATTGCATTAGTCTGAGTGCCGCCGCTTAAAAAGTGGACTTCGCCGTCCGGGCAGTGGCAGGCTTCGAGAATTTTTTTGCGGGCTTCTTCACTGATGCCGTCAGTCCCGTAGCCGTCCTGGGGAATCGTATTGATGGCAGTCAGTCTTTCTAAAATGGCCGGATAGGCGCCTTCCATATAGTCGGAAGCAAAGGGCAATAAGGTATTCATAATAATCCTCCTGTGGATAATTGTTCTTTACGGATGGCCTCATTATACGGTAGAATAAGGTATGACACAAGTTGTAATTTATCATATTCGTCATGACGAAATGGGTGAACAAAATGGACAGTATCAAATGCCAGGCCTTGCTCCTGGCCATTCAACACGGTAGTTTAACCGCAGCCGCTAAAGAACTCGGTTATACCCAGTCGGGCATAACACGTATGATTCGATCTTTGGAAGAAGAAATCGGATTTCCCCTCTTAGTGCGGAACAATCAAGGCGTCCAGCCATCAGCTAACGGCCGCCAGATGATGCCGGTCTTTCAAGAAGTCGTTCGGGCGTCACAGAAGGCCGTCGACCTGGGCGCTGCCATTCAAGGCGTCTTGGCCGGCGTCCTCAACGTCGGCTGCTACTACAGCATTGCTGCCGCTTGGATGCCGAAAATCCTCAGTAAGTTTCAAGAACTCTATCCCAACGTATCGGTCCATCTCATGGAGGGGACCAATAAGGAACTGGCTCAATGGCTCGATGAAAAGACCATCGATTGCTGCCTGTCAGCAAAATTTGGCAGCGGCGTGACCTATGACTGGATTCCCTTATATGAAGACGAACTCGTCGTCTGGCTGCCACCGGATCATCCCTGGACGGAAGAAGAATCCATCACCTTGGCCCACCTCGACGACGCTCCCTTCGTCATCCCCCTTCCGAACCGCGATACCGACATCGATCGCTTTTTAGCGGCCAACTTCCTCGAACCGGATATCCGCTTTACGACGAGCGACCCCTATACGGCGTACTGCATGGTCGAAGAAGGCCTGGGTATCAGCTTGAATAACCGCCTGACGACCAAACGCTGGAACGGCCGCGTCGTCCTTCGGCCTTTCGAACCGGCACAACACATCTCTTTAGGCATTGCCGTTCCCGACATCCAAGAACTGTCGCCGGCAACGAGCAAATTCATCGCTCAAGTCTGGCAGACCGTACAAGGCGAAACGGCAAACGATACCGGGGAAGGGGAACATCCGTCGGAGAAAAACGAAAAATAAAGCCTTTTAAGGCCATGAGGAATGAATTTTATTTCGGAGAAGCTCATGGAGAGGTGAATGTCATATAGTGGCATTTTTTGACGAATAAAATCGTAGAAAACCGCTGCGGTATGGGTACACATGAATTGTAAGGTGAGACTATATTTTTGTAATGAATATATGGATACAGTTTCATTTTATGTACCCGGTACAGTTTGCAGTGATATTCCGCATGTATGAATCGTTTTTATTTTTTTTGGAAAATCTTGTATTTTGAAATTATTACCTCATGAAATGGCACTTACGGAAATATGATTCTGTGAGAATGAAAACGGCTTAGTTGTAGGACTGGTGATACTTATACAGGGCACTTCACGGAGTCTCGGTCATCGATACATTTGCCAGGTCCGGGTGTGTCATTGCTTTTGGTTATAGCTTGTAATAATATTCCCTTTCAAATATGTTTTACAGAAACGCATATTGTAGATGACAAGTTGTTTGAAAAATTGTTATAATAAAACCAGCAAATATATTCGATATATGGTGAAAATATTACTGGGTGGTGACAGAAATGATTTTTTCTACAGCGATTGGCACGGGAAGGTATGAAAGGGATACTCTGTCTTCACATTCAGTATATGAGCTATATTATGGACAGTGCGATTCATTCGTGCTGTCTTTTTTTTGTGTAAATTTTTCGCAATGACATAATCTGTCTTTACAATTTGATATGATAGTAAGAAAGAGAACGCAAAACAGATACAGGTGATGAATCGATGAAGAAACAGAAATATATGGAGCTTTATTTGTCCTTTTTTAACGAAATGATGGATGAACGTATCGAAACTTACCTTCGCGACCATTCGGTTGAACTGAAAGCGCTGCTCGTCGATGGAGAACCGGAGGTTTCAAAAGAGGAGTACGAAGAATTAAAAGCAGAGTATGAGAAATCGATAGAAATCCACCAAAAACTGAAGAGTGACTATCAGGAGTTAGAAGAAGCTTATCTACAAGGACAGTCAAACTGCCGGAATCTGGAAGGAGAATGTCGACGTCTGGAAGCTCTGTGTCAGGATAGGCAATCAGAAGTGAGAACCTTAAAGCGCAAGCTTGACGAATTGCAGGAAGACTGTGAAGAACAGAATCAAGTCTTGCAGAATGTGCAGCAACAATTGATCAATCGTGAGCAGGATTATCGCCAGATTGTGAAAAAATGGCAGGAAGCGGAGCTGGTGAGTGTTCCTTATCGTGAATTAGAGGCTCAATATCAGAAATACAACTCTCTTTCGGAAAGTTTAAGAAAAACGTTGGAAGGTATTTTTGGAACAGGTGGTACGGCTTTATCCTTTTATGCGGCCGGTATGGCTCATGTGAACAGCCTCTACGATGTATTGGCCAATGAGATTCATAACGGACGGGATAAGACGGATGACTTTTTTCTTTTAAGAGACCTCTTTGAATTTTTCTTCTCTCGGACAGACCACGAAAGGCTGCATACCGTCGTGGGAACCGAATTTGATGGTAAGGTGATGGTTCGAAGCGCTGCGAGTCCTTCACAACTGGGGCCGGTGAGCCTTGTTTTATTGGAAGGATATCGTTTGAAAGACCGTGACAGGGTCATCAAGCACAGCATCATAGAGCAGCAAGATCTCGGAACCGGTATCTGAGAATTGGAGGACGACGATGACGAAACTATTGACGGAGTTATTGGTAGATAGAAGCGAAAAATTGGTCAATAAACAAGGGGAGAAAATAGATTTTAAGAATCTTGTTGCTCTGGCCAATAAGCGATTGAGGGAAGAGTCTAAAAAAATCATTCAGAGTTTTAAGGAAAAGATGGACAGTGAAAACACATGGATTTCTTTGGGAAAGAGTGTATATGTTCCGCCTGTCGTCGGCCTTATTCCGCGAATCGATCAGACTGATTTCAACGCCATTGATCAACAACTTGACCCCAAAAAGGGCTTTAAATACCGCTTTGATGGATATGATGGGGAGTTATTTTCTTTTGAAGAAGCGCAACGTATCTTTAAAGGACAGAAAGAGGGGTTGGGTAAATTACCCAATGGTTCTTTTTGTGATAAAACGGGAACTATTTTTGAAGAAGTCAGATATCTGGACGATCAGCATACTTACTCTTTGGTCCATGATCAAATTCGATTACTCCCGAGTTCATTTCACACTGAGATGATGACTTTTTTAAATCAGATATGTGATCAGGACGTATATGCTTTTCTTCCCTTCTGTCGATTAAATGGGCGTGACAGTCTGCCCCTTTTACCGGCACCTACCGTTTGTTTATTTTTGGAAAATCAATTTTCCCCACAGAACCTGTTCCCAACGCAGGAAGATGAAGCCCTTTACAATACGCTAAAAGTTTTGGGCAAGTATAAGGTGATTAAATCGGTTGGATATGGTAAAGACTTGGCCTTGGATGAAGCTAAATGTTTGAATATACTAAATGATAATCCTGAGGCGGCTGATTTGAAAAATATTATTATGCGCTATGGAGAGCAGGAACACCGCAAAGTTGCGACAGTTGCTGCAGAGGAGTTAAAGAATCAATTGCTCCAGTGCGACTACCAACGGGCCATGCTCGATAAATACGATGAAAAACTGCTGACCGATCCTAAGCGCGGCCATTGGGAGTTGTGGGATTGGGATGATTTTCATAAAGACGGCGTCAAGGTGACCCTTCCCGAACGATGGGTTGCCCGAAATCCTGCTGACGACATTAACCAGGGAATCGTGGCCATTGATTTTGGGACCAAGAGTACCGTCGTCGTCTATGAAAACGAACGATCACAGCGTCTGCCCTTACAAGTCGGCAACGGCAGTTACAGTAAGGGTGTAGACAAGGCCAACTATGAAAATCCGACGGTCATCCAGTTTATAAATCTGCAGTCCTTTATGAAAGCCTATAATGGCAGAGCTGGTCGGCCGCATACGAGCTGGAACGATATGACCGTATCCCATACGGCCTTTCAAAATATGAATAATGATTCCAGTAAGTTATATTATTCTTTCTTGACCAACTTAAAGCAGTGGTGCGGCAACGGGAAGCCCTTGGTCTTGAGCGATAAAAAAGACTTCGTTAAGGATTTGCCGGCCTATCAGGATTTGGACAGTGACGAAGATCCTGATCCATTGGCCTATTATGCCTACTACTTGGGGCTGTATATCAACAACATGATCTCTGAAAAACATCTGTTTATGCACTATATCCTGTCCTTCCCGGTGACGTATGAAAAAGAGATTCGTGAAAAGATGCTTCACAGTTTTGAAGCGGGGTTGAAGAAGTCTTTGCCGACGGCTATTTTATCAAATCCTGAGGCTATGAAGCTCTTTTCCGTAGAAGTCGGTGCTTCTGAACCGGCGGCCTATGCCATCACGGTGCTGCAGGAATACGGCTTTGATCCCGGTGGTGATGAAAAGATATACTATGCCGTCTTTGATTTTGGCGGCGGGACGACGGATTTTGACTTTGGTTTTTATCAAGAAGCCGACAGCGAGCGCTATGACTACAAACTGGTTCACTTTGGAGAAAACGGTGATCGGACCCTGGGCGGCGAAAATATCTTAAGCCTTCTGGCCTTTGAAGTCTTCGTTCATAATCAGAAAAAACTGCTGGAGTCGCGCATTCCCTTTACTTGGGCGGCCGATAAATCGGATTTCCAAGGAAGCGAAGCCTTTATCAAGGATTCTCGGGAAGCCCACGCCAATATGCATAATTTGATGGAAGCTCTGCGCCCCTTATGGGAAGATCCTCAGGGTGAAAAAGCCCAAAAGATGCAAGATGAAGGTACGGTTTCCTTCCATGCCTTTAGCGAAGATGAACAGATGAATGCCGATTTTTCCTTGAGCCTTAATGGTCAGGAGAGTGGACAGCCTTTAAATTTAGAACAAATTATCCAAGACAGGATCTTGAAGGGGATTAAGAACTTCTTCATGGCTATGAAGGAATCCTTCGAACAATACAGCGGTGAAAACGGCATCGAGTCTTTGGATACGATTCCGTCCATTGCTATTTTCTTAGGCGGTAATTCTTCCAAATCCGAACGAGTTAAGCGACTATTCGGTCAGGTACTGGGGCTGGAAAGGGAAGCGATTCCTGAGGATGAGGTCGTTTACGACGAGACTTCCCTTGAAATATCTGATGAAATGCTTTGGGACATGATTAAGAAAATGGATGAAGATATTCTTGAGCAAGAAATTGAGAATATATTTGAGGAAATAATGGGGGCGGAATTCGTTGAAAAAAGTCCTGACGATTTTCGTAATCAGCTTTCCTTTCAGTTACAGAAGATGACCTCTAATAGCCTGCTTGCTAAAGAAGTCAAAGAAAACCCCGAGAGACTGATAGAAATTTTAATATATATCATCCCTTGGGAAACTCCTGAGACGCTGATGGCCTATCTAAAAGAGAGACTGATTGATTATTATTTCAAGGCACAAAAACGGAGTGCTGCGCAGAAAAAAGCAAAGAGAGCCTTGTCAATGAGTGCGTCAGAGACTGCTCCTATCATGCAGTGGCTGGGCGTCGATAAAGACGGGAAGATTCCGAAATTTTCGATTTACCCGGCCCTAGGCACGGAGGCAGCGATAGAACGACAAGAAGCTATCTGGAAAGAACATCCGGAATTAAAACCGGAAGAACTAGTCCGCCCAACGGGCAAGACCGGCGTCGCCTACGGCCTGTTATCTTGCCGGAACAGTGGGACCGTTCAAGTCGTCACCCTCTTGCAGGACGAAGACCGCACGCCCTTCCAGTTCTATGTGGGCCGAAATAAGAAACGCCGCTTCCATCCGATCATCAATAGAAATACGTCATTCAATACGTGGCATTATTTCATTGACGCCAGCAATGACTTTGACTTGTTATACACCAAGATGCCGGAAGTTATGGATGGCAATGTTTCGGTGACAATCGCTAAGCAAGTCCATGTCATTTTGGAACATCCCGACAATGAGGCCAATGTCTACATCGGGCCGGTGAATGCCAATACCGTGGCCTACGTCGTTGCCAAATCGTTGGAGGAAGCAGCAACCGGGACCTACTTGGCAGGCCCTGTCGAGATTTCTTTGGAATAGAGACTGTCGTTCGGTTGAGGAGGTGAAGGAATGGAATTTTTTTTACCTGAAAAGGGAACTCAATTTCTGTGTACCGCTAATGGTATTCCTTTTTCCTGTACATGCAGCTGCAAAGCTAGCTTGTCAGGAAGCACGCTGCTGACCGTCGATGCCCGCCCTCAACCGACGGGAATTTGCCCAATTCTAACTGAAATTGCTGGTGGTACCCCTCAGAAATGCAGATGTCAGATTTCGTCATGGATGCTTCCTTCCCGAACCTGCTTTGTAGAAGGCAAGGCCTTATTGACGACGGCATCGAATGCTCTGTGTTCCTTCGGCGGTATGATTTCTGTTGTCCCCATGGTGAGCAAAGTCGTTGTCGGCACCGGCGTTTCATCGGTAAACAACGCTGAAAAGAATGATTTTTCTTGGGAGGAGTCCAAAGGCGCTTCTGATAGGAAGAAACGACCGGAAGAATCGAAGAAAACCCCGTCGGAAGAAGCCCCGGGAGGAGCAGACGGAATTCCAGAATCGGCACCGAGTCAAGCTATGCAGACAGCGGCCGTTATGACGGCTGCGGCTGTATCTTTGGTAGAAAGCGTCCTTGAAGACCGTGATCAGGAGAAACAAGCAGCGGCTATCTTAGAAAATATGCTCTGCTCCGGCGACTGCGCCGCCGATAAACGGGAAGCCTGCCCTTATTATCAGGATCATCTGTCTCGATCTGACGAGGAGGTGACGGTCGTGAACGATTCCTTCATATTAGGGGCGAATTACGAAGAAGCCCGGTTTCAGCGCGATGACATCGACGCCCATTACACCGCGTTGAAGGAGGAATATGGAACGACATATTGGTCTTATGCCGCTCATCATATTATTTCCGGTGGCCAGGTTTTTAAACAGGAACCGGAAATCGTACGCCTGGCAGACTTTCTCCACTATGATATCAACAATGCAGAAAACTGTATCTTCCTGATATCAAAGGGACAGGGCTATGGAGATGAAACGAAGGCCGAACGGCCGATCAGTGCCTATGATGCCATGGGAAGGGCCCGACTGCAGTGGCATCTCGGCGGCCATCAATATACCCTGCCGGCAGAAGAACTGGAACTCATTCGCCAGCGGATTCAAAAGCAGACGGGGCAGTCAGCGGCGGACATTCAGTCTTATGCGGACTTACTTCGACAAGACATGGGGGACTTTAAAATTTGGTTGAGGCAGCATCCCTGCTGGTACAGTCGGGATGAAACGAAGCAGAAGGCTTTGGCTGCCAAGTTTAATAAGGGAATGCATAAGATTTCGCAACGTATTCGCCGAAAACTCGGGGATTTTACGGAAAAGCCGAGCAGCAGTTATCCTTATTACGTATCGAAAGAAGCCTATCGCTATACCTTTACCCTGCCCAAGACGGAAAAATGCATCATTGTCCGTAGAACCCCGAAGGGCATCCGCCTGTATCGCTATCGGATTCGGCGGAATCCTAAGGCTAATGACGGCTTCCTGATTTTAAAACCCATCGAAAAGGATCAGTCGCCCTATGTATTCGACCTCCCGCTGCCAGTCTCGAACCGTCCGGCGTATCAGGAAAAGCAGCGGCAGTGCATTGAATTTTGTGACAATATCGGTCACTTCTTATGTATCGATATGGGCCAGGCAGAAGGGCTGCCCTTCCGTCCGGATTTTATCAAAAGGATATATTGTGACCCATCGGAGCAGGAGAACAGCAATGAAGACCTGCTGCGGGTGGAAAAGCGGCAGGCAGAACTGTTGACTTGGTTCCGGGACTGCCAATTCGAACACTATATGTCTCCGGTCACGATGGTTCGCCGGCGATTGAAAGAATGGAGGGAGTTATATGGCTGATGGATATTCTTTTTATCGCCTCTATGGAGATACGGCAGCCGAGGAATATGTCCGGCCTGTCCATAAATTGTATCAGCAGCTGGAACGAGGCTGTGCCCGCTCGGAGTTTCAATTTTTAAATCACGAGAAGCTCGAAGTTTCTTTGGACGAAGGCGGCGGCCTGGACTTTCCGGATTTTTTATACTATGAACAGATTCCGCTGGTTTCAGACGCTTTATACCGATTTTTTTCTGACAGCGGTGTCGATAATTTATTCTACAAACCGATTTACTTGAATGACGAGATCATCGGAGTCCGCAAGCGATACTGGCTGGCCTTGCCGCCGCGCATCCGATGCCTTAATTATGAAGCAAGTCAGTTCCGCGATTCAGATGTACCTTTGAAGCGGGCTGAAAAAATCGTCATCAATCCCGCCAAGGTGGGAAATTACCGAATATTTTGCATAGAGGAGGTCATTAACCGCGACATCATTATAACGCAGGAATTGAAGGAAAAGCTGGAAAAAGCGCAGTTTACGAATTTGCTTTTTGAGATAATGGAGGATTGATAGTATGGCTGATATCATTAAATCGACATCGCAGGCAATTTTATTCGAACAATTCAATGACAAGGCACCGTCATTAAATACGATGCTGGATACGACGGAAGAAGAAAAAGTAGAAACGGCGGACTTTGCCTTAGAAGTCAAAGAACAGTTGCAGGTGACCAGTTTTAAGGAGTTCTTGAATAAATTTGCGCCTACCATTTATGAAATGTGCATCAATGGAAAATTCGTTTATACAACGGATGAAGTGAATGCTCGTAAATATGGAGGCGTTCCTAAAAATGTCATCGACAATACGTATTATCAGATGCTGGCCAACATGTATAAACAAAAGGGGCAAAGCGGTCAGTCGAATTATGAATTCGATGACAAAGATCTCTTGAATATGCTGTCGCCTGATCGAGAAGTAAAAGAGGCAGCCCGACTGCGGAAAAATTTTCAATATGTGACTGAGAAATTTCATGAAGCCCGGGATAACGGCGAAAATCCCAGGGAATATTGGGATAAAATATACTCCTATCGAAAAGAAATCACTGAAAAGTACAGTCAGTCCGTGATTGCCTTACTGCCGTTGGCTATTGATGACGTGACGAAAAAATTAGATGTTTTGCAGGCCGGCACGAGTACGGACGGACAGCTTCAGGAAGAGGCAGTTCCACAGTTGACCAGCGGCCATTGGACTTTTGATACGCAAGGGGGGATGCAGTTTCTGCCGGCATCCTCATCGGACACTACTGAAGTTTTACCTTTAGCATCATCACAGCATAATGTGGGTGAAGATATTTATCAGATGATTGAAGCAGACTATCGAGAATATCATCCGGGGCAGGATGAAAATCCCTTTATCAAGGACTTAGTGTTGGCTGCGTACTCGCCGACTGCCGTAAACAACCCCTTGCAAAATTTAAAGGCTGATGAAGTGCAGCAGGCTATCAGTGTACTGGAAACGCAGAAGAAGCAATATGAAGACGTTTATTCAGACGCGAAGAATGAATTCATCAAAGAACTGTCGAAGATCATTGAAAAACTCATGGGTGTCATGGTCTTTTTTGATCATGCGACGGCGACAGGCAGTGAAACGGATACCTTGGAAAGCGGTTTGATCGTAACCAATTGTAAGCCTGCTGATTTCGTCGACGGCCGCCTGAATGCTAAATTTAAAAAATACATCAATTATATCGGCCGTGATTTAGGCAATGATAAGTGCTGGTTTGGTATTCTCCCGTCTGTAAAGGATAAGGCGGAATCAGCACCGGTGACGAAGGAAGATGACTTTGACTTCAGCCAGTCCATCAATATTCAGCCGGATGAACAAAAGAAAACTAAATCAGGCGATGCCTTGACCTTAGATGTCGCCGCGGTACTGCTGAAGGATTTGAATGAAGCCCATATCATGACGGCCTTCAATTTGAATCAGGGGCCGGAAAACACCTTTTCACAGATTACGGCCTCCTATATTCAGGATACAGCTCGCATGTTTGAGTCAAGGGGCATCACTTATCCCCATGCCGTCTATGCATATCCCAACTTTACGCTCATGCGTGAACGGTACATCTCGATTACCGGTGATACAGAAGGCAGCAAACTGACCGTACCGGCCATTTATATTGATGCAGCCTATCCGGCAGCCGGTATGTTGGTTGCCAGTCAACAGTTGCAGTGCTTAAAGAAGCGCGGCTTGGGTAACTTTATCATTACCGACAGAGATAACATGAACTTTGTCCGCCTTGACTTAGAAGACAAAGTCGTACAGGAACATTTGACGACTAAGTTCAATCGAGAAAATGTGACGGCTTGGAGCCAGTCGGTACTGAATGCCATTACCGATTCCATGTTCGGTTTCTCCTTCTGCGGCGATGAAACGGCTGAAAGAACGCAGAATACCTACGTCTTGACGGCTCGCACCTTAGCGAAGATGGAAAATCAAAAATATAAGCCCGTTTATCGCGTCTTGATGGAAGATTTCATCTATGCCTTAGCCGTGCCTATCTTTAAAAAGAAGCGAGACGATATAGATGCTGACTTAATCCGCGGTATGGCAAAGAATTGGACGTTAGCAGCTGATCAATTTAGTAAAAATCCGAAAATTAATCTGGTATTGAAAAAAGGTGAAGATATCGGCTGGAGTAAAGAGAATCCAAACCAACTGACGATTACCTTTAATGGCGAATCTGAAATATTAGATAATATCGATATCATCAGCGATGATTCATCAAATCAAAATAAATAAAGGAGTGGATAATTATGCCTTGCACAGTAAAAATTACAGGTGGTAAAAGTGATATCTCTTTGGAGAAGATTCATGTCAAGATGCTCTTTGATACTGAAGAAAAACATGTTTTTCTTAAGTCGAATAGTATTGGGGCGACGGTAACCATTTTTGGGCGCATTAACCAAGCTAGAAAAGAATCTTTAGTCGAAATGTTTGATTGGAGCCGCGATTTTACTGTTGACGGTGTTTATCGTAAAGTTGAAATCACGGAAACTCAAGGCACCGATGCTTTAATGAGAACGTATATCTTTCCTCAAATGTTTATTCTCAGTTATGAAGAATTTTTAGGGGAGGGAAACGATTCTACATTTAACTTAGTGTTGAAGCAGAAGGAAGATGAGTTACAAACGATTGAAACGTTCTAAATAGAAAGGAGGCGGCACAGATGCAGCTTGAAGGAATCAAAGACGGGCTGGTCGTCGAAACTTGTACGGTAAGAAAAGAGATGGGGCAGCACAGCCGAGTGACATTGACGGCTCACCTGACGGACGGTAAAGAGAATTTCTACTTACAACAAGTCGGAAAGCCAATTACGATTGTCCAGTCCCTTGATTTGCAGAAAGCCGGGCCGATTGTGTTCAGCGGCATCGTTGAAACCGTTGACATACAACAGACGTTTCATCGGTCTGTCCTCTGCCTCTGTGCCGTATCTTCTTCTCATTTTTTGGATCAGCAGGAACGATGCCGCATTTTTCAGGACAGCGGCAAAAAAATGGGTGACATATTGGATGGCGAGCGATTGGCTTTAGCCAAGGATATGAAGTCCGGCGATGTGAAGCTGCAGGTGGCTGAATCACTAAAAAAAATACCTGCTGTTCAGACGGTCATTCAAAATCGGGAAAGTAATTTTTCCTTCATCCGGCGCTGCGCAGCGGCCTTGCAGAGTCCCTTATGGGTGCAGGACAGGCCGCAGGGTGTGGTGCTGAAAATGGATTGGGCCTGGCATAAAGATCCAGTACCGATTAAAGAAGAAGATATTTTATGTTGGAAGACGGGAGTGGGACTGCAAAAACAAAAACAGCTGCAAGTGACGCTGCCGCGCTATCTTGAACTGGGATGTACCGTGGCCTTCCCGTCGCTGAAAGAGAAATACGTCATTACGGCCCTTACGGCACAGTATAAGGGCAACCGAGATTTGTTTACCTATGAACTGAAAGAGTATCAAGACACAGCGGATATCGAAAAGCCTGATTTTACCTTTGAAACACCGCTGCGGCTCTACGGAATCGTTACCAATGTTGAAGATCCGGAACGCCTCGGGCGGATTCAAGTCCGCTTCAAGCAGAATGAACCGGAATATGAAGACCAAGATTCACAGCAGATGTGGATTCCATACAGCAGTGCCTATACCGGAAAGGCTGACGGTATCGTCTTTTTGCCGGATCCGGGAAATCAGGTGGAAGTTACTTTTTTACATGGACAATGTTATGCCCATTCGGCCCATCGCAATCATCCCTTGGGAAAAGAAGCGGGCAATGTCAGTGACAAGTTTATCGGCAATGATTTTCAGCGCCGAATCATATGGAAGAAAGATTCCCTGACCTTATTATCCGGAGAAAATCAAATTGTCATGGATGACGAGAAGATCGAGTTAATTGTCGGCAAAAACCGCATCACGATGGACGGTGAAAAAATCAATTTAGCCGTCGGCTCCCAGACGATTGTTGAATTAGATGAGCAGGGGATGCACGCTAAAGGCAAACAATCGGAAGTACACGTCACCGACGGTGTGCAGATTGAATCGAAAGGCGATATAACCCTTGACAGTCGGGGAAAGGTCCGAGTTCAAGGGAGTGGAGACGTAAGTCTTAAGAGCAGCTCCGGCAATGTAAAGTTATCAGGTTCAAAAATACAGATGTCGTAAGGATAGTGATTTGACCATGGAGAGTTTTAAGGAGATGAATCAGCAGCTGAAAGAACGAATTGAGGCTGCCGATTTTGATGAAGAGATGAAAAAAACAATACATCAGTCTCTTGATAAATTGAGTCAGTATGAGCGAGATCAACTTAAAGGAATCCGAGAAACGATAGAAAAAACGGTGCCGGATCGGGTGAAATGGAGCCGTAACTGGAAGATTACGACGTCCCTCGTTCCCAAAACAGAGCTAGGGGTATGGGAGGAAAAACATTTCTATCCCGTTGAAACGTCCGGTCTGGGGTTTTTCTGTTCCGATTGGGAAGAACCGGATGTCAGTGACTATGGGTACCGCCAGTTCTTTTGGAAGGGTACCTATGAAGAACTGCAGGATGTCATCGAACAGGGAGATACCTATGAGGGCGTTGTGACCGATAAAGACGGGGACACTCATCGGATTCAATATCAATTGGTTCTGGAATCGTCTTGCCGCCGTCGGGAATCCCGGCTCTATCAATTGGCGGCACTATATGGAATTCAGGCTCCGGTTATCTTTTCTCCTTGGGGACGCCGGCAATTGACGATACGCCTGAAGTCTCCGGATTTGACGGCGGAAGATTTTTTCGATGACTACAGCCGGTGGGATTTCTGCTGGCAGCATAATGGCCTTCAAAGTAAAATCATTGAAGGAAAAGAGCTGGTATGGAATGTGAAGCAACTGCCTTATGACGGCGATTCCATTGACGGCGAGCGGATTCCTGATGCCAATACGGGAAGTGCGGAAATCCGGTTTACGGAAAGCGACGGAGTCCAATGGGGAACCTTTCTCCAGTTAGAATCGAGTGAAGAGGAACCGGCGGTCTGCGAAGTAATCGAAAAATCAGAGAATCAGATTATACTGCGCACCTTGGATAAGGTGCATATGGATAGAAAGGGCATCCGCATTGAACCGACAGATGAGGTGCCAAAATATTCTTTTTCTAATGAGTATGAAGTCTCGGAGTTTGTTCAGCGGCTGCTTTCAAAGGCCGATGTAGAGCGAGCTCTTCATCGTTACCGGTCCTCCGGATTTTGTTGTGGACGGCCTTCTTTGAAAGCCCCCGAAAAAGGACAGATTATTCGTCTGTATCGGGAAGAAGATATGTATGGCGGCAATCGTGAAGATACTTTATATCAGCAAGAACGATTAAAGAGGCTCGTTCCCTGCTATATACAGTTTTTCTTAGAGCCGCAGGCTTTAGACTGGAAAAGGGATTTCTTGCCGGACTATGCCGTATATGTGCTGGCCGATCTCCGGCGGCGTTTCCCTGATTTTTCCTGGAAAGGTGTTTTACAATGAGTCAGATTTGGCAGGATTATGACAAGCAAAAGCGATATATAGTCGATACGAACCCTGTATCGCCCTATGTAGAGGTTTTTAATAACCGCGGACAGGTTGTGAAGGTCAATCCACTGCTGCGTTTTTCTGAAATATTGCTGCCTTTATGCCAGCCACAGGAGAGATTGAACGAGGAGGTCCGTGAAGAAATTCAAAATTGGCTTCTTCATTACTTGGCTCACTTAGACCTCCTTCAGGGAGTCACGGCCGGGGCTGTAAAACGGGAGGCCATCGAAGCGGATATTCGCGAGGGACGCTATGGACAAGATGTTCAGCAAAACTATAAGTGCCTGCCAGCCGATGAAAAAGCGATACTCTTACAGGCGGTGCTTCACTATGAAGAAGGTACGATGAACGGCCGAAGTGTCTATCGCCTTACCTTGCAGCGTTTTTTCCCCGAAGCCCGCGTCTATTATCAGGAAGACGATGAGTTCTTGGTGTATATTCCGGCAGTGAAGTCGGCAATCAATGAAAAAAAAGCAAGGCTCTTGGAACTGCTGTTTTTAGATTGGCTGTTGGAGACAAAAGTCTTTTGGCAGCGTCATTTTGGCATCATCGGTCATGAGCCGACCATGCACATCGGCGCTATCGCGCTATACTGATGGAGGAAGACGAATATGGGAAATCATAAAGCACAGGAAATATATAAGTCCGGGAAAAAAATCGTTCGAGATTGTGAGGCCATTTTGGAACAATTGCAGGAGATTATTGAGGAATATACCCGAGAGAATCAAGCGCTAAGTTATCAAGTGGACAGCCTGCAAGAGACGCAATCGATTTTTCACCGGCAATTGAAAGAAAAAGACCAATTTATTGAAACGCTGAAGGCAAACTATGAAGCCCAGCGAGACAGCTTTGAACGGGCTCTTAAAGAGCAGCAGGAAAGTTGTATTGCTCAGCGGGGTAGTTTTGAACGAGCCCTTAATGAACAGCAGGGAGAATTTCGTCAGGCACTGTCAGAAAAAGATGCTGCTCTTTCCGCTATGACGGTTCGATTACATAGCTTAAAAGAACGGTTGGAAGATGAAGAACAGAAACTAGTGACCCGGAAAGATGAACTGACAGCGTGGGAACAGGAACAGGAAGCAGCGTACAATCAGCGATTTTCAGACCTTATGAAGCGAGAAAACAAACTGGATGTCCGCATAGATGCGTATAAGAAAGAAAAAGAGGAATTTGAAGAGGAACGAAACAGAGGAACCTTAACCGAAGAAAATGAACAATTGAAAAATCAAGTTGATCAACTCTCACGTGAAAAAGGGCAATGGAACAGTCAAGTCCAGCATCTGGAAGATAAGATAGATACGCTGGAAGACGCGTTAGAAGGTGCCCATGATACTATAAACAATCTAAGAGATGAGATTACCAGCTTAAAAAATATACGTGATGATTTGAAAACCGATTTGGAGAAATTTCGTGGGTATCAATGAAGCGTCATAGTTACTAGGAGATGATAAACGATGACAGACATAAGAGTTGGGAATACATATCTCTCTAAAGAGGAATTTTTAAAAGAAGCCATGCCCGGCGATGTCAAAAAAATAACCTTACAAGAAATCAAGATACTTGCCAGTCAAGGCCATATAAATATAGATAAGAAGCAACTGGACCGAATCAAAGACGCTAAATCGGAAATCGAATTTTTAAAGTATATAAGACGTGTAAGACTCGGTTTATACATTAAAGGACTTCAAACTTTTTTCATTGAATGCTTGAAGGATAAAAAAATTCGGTACAATCAAAAACTAATAACTACTGCAGGAACCGATGGAATTGCGGCTGGATTCGAATTCTTATTTAACTATCAAAATCAAGAAGCGACAGGGACTGCGAGGGAGAAACAACAGCAAACATTTCACACCGGTACAACCGACGAAGATAAATATAGCAAGGAACAAAGTGAATTCGGACGTGCCGGTGAACACGGTGAGACTGTGTTTTCTTCATCAGAGGAAGAACCTGTGCATGAAATGAATTCTGAAGATACTGAAAGAAAGGTCGTGGTAAAGATGAACATATCCGGTAATGACTTATTAAAATTATATAATCAGGTAAAGAGTAAGCAATCTGTGAAGCTCCATAACGGAATCGATGTGACGCCCGGCGTCATAACTGAAGGGATGCCGGTCAGGCTGCATGACGAGTTTTGCTTTCTCTTTCCAAAGGATTTTGAAGCCTATGGCGGATGTATTGCCTTATTGACTCATGATGAAAAAAATATCGCGGCTGTCGGGTATCTCGGTGAGGATCCTCAACAGGTAGTCCACTTGTTATTTGATACTGACCGCATCCGCTATGATTTACTGAGGCAAAATAGCCAGTATAAAATTATTTTATTCCCGAAAACTGCGGAAGAGTTTTTTGCGAGAAATTCGAATTGCTTGTCTTACGCCGGGGATTTGTATGTAGTACCCTGCACGGTAGAATTAAAGACCTTGGAAGAAACGAAGCGGACTTTATGCATCGATTTTGGTACAAGTAATACGACGGTCGGCTCTTACGGAGTATCTGATGAAGCTCAGAATAAGGTGGAAGTCGTAGACTTTGAAGACCATACGGGCGATACTGTTGTTTATCGTAAAATGCTGCCTACAGTCATCTATGTCGATCGGATCGAACGAGACGAGAGGGGGTCAGTGGATATCACTTATTCTTTTGGTTACGATGCGCTGCAAAAAGTCATTGACCATGACTATGATACGGTAGCCTCTGTTTTTTATGAAATAAAACGATGGATCAATAACCTGGACGGTATCGAAGATATTTCCGATGAAGATGGAAATAAGTATAAAATTAGCCATAAAGAACTCATCAAACAATACTTGGACTACGTCATCAGTACGGCAGAACGATTTTTCCAGAAACGGTTCGCGACCTTGCATTTTACGGCCCCGGTAAAATTGAAGAAGTCCTTCCTCGATGCCGTCAAAAAAATGTATAATGATGAATTCAGCGACCGTACCTACCAGGTTTTGTCGGAATCAGAAAGTCTGGATGAAGGCATTGCCGTCGTCTACCAGCATATTGCAAAAGAGCTGGAAAACGAAAAAATTCGCAAGAGTAAGGTGTCGACGGCAGAAAACCAGACACAGAACCAGGAACAGAACATATTGATTATCGACTGCGGTGGTGGTACGACTGATTTGGCTCGCTGCACGTATCAGATTTCTGAAAATCAAGAAGGGCATCGCCAACTCGATATTACGATGAGTTCGGAAAATGGTGATTCCAATTTTGGCGGCAACAATATTACCTTCCGCATCCTTCAGATGATTAAGATAAAGCTTGCGTCCAAGCTGGCAGGCAAGGGGGATGTATCGATGCTGAAGTTGATTGCCGGAGAAAACGAAATCCTCGATATATTGGATCGGTCTGATTCCGTGATAAAGGGCTGCGAACAGATTTATAGTAAATTCGAAACGATCTACAATGACGCTGAAGGCATCATTCCGACCCGCTTCGAAAAAGACGGCTTATTCCAAAATGAAAAGCGCAAGATGAAGCGTAACTTCTATTACTTGTGGAAGATGGCCGATGCCTATAAAAAAGAATTTTATCAAACACAGCGGGACGTAGTAGCCATCGATTTTAATGACGACCGAGATCGGGCACTGGGCATCGGCGATGAAGAACAGTATTACCTGTATATCCGGCAGGCAGGCAAGCTGGAAAAGATGATCAATCCTCTTGAAGGGATAAAAATCACGATTAAGGAAATTGAATGCATCCTCTATGCCGATATTTATGCGCTTTGGAAGCGCATTCTTCCCGTTGATGATTTGGTCAAGAAACAGTACGTCTGCTTCTATAAGTTATCCGGACAGTCTTGCCGAATCAATTTATTCCACGACTTGCTGAAGGAATTTATTCCCGGCCGCTGTCTCCGCTATAACGGCAATAAAAAAGACGGCCAAAAAGATAAAAAACAAGAAAGTCAGCTGAAACTTGACTGCATCGAAGGCAGTATCCGCTATATTCGCGATAAGGAAGAAGGACGGTTTGAACCGGTCATCCGGACCCAGGCTTCCCAGCTCTTCCACAGTGTCTACCGCTCTATGAAAGATGTCGATCACCCCAGTGAAGAAGACATTGCCTTATTGACGCGAGATAAAGATGAAAAAGACACTGTGAAGGTTCTTGTTGATTGGCTGCCGACGACAGCCAGTCGAACCGAATTCATTGTCTTTGACCAACATCAGCGGAAAAAGAACCGGATTAACTTTGAATTCGGGGACGAAGAGCGTAAAGCAACGAGTATTGGTGCTATTCAAATTAGTATTATAGGAGATACCTATACCGACTTATATGCCGTCGGCAAAAAGGATAAAGTTGTTGACGTTATTACGGGTCAATTAGAAAGCAATGCCCATAGCGGATATGCGATCTTTTTGGTTCCGGCCCGAAGCGGTTACGGATTCTGGGCTTACTTAATTGATAAACAAGTAAAAGAAAAGGCCGATGGTGAAATGGATCGGAAATTCTATTTGAAGAAAAAACAATACTGCAACTTTGAAAAAGAGGAACTGGTGACGTTCTTTGATGGGAAGCGGTGAGATTGATGTTATTTCATAAACAGTCGGAATTTGCCTCCGGGGCTGTTTTAACCAAAGAGATGTTGGAACTGTTGGGGAGCTATCCCCGACAGTTCTTAAAACTGTACTGTACGCCTTATAGCGAGGGCATTCTCTGCGGTTTGAATTATGACCTGCGCGGGGATGAACTTTGGCTCACTTCCGGGGCCTTTTGGTGGAAGAAACAGGTCTGGATGACTGATGAAGATATTAATGTGAGTGCCTTTTTGCAAAATCAGACCCGGGAAGAGGGTCAGTATTTAATTTTGCGATGGAATCCGGGCGAGGGTGTCATCGAGAAAGGTGTGGATGCCCAGCCTTTAGATTTGCGTATCGAAACAGATTCTCGCTATAAAGGCGCCTTGGAGATCGGCCGCTTCATTTGGCGAGATGACAGAAAACTGCGACTGCCACGAAGTTGGACGGAGCTCATTGAGTCGCTGGAACGGGGCGATTATTTTGATATTTCGAATGCCAGTCAGGCTTCCTTGGGAGACGGGACTTTTATACGCTTGATTTTCCAGTGGCTGGAAGGTGCCTTGAGGGACAAGGAAAGACGAACCCCTTTCGAAGATGCCATGTTGGTGCAGCTGCAAAATCAGGGATTTTTGTCAATTGATACCTTATATACCTACGTCGGAACCGAGGCCGGCAGGATGAATCGGAGAGATCTGCTGAAGGCTGTAGACGAAGAGATGTGCCGTCAACCGGAGATTCTTGTACAGGAAAAGACTCCCGATAAACAACTTGAGTATGAGGAGCCCCGCGATGAACCTCGTCGTCCGATGGGCGGCATGTTGGATTAACAATCGATAGGCCGTATCCTGGAAGGGATGTGATTCTGTGAAGAAAGATAAGGTTTCGAGGGTATTAGCCCTCTATTCGCAGTTACTGGCCGGTCGGACGGTACAAAAGGCGGTAACGGCGCAGCACTATGGCGTCAATGAACGCAGCATTCAGCGGGATATTGAGGATATCCGTTCATTTTGCCGGGATGACGCGGCGGTTCATGACGGCGTCATTTGCGATGTAGTCTATGACCATATGGAGAAAGGGTATCGCCTAGAAGGCGGTCAGATTCCGAAGCTGTCCAATAGTGAGGTCCTGGCTTTATGTAAAATCCTCCTTGACAGCAGGGCTTTCGTCAAGACTGAGATGGAAACGATGCTGCACAAGGTTATAGCCTGTTGTGTGCCTGAATCGAATCAGGCCTTGATCAGTAAGCTGGTCAATAATGAGGCCTTCCATTATGTCGAGCCGCGGCATCGGACGAGTTTTCTCGATACGATGTGGAAGCTTGGCGAGGCCATTCAGAAGCATTACTATGTCGATATCACCTATGGCCGTCTGAAAGACCGAAAAGTCGTTAAACGGCGGCTGCAGCCGTTGGCCTTGCTGTTTTCGGAGTATTATTTTTATCTTATTGCCTTTATTGACGACAGTGACATCCAAAAAATTTATGAAAGCGCCCGCGATATAACGCCGACTATTTATCGTCTGGATCGGATCAAGACCTTGTCTGTAGAACAAGAAAATTTCCGCATTCCTTATAATCAGCGCTTTCAGGAAGGTGAATTCCGTAAGCGCATCCAGTTCATGTACGGTGGCCGCCTGCATCGCGTGACCTTTACCTATACCGGCGGCGATATCGATGCCATTTTGGATCGCCTGCCGACGGCGAAAATCTTAAACGAAGACAAGGGCGTCTACCAGATTGAAGCTGAAGTCTATGGGACGGGGATTGAGATGTGGCTCCGCAGTCAGGGAAAATACGTCAAGAACGTCAAAATCGTCCAAGTGTAATTTTTTACTCCATATGAAGTCATTCGGTATTTTATTTAAAAATGGTGGCAGTCGCTGTGATACCGTTTTTAGCTCATTATAATTGCATTGTTTCGCATAAAAAAAGTCATGAATCTTGGAAAATCTAAGATTCATGACTTTTTTTTGTCGATTATTTTTTCATCATGACAGGACCTGTCTTTGTCAAATGATAAGATAAAGACAAGTAAAAATATCGAATGGTAAGGAGTAAGCTTGTATGAAAATTCAACCCGTGTTTTTTTGGAGTGAAATTCAGCGATTCAGCCCTCAGGATTTGCAGTTTTTCCGCAGTCTGGAGCAAACGTTGATGCCCCTCGTTTTATATAGACCTGCTGAAGAAATGCCGATAGGAACCTCCTATCAGCAACATTTGAATCTGCCTCAAGGTAATTATCAGTGTTGTGATGACGCTGCTTCGTATATAGAAAGTCTTTGTTTGTCTGATGATTGGGTAATTCTGTTTTCCAAGAGCAAGCCGGCCGTCAAAGCCTGCAATTTTGTCTGCGTGCCCCTGCCTTTTTGGACGTCTGCGGAGAGGGTGAATCCGTGCAGCTTTACGAATCATGCCCAACACAAGCTCATATACAATGAATTGTCTTCTTTATATATGGATTCGATTGGGAATGATACGGAGAAAGAAACGAATTTTCTGAAGGCACGTTTTGAAGAAGTTCATGCCAAGACGGTCTTGGATTGCTGCTGCGGTGTAGGGCGTCATGCGTATCGGCTGGGGCAGTCCGGCTATGAGGTCACGGGCATCGATTTTTCGGAAGCGCAAATTGAAACGGCCAAAAGAATCCATGGGAACGATCATGTTCAATATATCGTGGCCGACGCCCGGAATTTCGATTTAGAAAAGAATGATTATGACGGTGCCATGTGTATGTGGACGACGTACAATTACTTTTCAAAGGACGACGATCTGAGAGCTGTCGCGCATCGTCTGTGGTCTCATTTAAAACAGGGAGGGCTGCTGATCCTCGATTCGAAAAACATTCCGGCCTTGGAAAAAGTTCGCTGTTACTGCCGCACTACGAAGCAGCCGGAACTCGATTTGACTCTCCTTATTTATAAACGGATTCTAGGGGATATCCAAAATTCGCAGTATTTTTACTTTATCGATGAAAAAGGGCAAAAACACTTCTATTTGGATGAAGAATTTATCCGCTTTTATTATTTGCAGGAATTGCAAAAGCTGATGCAGGACCGGTTTGAACTTGTCCGTGCCTTCGGGGACTTTGAAGGGGGCGGCTATGAACAGGAACACAGCGAGCGGCTGATTACGGTGTGGCGTGCCCTGCGATAGGAGCGATGTATTGATGAAACTGGTTATAGAAGGTATGGATGGAGTTGGGAAAAGTACGGTTGCTAAAAAAGTGGCTGCCTTTTATCACCTGAAATACGTAGACGGCTTACTTAAAACCTATTTTACAGATAAGGGGTTCAGTGAAGCCGAGTTAGCCGTTTTGGTCAGGGGAATAGAGAGTTTCTATGATCATGAAGACTCCTTGGTTCGGACTTGGATTATGGGATTTGCCAATATTTTTAATCTGCTGAACTATGATGATGTCGTGATTGACCGCCACTGCCTGACCACTTTTTTCTACAATGGTGATGATCGGTCACGGCGGTTGTATACAATCATGCAGGAGATTTCAGGGAAACCGGATTTAATCATTATCCTCGCCGGATCGCCGAAGGAGCGCCGCAGACGGATACAGCAGCGAAATGCAGACGACCGCGATCTGCAGCAGCCGGAGAAACTGGCTGACGGCAATCGACAATTTGTAGCGGCAGCCGAAGAGTTAGCCGTTCCTTATCAGGTCGTAGAGACTGATGGACAAGATGAAGAGCAAGTCTTTCAGGCAGTTTGCAAGGTCATCGATGCCTGGCGATACGGTAAGGAGGGATAGGTCGTGAAAGAACTGTGTTGGCTCTTAACCACGCAATGTAATCAGCACTGCGGCTATTGCAGTAAATTTACGGATGTCCCCGTTATTACGAATGCCTCGTATCCGTCAATCATTGATCGCTTGGGACGGTATGGCGCAAGGCAGCTGACCTTTGGCGGCGGCGAACCCTTTTTAACGAAATCGATCGATGATATCGTCCGCTTGGCGAAAGATAGGGGGATGCGGCTGAAAGTCGTTACTAATGGCGACTATCTTAAAGCCCATTCCGAGATTCTTCCCTTGTTGGATGAGATTACGATTTCACTTGATTCGGCAAATCCAATCATCAATGAACGGTTGGGACGGGGCCGATTTCACGATAGGCATGTTCGCGAACTGTTATCCTATCTTCGGGAAAATGGGATTTCGGCCAAGCTCAACATCAATACCGTCGCATCGAGGTATAACCTTTCTTATATACATGAAATGAGGTCCCTGGTGGAATCGGCGGGTATCACGGCTTGGAGGATTCTTCGCTTTTCGCCGCTAAGAGGACAGGCGGTTAAAAATAAAGACGACTTTGAAATTGGGAATCAGGAATTTAAGGAACTACAAGCGGATCTGATGAATCGGTCGATAAATTGCAGGCTGCAATTCATTGATCACGATGGGATGAGTCATAATTATTTGCTCATCGCTCCCGACGGCGGGGTATACGTATCAGAGAAGCTGAACGATATTAAGGTGGGAAATATCTTAACTGATGATTTAACGAGTTATTTTCTGTCATAACGAAAGAGATGGTAGGTATGAAGGAAGATAAAGTTTCACGAGTATTATCGCTATATTCGCAATTAATGGAAGGCCGGATCATTAAGAAATCCGTAGCAGCCCAAAAATATGGCGTCAATGAACGCAGCATTCAACGGGATATTGAAGATATCCGGGCTTTTTGCCGCAACTGTGTGGCCCTTGGCGACAGCATGCCCGGTGACTTGATATACGATTATATCGAAAAAGGTTATCGCTTGGACCGTAGGCAGGCACCGAAGCTGTCCAACAGCGAGGTCCTGGCTTTATGTAAAATCCTGCTCGACAGCCGGGCCTTCGTCAAAACTGAGATGGCGGACATGCTGCACAAGGTCATCGCTTGTTGTGTTCCAGAATCGAATCAAGCTTTGATTACTAAGCTTGTTAATAATGAGACCTTTCATTACGTCGAACCGCGGCATCGGACGAGTTTTCTCGACACGATGTGGCAGCTTGGCGAGGCTATCCAACAGCATCGCTACGTTACTGTTACCTATGGCCGGATAAAGGATCGAAAAGTCGTCGAACGGCGACTAAAGCCGTTGGCTCTGCTTTTTTCGGAGTACTATTTTTATCTCATTGCCTTCATCGACGACAGTAACATCCAGAAAATCTATGAAGGTGCCCGGGATATGACGCCGACCATTTACCGCTTGGATCGGATCAAAAACTTGACGGTAGAAAAGGACGTTTTCCGCATTCCTTACAACCGGCGCTTCCAGGAAGGGGAGTTTCGCAAGCGCGTCCAGTTCATGTATGGGGGCCCCTTGCAGCGCGTGACCTTTACCTATACGGGCAGCGATATCGATGCCGTATTGGACCGCCTGCCGACGGCAAAAATCCTGAGCGAAGAAAACGGTACCTATCGGATTGAAGCTGAAGTATACGGCAAGGGGGTCGAAATGTGGCTCCACAGTCAGGGGAAAAATGTCAGTGATGTTCAGATAAAAGAAATATGACATTGGTGACGGTGTGAGAAAGATTTTTGGATACAGAAGAGATTGTTCATCGACATGGACAATCTCTTTTGGTTTTTACCGAACCTTGTTATAATAAAATAAAGCTTTTATTTCTGCCGATGGAAGCAGAGACAATTTCGGATTCGTTATATTTTAGATTATCTTTTTTCTGGAAAGCAGGTGTCGCCGTGCTCTTATTTTCAACTATCTTACAAATAAATAAAAAGATGACTAAAGAGGCGTTTATTCGCTTGGTCATCGAGTGGAATCAAAAAAGCAACTACCCGGAGAATATTATTCCCAATCTGGTATGGGATGGTCAGTACAATACGTCTTATGGGACGGATTCGCTGCTTCTCGACATAAAAGAATACCCTAAAGAGCATATCGTTGCTGTCCGTTATGAAAAGCGCGACAAAGAAGGCGTCATTTGGGATTCTGACTATATCATGAATTTTAAAGATATGAAGATGTCCATTCGCTTAGACCGGAGTTATCTGGAAGAAGCGCTGAAGGTGGATCCGGAATTTTCGACGCCCCACTTCATTTCCATGCTCATTGAGGGCGGCTATTTAAAAGCCGATAACGGCTTAGAGGTACGGCGGACGCCGCTTATCATCGATGAGGATAATCTCGATATAGCCGTCGATATCATGACCGGGAAGCGTCGGACTCGTCTGCCCGTGGTCTTCGTTTCTAAGACGTCGGACAATGAAGATCCCATTGATGTAAAGGCCTTGGCGGGCCGACTAAAGGGAGCGGCCCACGTCTTGGTCCAAGGTGATTATGGGACGGGTGCCGTCCTTCAGGAAAGCAGCGGTGATGAGAAATTAGGTAATGGCGGTATCGATATTTATTTCCCGAATCCTGCCGTTGGCCATAAACGATATATTTATCGCCGCAATCCGGGCTATGACACTCAGATGACGGAAAAGATTATTGAAAGGGTCATCCAGTACAGCAATGCCAAGCGCGTGTCGCCACTCTATGTCTGGGCCGGCGTTACCGGCGCCATTTATGAGACTCAATATCTGAAGTCCAAGGAGGCCTATGCGGCAGCCGACAAGGAACGCCATGAGGCGCTGTATAAACTCCTTGCCTTACAAGGACGGTATAAAGAAACTGAAAAATCCATGCGTGATCAGGCCTATGCTGAAGCTAAATTGGAAGCCGATCAGCTGTTAGAGAGTTTTGACGAGGAGAATCGAAGTCTGCGGGAGGACAATGAACGCCTGCGCTGCGAAAACGTACAACTGGCATATGAAAACCAAGTACTGCGTTCAAAGCTTGATTCTCAGTCGAGGGTTCCTGTCCTGCTCATGGGTGATGAAGATGACTTCTATGCCGGCGAAATAAAGGATCTGCTGTTAAAAACCTTGGAGGCCAGTTTAAACAACCTTTTGGCAACTGGTACGCGTCGATACGATGTGGTGAAAGACATCATTGAGTCCAATGACTATCAGCGGAGCAGTGAAAAAAGGGCTGCTGAGGTGAAACAGATGCTCAATAATTATAAAGGAATGACCTCAAAAGTGCAGCGAGGCTTTGAAGAGCTGGGCTTTCAAATTCAGCATGACGGGGGGCACTACAAGACGATTTACTATGGCGATGACCGCTACATCATCGTTCATGCGGCGACTCCCAGTGACGGACGGGCCGGGAAAAACAATGCGTCTGATGTCATCAAAAAGGTATTTTGATTCATGTTTCCGATAAGAAATTGGCTAACTTGAGCCGTTGAAAGGAGGAAGATTTGTAATAATCGGTTATTCCATGGTATAATTAAATGCTATAAATTTATGTACGGGAGGTATATGAATGGCTACAGGTCAGGAAAAGATTGACCAGCTCCGGGAAAAACTCGCAAAAGTCGAGCTCGGCGGCGGTCAGAAGCGAATCGATTCGCAGCATAAAAAAGGAAAGTTGACGGCCCGCGAACGGCTGGCCAAGCTGTTTGATGAAGGCAGCTTTACAGAAATGGGGCAGTTTATTCATCATCGCGGTACCCATTTCGGCATGCAGGAAAAGGAAATTCCCGGTGACGGCGTCGTTACCGGTTATGGTACGGTGCGGGGCCGGTTGGTCTTTGCCTATGCCGAAGATTTTACCGTTGAAGGCGGATCCCTTGGCGAAATGCATGCCCATAAGATTGCCCAGATGCAGGAAATGGCCCTCAAGATGGGAGCCCCTGTCATCGGTATCAATGATTCCGGCGGTGCCCGTATTCAAGAAGGCATTGACGCCTTGTCGGGCTTTGGCCGCATTTTTATGAACAACACATCGGCGTCCGGCGTTATTCCCCAGTTGGCCGTCATCATGGGGCCCTGTGCCGGTGGTGCCGTCTACAGCCCGGCTTTGATGGACTTCGTCTTCATGGTCAAGAATACGTCCAATATGTTCCTCACCGGACCGGCGGTTATCAAATCGGTTACGGCCGAAGAAGTCACGGCAGAAGAACTGGGTGGTGCCATGACCCACAACTCCATTTCCGGCGTTGCTCATTTTGCCTGTGAAAGCGAAGACGACTGCTTTGAAAAGATCAAGGCACTCCTCGATTTCCTGCCCAGCAACAATATGGAAGAAGCACCGGTCGTAGATACCAATGACGATCCCAACCGCGAAGACGAAAGCCTTAATTCGGTCATTCCTGACGACAACAACGTGCCCTATGATATGCTCGATATCATCCGTTCCTGTGTCGACGACGGGTACGTTTTCCAGGTTCTTGAAAATTATGCTCTGAATATCATCACCTGCTTTGCTCGCTTCGACGGTCAGACTGTCGGCATCATCGCCAACCAGCCGAAGTTCTTGGCAGGCTGCCTTGATATCAATGCGTCGGACAAGGCCGCTCGCTTTATCCGCTTCTGCGACAGCTTCAACATTCCTGTCGTCACCTTCGTCGACGTACCGGGATTTTTACCGGGGACGAATCAGGAATATGGCGGCATCATCCGCCACGGTGCCAAAATGCTCTACGCCTACTGCGAAGCCACGGTGCCCAAGATTACTGTCGTCACCCGCAAAGCCTATGGCGGTGCCTATATTGCCATGTGCTGCCGTCAGCTCGGTGCCGATATGGTCATGGCTTGGCCGTCGGCTGAAATCGCCGTCATGGGTCCTGACGGTGCCGTCAATATCATCTTTAAAAACGATCCGGATAAAGAAAAGCGGAAACAGGAATACATCGACGAATTCCTCTCGCCTTATAAAGCGGCTGAACACGGCCAGATCGACTGCATCATTGAACCGAAGGAAACGCGGCGGCGCATCATCAGTGCCTTGGCCATGCTCTACAGCAAACGAGAAGAACGGCCGGCCAAGAAACACGGCAACATGCCGTTATAAGGGGGTGGCCGTATGTTAGAAATCCTATTTGCGGCGATCGGCGTCTTAATCATCCTGATCCTGGTGTTGAGCCGATACTACGATACCCGCTTCCGGGCTTTAGAAAGAAAGATGGAAGACATGACCGCTTTTCAGCAGAGTGTCAAAGATCTTTCTGAAGCCGTCTATGATTTAAAATCCGCTGAAAAGAAGGAAACAAAGACACAGCCTGTCTCTGAGACTAAAGACACTGCCAATTCCATCGTTCCCGTTGGACAGCGTCAGCCGGCTGTTGTCGAAGCCCGTCCGCTGGCTACGGTGCCTGAACGTCGAGAAATCTCTGATTCCGACGAACTCTCTGACGACGTCGTCGCCGTCATCATGGCAGCCGTTGCGGCTTACGGATATTCGCCGGCAGGGATTCGCTCGATCCGGCTTTCGCATCGCGGATATAAACGCCATCGGGAAAATTGGGCTATGGCAGCCCGCCTGGGTGGTATGAAACGTTAAGGAAAAAGTCTTTGAATCCAGGAGGATATCGATATGAAAAAGTTTAAGATTACAGTCAATGGCAAGGCATACGAAGTTGAAGTAGAAGAAGTAGGCGGCTCAGCTCCGGCAGCCCCGGCAGCACCTGTACAATCGGCTCCGGCAGCCCCAGCAGCTCCTGTGGCACCGGCACCGACTCCGGCAGCCCCGGTACAGTCTCCGGCTCCGGCCGTAGGCGGCCCTATTCCTGAAGGTGCCATCACCGTAAAAGCCCCGATGCCGGGCAAAATTTCGGCCCTCAAAGTCGAAGAAGGAACGGATGTCAAACGCGGCGACGTCCTCCTCGTACTGGAAGCCATGAAGATGCAGAACGACATTACGGCAACGGCTGACGGCAAGCTTCATGAAATGCGCGTCAAAGTAGGGGACAATGTCAAAACCGGTGACGTCTTGGCCGTTATCATGGCTTAAGGAGCACCAGATTGACAAACGAATTATGATACAAAAGAGGTTCGCCGGCATGTTTGCTAGCGAACCTCTTTTTGGGGTTTATGCGTTTTATTTAGCAGCGGCCTTTTTGGCTTCTGCTTTAGCTAAGAACGGAGCCGATTCGATGATGAAGCGTTCGTGAGTGGCTTCGCCGACGAGGCCGGCGTCGTCATGGGCTTCAATCTTAAAGGTCAGTTTTTTGCGGTCCTGTTCGATAAGCGTTGCCTTGGCCGTAACGGTCAGACCAATCGGCGTGGCGGCGACATGTTTGACGTTCATGGCGATGCCGACAGTGTTATACCCTTCCGGGAGCTGGGGATCGCAAGCGTTGATGGCTGCGTTTTCCATGAGAGCTACTAAGGCCGGGGTAGCATAGACCGGCGATTTGCCGCTGCCTAATTTAATGGCCGTATTATCTTCCGTGCATTTTTCAGAAACTTCAGCTGCTGAGTTTTTTTTGATATCAAATTCCATCGTTCATAACCTCCTTGATATAGGTGAGAATATGCCTGAATCGTATCGATAAAGGTAATTTACATAACCATATCATATCACATTTTATTCTTTTTTGACAGCAAACTGTTTGATTAAATGGGGGCAGATTCGGAGCTGTCATCAATCAGAACGGGTATTTTTGACAGAAAAAGCGCCATAGGATACAATAAAACTATATTTTTCAGAGGAATGGGGAGTGACAGAATGAAACTGAAAGGAATATGTCTGATTGCAGCAGCGGTCCTGTCTATCGGGACGGCGTCGATGGCGAAAGACAAGGGCACCTTGACGAAGTTTCCCAATTGGGGCGTCATTACCGTGCCAAGCGATATATACATGCAGAAGGGGACTCAACCCATGCTGACGGCCGCCGATGCCGGCAATGATGTGACGGCCTTATTTGAAAAGATTTTCCCCCTCCAGGCGGAAACCTATCAGGTCGTAAAGAAGGATGATGCCGATTTTCAGTATGCATACTTGATGCATTATACGGCAAGTCTCTGGGATGTCCGGGCGGCTGTTTACGGGGAAAACCGAGAAAATGCTTACTTGCGCGATATCGGCGGCCGTCCTGATCCGAAGACCTTGATGGACCGGCTCAACCAAAATATGGCCAGCCGTCTGCCCGACGGTTTTCGCCTGACGGCACCGGTTACGGCTAAAAAGTATAAGGGTCGAGTCTTTTATGAATGGACCGTTGAAAAATCGCTGGTTATTAACAGCAACGCCTTTACGGAAACAATCCACGGTCTTGCCTGGCAGCACGGCGATACGATGGAAATTGCCGTCATCTTAGGCAATGTCGCTAAATCCGGTGACGACGATATCATCAGTACCGTGACCGACATGCTGAAAGACGCCAATAAGATGCCGAAAAAATAAGGATGACTTAGGGAATAAAAATGCCTTGCATGAGTGAAAAAATTGCATCATGCAAGGCTCTTTTCGATTATAAGGTTTTCATCAGGTGTTCGAGATGGGCTGTGAGCTTCATGTTTTCTTCGTAGTCGATGGGGCAGTCGATGATGACCGGTTTATCCTGCTGGAAGGCCTTTCTCAAAGTCGGCAGGAGGTCTTCTGTTTTTTCGATGCGGTAGCCGATGGCGTGGAAGCTTTCGGCCAGTTTTACGAAGTCCGGATTGGTGAAGTCGACACATTCGTGATGGCCGTACTGCATGTCCTGTTTCCATTTGATGAGGCCGTAGCTGCTGTCATTGAAGATGAGGGTGACGAAGTTCGTTCCCAAGCGGTAAGCCGTTTCAAATTCTTGGACGTTCATCAAGAAGCCGGCATCGCCGGTGATGGCCAGCACTTTTTTGTCGGGGTGGACGAGTTTGGCTGAAATGGCGCCGGGAACGGCGATACCCATGGTGGCAAAACCGTTGGAAATGAGGCAGGTATTCGGTTCATAACAGTTGTAATGGCGGGCGATCCAGACTTTGTTGGCACCGACGTCGGAGATGACGATGTCGTCTTTATCCATGATCTTGCGGCAGTCGATGAGGGCTTTTTGCGGCTTGACCGGGAAAGACAGGTTTTCAGCATAGCTTTCGTGTTCGGCAACCATTTTTTGACGGATGTCGAGGAAGGCACGTGGTTCCGGAAGGCGAGCGGCCTTTTCCATGATGCGTTCCAAGGAATCAGGGATATTGCCGACGACTTCGACCTGGGGCTGGTATTTTTTATTGATATCAGCCGGCATGGTGTCGATGTGGATGATGTCGGCGTTGGTCAGATGCCATTTGGCCGGGGCGTATTCGATGATGTCATAGCCGACGGCGATGACCAGGCTGGCCTTTTCGAGGATTTTCGTCTGATAGTCGTCCATGGGAATGCCGACGGTCCACATGGAATATTTGTTGTCAAAGGGAATGGCCCCTTTGGCCATCATGGTGTTGATGACCGGCAGTTTGAGTTTTTCGGCAAAGGCCGTCAGCTGTTTGGCGGCATGACTGCGGATGACGCCGCTGCCGGCCAGGATGACCGGATTCTTGGCGTAGGAAATCATAGAGGCCGCCATTTTGATCTGCGATTCTAAGGCCGTTTCCGGCTGGATCGTCTTGTGCTGCAGCGGTTTTTCATCGTCTTCGACGGGCATTTGACTGATGTTGACCGGCAGGTCGATGAAGGTGGCACCCGGTTTTTCACGTTCGGCATATTTAAAGGCCAAGCGGGTGATTTCGGCCATTGTATCGGGGCGGACGACGGTATAGGACCGGCGAGTGATGGGCTCGAACATGGCCCGAAGATCGAGGTACTGGTGAGCCGTGATATGCATCTTGTCCGTTCCGACCTGGCCGGAGATGGCGACGACAGGGGCTCCGTCGCAGTCGGCATCGGCGACGCCGGTGATGAGATTGGTCGCTCCGGGCCCGAGGGTTGCCATGCAGACGCCGGCCTTGCCGGTCAGTCTGCCGTAGACATCGGCCATGAAGGCCGCGCCCTGTTCATGACGGACGGTGATAAATTCAATCTTTGAATGCTCCAAGGCATTGATGATGGCTAAGTTTTCTTCACCGGGAATACCGAAAATATAATGGACGCCTTCTTCTTCCAGGCATTCGATGAGAAACTCTGCCGTATTGCGCATCTTTTTTTGTACCATTCCGAGAACACTCCTTTAAAGGTAATGGATAAATTAAAATTGCTGTTGTAACCTGTATTATAATATGGGACAGAACCTTTTTCAATGACTTCCTTGTATTATCAGGATGTACAATTCAAGGCAGCTGGAATTGGTCGTATCGAAACAGCCATTCAAAAGGTCCGTCATGAATCCTTTATGACGGTTGTTTTCCCGGGATTCGATTGGAAAGGATAGGAGCTTAGATGAATATATTGATCAGCAGTTGTCTCTTAGGACAGTATTGCCGCTATGATGGAAAGACCAAGACCTACGATGTGATAAGGCCTTTATTGGGCCGTGACGACCTTCATTTCATTCCCATCTGTCCGGAACAGGCAGGTGGCCTTGCGACGCCGAGACCTCCTGCAGAACGGTGCGGAGAACGGGTGGTAACGGAAGCCGGTCTCGATGTGACCGAGGCCTATGAACGAGGGGCAGCGGCGGCTCTCTATCTGGCCCGCCTCTTTCACTGCACGAAGGCAATTTTAAAGGCCAAGAGCCCGTCCTGCGGCTGCGGCCTCATTTACGACGGGACCTTTTCCCGGACCCTTACTGAGGGTGACGGCGTGACGGCCGCCCTCTTAAAAGCCGAAGGCATTGAGGTTTTTAGCGAAGGGGACCCTTTAGAATACTTGCTTTTATAACGTCGGTTTGCTACAATATACGAGTACGCAAGTGAGGAGGTTTCAGGGTGAATACGTTTTTGCATGAAGTTTGTGAATGGCTTTATTCTATTGTCATCGCCTTGGCCATTGCTATGGTCATCCATATTTTCTTCTTCCAGCCGACCCGCGTTTCCGGCGAGTCTATGATGCCGACCCTTAAAAATGGGGAATACCTCATTGTTTCTAAGTGGAGTCACGTCATGGGAGAGGTCCCTAATTATGGAGATATCGTCATCATTGACAGCCGCGTCCAGTATCCGCGCACTTGGAAAGATGATGTCGCTGAACCGATGAACAACTACTTGGCGTTCTTTGACCACGATTTACAGACGAAAAATGTTTGGGTCAAACGAGTTATCGGCCGACCCGGTGATACGCTGGCTTTCCACGACGGAAAGGTTTGGCGCAATGGGGAACCTTTGGATGAACCTTATATCAACGGTCCTATGGAATACAGCAGTCGGGAAGAAGTTAAAGTCCCGGAAGGCTACGTATTCTGCATGGGTGATAACCGAAACCACAGCAGTGACAGCCGTTTTATCGGTCCTGTTCCTATCGATCACGTGTTGGGCCGCGTTATTTGGTAACCGGTTTTTACGACAACTTTATACGACAGTTCGCAATCCATCCTGTCGTTAAACAAAACTAGGACGCATTACCATCATTGGTGCAGTGCAGACGGGATTGTTTCGGCAGCCCCGTCTTTTTTTATTTGTTAGAAAGGTGTAATATACAATGTATAACTTTGTTCTCAATACCCGGCGGATGACCTTTTCTGCTTTGGTCATCGCCATTTATATCGCCGTCTTGTATGTAACCCAGGGCATTTCCTTCGGTCCTTACCAAATCCGGATCGCAACGGCTCTCTACGGACTGGCGTTTCTCTATCCGTTTTTAGTCATTCCTTTGGGGATTGCTAATTTTATCGCCAACTTTCTCTTTGGCGGACTGGGCCTTATCGATATGGTCGGCGGTTGTGCCGTCGGCATGATAACGACTTGGCTCATCGTTCAGATTCGGCAGCGTCAGGGCCATCTCTGGCTGGCAGCCCTTCCTATCTGGTGGGTGCCGGCTCTTTTGGTCAGCCTGTGGCTGTCGTACTTATTGAACCTGCCTTATACGGTACTGGTCAGCAGTTTGGCTGTCGGTCAGCTGCCGCCGGCTATTTGCGGCGTCCTGCTCATTCAGGCGCTTCGTCAGCACTACGTCTTAGAAAAGGGGTTATAATATGAGTCGAGATCATGAAGACCTTCAGGGCATTACCTTCCTTGGCAATCAGCACACGACCTATCCGACAGACTACAATCCGGACCTTTTGGAAACTTTCATCAACAAACATCCCGACCGGGACTACTTCGTCAAGTTTAACTGCCCGGAATTCACCAGCCTCTGTCCCATGACCGGTCAGCCGGACTACGCGACGATTTATATTTCCTACGTCCCCGATGAACGGATGGTCGAAAGCAAGGCTTTAAAACTCTACCTGTTCAGCTTCCGCAACCACGGAGACTTCCACGAAGACTGCGTCAACATCATCATGGACGACCTCATCGATGCCATGGATCCGAAGTATATCGAAGTCTGGGGGAAATTCCTGCCTCGCGGCGGCATCAGCATCGATCCCTACTGCAATTACGGCCGTCCCGGTACGCCTTGGGAAGACGTTGCCTGGCAGCGTCTGTCCCAACATGACATATATCCCGAAAAAGTGGATAATCGGTGAAACTTCTTACCTTTTACAGATAATCCATGGTATAATAAAGTATAAATCATAGGAGTGAGGAGTGTTATCTGTGAAATTGAAAAAAGTGCTTTTGGCCCTCGGTTTTTCCCTGGCCTTGTCGGCCTCGGTCTTTGCGGCCGACAATATGTGGCAGTATAATCAGTATACATCGATTGACATGAATTCGGCGAAACTCTACTACGATATGGGCCGCCAGGTTCTGTCCTTCAATACGGTGGAAAAATCCGGCGATACGACGGATTACTGTACCTATGTATACAACATCGACGATCAGACGATTCAGCTGAAGAAGATGATTACTCAGACTAAGAAGCATAAGTATAAGAGCAGTTTCTATCCCGAAGCGATCAAAGACGGTAACGCTGTTATCAAAGCCAGAGCCCGTATGGCCACGGACGTGTTGGAAAAGGTCATGGAAAAGCAGAATGCTAAAAAGTAAGCCCTTGGCAGCGAACGGGCTGCCGAAGTGTGCCTCATCTGCCTTACGTTCTTTCCTCGTATAGTCGGAAGAGCTGGGTTTCCGGTGCTGTCGGCAAGGGAGCGCAATCAAAAAGGGACTGCTGCATGGAGCGGTTTTCTTCATGCAGCAGTCCCTCTTTTGTTATCTTTATTATTTTCCTTTGACGCAGATACTGAGCCATTTCGGAAGCTTGTGCTCAACGACGACCCAGGAATAGGCCGACGCACAGGCGACGACAATGATGTAAATGGCGATGATATGAATGGCTCGCAGGTAAATATGCAGGTGAGCCGCAAGGCCCGTGCAGAGGCTGAGAAAAACAGGATGGACCAGATAGATGGGGTAGGAATAGTCTCCTAACCGGGAGAAGAACTGATGGACGACGTGCGGTACAGGCCGGCATTCCCACCAGTAGAGGAGGAAGAGCATCGTCGACAGGGTATAAACCATGCCGATGGGGCTGAGTTGGTGAATGGTGAAGACCGCCGATAAGGGGTCATAGCCGAGGTAATGCATGACGCCGTAGTAGGCGGCCAGCATGCCCGCCGTCGAAGCGATTTGAAGGAGATTGATCACCGTGCCGTGTCGTTTGAGCCAGGCGGTGACCGACGAAAAGTGTTCCGCCGTAAAGGCGCCGAACATGAAGATGAATAAATAGTGCAGGACCATGTAGTTCAGGCGCAGATTCGAGGCATCTTCGAGGAAGGGATTGTCCGAATGGAGATTCCAACTGTAACTCGAGTAAAAATTAAAAATCATGTTGACCAGAAACAGGGCTGTAAAGGAAAGAACCGGTTTGCGGTCCATGAGGCGCAGTAAAGGCCGCCACAGAGGCATGAAGAGGTAGAACCATAAGAGGATGACCAGGAAGTAGATATGATACATGGCCAGGCCATACCACAAGGTGCGAAAGATGGCATAGGGATGAAAGAGATTGAGATTATGGCTGATAGCCGATACGAAGGCCATGTAGAAAAACGACCAGGCCAGGTAGGGGACGAAAACTGTCCGAAGTCGGCGCCGCAAATAGTCTTTATAGTCGAAAGGCTCGTGGAGTCCCTGACTGTAAAACATGCCGAAGGCCGATAGAAAGAAGAAGGCCGGTACGGAGAAGCGGGATAAGATTTCTAAAATGGCGACGAGCGCCAAATTTGGCGACGGATTGACGATGGCTACTGAGCCGACATGGATGGCGATGACGCCGAGCATGCAAAGTCCGCGCATATAATTGATAGAATGAATAAATCGTTTTGACATCTGACACCTCGGAAGATATAATATAGATACTAAAGCTATATTCTATTATAGCAAATTTTTGCAAAATGGACAGGGAGGCTGTATGACCGACGACACACAAAAGGTAACCCGAACGGGACTGATACTGGCAGCGACCTTGATTTTACAAGGGCTCAGGCTCATCATCCCTATACCGCCTCAGATCAGTCTGTTCCTCATCGGGTCTTTAGTCAATGCCTGCCTGATTACGGCCGTTCTTGCCGTCGATCGCAGGGCCGGCTTTGTCGTTGCCGCCTGCACGCCGTTTTTTGCCTGGCTCGAAGGGATGCTGCCTTTCGTTCTCTTTGTCTTTCCCGTCGCCATTGGAAATGGCGTCTACGTTTACTTCGCCTGGCGATGGCAGCACTACGGCCTGCCGGCACTGGTAGTCGGAGCCTTGGCTAAGGCAGGTACACTCTACGCCTTATTTTATTTACTCTTTGCCGGTATCGAATTCCCTCCGGCTATGCGCCATCTGCTGTTGACGGCCATGAGTTGGCCTCAAATCATCACCGGTGTTATCGGAGCGCTGCTGGGCCTAACCCTCAGCCGCTTTCTAAGTCACCGCCATGAATAGAAAGGAATTTTGCCATGCTGCTGCAAATCTTTTATTTTATCCCTGCCATCCTTGGTACCTTGTTCATTGCTGTCGGCCTGTATCACGGCTCTAAATTTTACAGCCTTACCCGACGCTGCACACAGGAAGGGACAGGCACTCTCTTGGGATTTGAAGAAAAGAAGATGAAAAGTGGGACCCTTTATTATCCTGTCGTTCGTTTTACGTCCCAAGACGGAAAGACCCATCGGGCACGCTATGCCTTTGGCAATGCCGAATGGAATTACGTAGCCGGCGATGAACTGCCCCTGCGCTATAATCCGGACGATCCTGAGGACATCTATCTCCACCGCGTCCAAAGCCTGTGGCAGCAGTATGCCAGCCCGGTGTTCATCATTCTAGGGGGCGCCATCTTTATGCTGTCCTATTACTTTCTTTTATAATCATACGGAAAAGGAGGAGTCGCCACATTGGTAGAAAATGAAAAAGCTGTCGCCGCCATGCGGCAATTTTTAGAAGCCCTAGGGCTCGACTTGACGGCGCTGGGAATGGAAAAGACGCCGCACCGCGTGGCCGAGACCTTTGCCCGATTTTTTTCAGGCCTTCAGGAAAATCCTGATGACGAATGGAACAGTCCTATCGTAACCCGGTCCAATGGACTGGTCAGTGTCCGCAATATCCGCTTTCACTCGCTCTGTGAACATCATTTGTTACCCTTTTTCGGTACCGTTCACATCGTATACTACCCTAAAGCTAATCGTATCGCCGGTTTCGGTCACTTCGTCCGGGCTGTCGATATCCTGGCCCGCCGGCCCCAGCTTCAGGAACGGATGACGGAAGAATTGTGTCAGTCCATCGTCCGCGGCCTCGATCCGGAAGGCGTTCTGATCGTCGTCAAAGCAACTCACTTATGCCTTACTATGCGCGATCAGCTGGCCATCGATTCGAATATTATGACGACGGCGGCGTCCGGGTGCCTGAAAGAAGGAACCGATGCCTATAAAGAAGCTTGGAAGCTCGTCATGGAGGAAAAACAAGATGGATAAAATTATGCTCAAAGGACTTCACTTTTGGGGGCACCACGGCTGCTTAGCATCGGAAGCGGAGCTTGGTCAGCCGTTTCATATCGATATATGCCTTGAAACGGACCTGTCACAGGCCGGCGCCTCTGATGACCTTCACCAGACCGTCGACTACAGTGTCGTCTATGCTCGGGTTAAGGACATCGTCGAGAATCGCCGCTATCAGCTTATCGAGCGGCTGGGAACGGTCATTGCCGAAGAGATTCTCGGCGCCTTTCCTCCTGTCGAGGTCGTGACGGTAACCGTCCATAAGCCCCAGGCTCCGATTGGCGGTCTCTTTGACGATGCGGCCGTAGTCCTTGAAAGGCGACGACATGGCTAAATTTTACCTTAGCATCGGCGCCAATCTGGGGAATCGGGAAGAGACGCTGAAACGGGCTGTGGCCCTCCTCGATGCCACGCCTGAAGTAACCGTTAAGACGGTGTCTCCTTTTTATGAAACGCCGCCGTGGGGGAAGGAAGATCAGCCGCCCTTTATCAACGGTGCCGTTTCCGTGGAGACGAGTCTTACGGGCCAGAAGCTCCTCGAACGCTGTCTTGCCATTGAACGGCAGCTGGGGCGGGTGCGCCATGAAAAATGGGGTGCCCGAACCATCGATATCGACCTCGTTTACAGCCCGGACGAGGTCTGCCGGACGCCGGAGCTGACCTTGCCCCATCCTTATCTAACACAACGGGCTTTCGTATTGGTCCCCTTGCGGGATCTGGTGCCGGACCTCATCCTCTTTGGCCGGCCGATTGATGACTGGCTCGCTCAGCTGCCAGATACAGACGCTATCAGAAGGAAGGATTAACTATGGAAAAGATACTTATTGCAGATGACGAACAACTTATGCGCCAATTGGTCATTGATTTTTTAAAGCCTGAAGGCTACGAAATTTTAGAAGCTGTTGACGGCAAAGAAGCCCTGGATATCTACGACAAGGAACATCCGGATTTGGTCCTTCTCGACGTCATGATGCCCGGTTACGACGGCTGGACCGTATGCCGTGAAATCCGCCGCGAATCGACGGTTCCCATCATGATGCTGACGGCAAAAGGCGAAGAAATTGACCAACTCTTTGCCTACGATCTCGGAGCTGACGAATACATTACCAAGCCTTTCAGCCCGAAAATTTTAGTAGCTAAGATCAAGGCTCTCTTGCGCCGTTCTCAGAACGACTCGGAAACGCAGGAAACCGAAGCCGGTGTCGCCATCGACCGCGATGCCCGCCAGGTCGTCCTCGACGGGAAGAATGTCGATCTCAGCCCGACAGAATACAAGCTTCTCAACTATCTGATGAGCAATACCGGCAAGGCTTTAAGCCGCCGCCAGATCCTCAATCAGGTATGGAATTACGATTACTATGGTGATCTGCGCACCGTCGATACGCACATCAACCGCCTGCGCATTAAACTCGGCGACAAAGGCCGCTACATTCGTACTGTCCGCGGCTACGGATACCGCTACGATTCCAAATGAGACGGAAAGGCTTATTGTCCTTAAAGGTTAAGACCGGTGTCTATGTCGGCTGTTTTTCTATCTTCTTTATCATCGGGCTGATGATGGCTGTCGGCTTTGGCTTTGACCGCTACTACTACTCCATGAAAAAAGAAGCTATGATCGAAGCCAGTCAGAAGATCAGTGCTACCTATCAAAAGAAAAACGGCCCTGACGAACATTCGCTGGACTCACTGAGTCAGCGCTACGGCGTCGACATCCTCATCGTCGACAACAACAAGCTGGTCTATTCCTCGCGGCCGGGACGGCGAGTCCATCTGCCGCCGGAAACCGTTCCCGAAGATCAGGAAATCATCGCCCTTGGCAAGGAAAATGAAGTTCCTGCCGATCGTCCGGAGGGCAAGCCGCCGGTACACATCAAGGAACTCATGGAACTTCTCGACGGCAAGGCACCTGATGAAAGCCTGTTGGGAGCCGTTCATCTTTATAAGGATATGCCTGATTTTGAGTATTTTAACCTCGTCGACCGCATTCAGGATGGTACGTACGTCATCATCAACCAGTCCGTCGCGCCCATGCAGGAAAATATCTATATTGTCCAGCATTTCATCATCGTCTGCGGCATCGTCTGGCTGATCGTGGCCTGCGTCAGTACGTTGTACCTGACTCAGCGCATGACCAAACCCCTCATCGAATTGAAGAACCTGGCCTTCGCCATGGCTCACCTTGATTTTTCCAATAAGTGGAAAGGGAACCTTAGCGATGAAATCGGCGAACTCGGTGAGAGCTTGAATATCCTGTCCAACCAGCTCAATGTCGCCTTGACGGCTCTTCGCCAATCGAATGAAGAGCTGAAAAAACAATTGGACGTAGCCAAAGAGGTCGAACACATGCGGAAGGCCTTCCTATCGGCCGTGTCCCATGAGCTGAAAACGCCCTTGGCCATTATCCAAGGGTACGCAGAAGGTCTCGATACCCTCGACATCGATGAAGAAACACAGCGTCGGTATTGCTCGGTCATCCACAGCGAAACCCAGAAGATGGATAAACTGGTTCGCGATCTGCTCAGCTTATCTCGCTTGGAAACGGGCTCCTTCCATCTGGAACAGACCGTCTTTGACTTCAGTGCCTTGGCCGAGGAAAGTCGGGAACGGTTCTCCAAAGTCATGGAAGACAAAGGTATCCTTGCCAAAATCGATTTGCCTGAGGCCATGACCGTTTATGGCGATCCGGAACGAATCGATACGATTTTAACGAATTTCTTAAGCAATGCCATCGATTACACCGATGCCAATCAACATATCCGCCTTTGGGCCGAAGATCTCGGTGAACGGTACCGAATCTGCGTCTACAATGAAGGCAGTCACATTGATGAAGAGTATCAGCAGCGTATTTGGGAGCCCTTCTATAAGATCGACTCGTCGCGGGCCCGCAGTCCGAAACGCATCTTCGGCGGCCACGGCTTAGGTCTGGGCACGGTGGCGGCCCTGGTGAAGCTCCACGGTGAATCTTATGGCGTAAAGAACGAAAACGGCGGCGTCACTTTCTGGTTTACCCTCCGAAAAGATGCCGATCAAACGCCGGATAACGCATAATAAAAGAACCCCTCTGATCCTGTGAGGCGCATTCGTTAGAGCCTAACGAATGAGTTTGGCAGGAGGACAGAGAGGTTCTTTTTTGTTATGTTAAAAAGAGCGGTTTCCGAGGGTGGGATGGCTGCATTTTTTCAGCGTCAAGTGATCGACGAGGTAGCCGGCTTGTTCGAGGTCGACATCCTCTTTTTGACCGTCGTGTTCAAAGACGCAGAGCGGCCGGTCGGTACCGACTTCGCCGCCGGGAAGGTAGATGTATTCGCCCGTTTCGGCGTCGCCGAAGATGATGCCGGCTAAGAGATGTTTTTGGGCTATTTGACTCATGGCAGGGCCTCCTCACCGTCAAATTTGATTTCAAGGAGCTTGCAGTCCCGATAGTCGGCCGACACCAGGTGCAGCAGGGTACCGTTATAGCGGCGGGGGAACATCGTTCCGGGCTGCATACCGTGAAGGTGGCCGAAGATACAGAGGGGCACCTTGTATTTTTCTAAGAGTTCTGTAAAACCGCTGGGTTTCGTCAAGTCGCAGACCGGCGGATAGTGGAGCATGAGAATCGTATGGCCACTGCCTATTTTTTCCGCTTCCTGGAGCGTCCGTTCGACGCGCAGCAGTTCACGGCGGTACGGTTTGGCATCCCGTTCTTCCTGGTAATGGATGTCGCCCGGGCAAATCCAGCCGTGGGTGCCGCAGATGATCGTGCCATCGTCGAGGATGGCTGTCGAGCCGTAGAGGTAGTGCATATTATTTTCGGCATCCATGCGGTTCAGTTTTCCGGCACTGGCCCACCAGTAGTCGTGGTTGCCGCGGATAATGATTTTTTTGCCCGGCAGGGCGCGGATTTGATCGAGGTCCTCTTGGGCTTCGTCGAGGCGCATGGCCCACGACGTATCGCCGGCAATGAGGACTGTATCGTCATCGGTGACTCTTTCTTTCCAGTCTTCGGCAATGCGCTGCCAGTGATTTTTCCAGCGGGGGCCGAAGACTTCCATCGGCTTTTTTGGCGGATTGCCCGATAAATGTAAGTCACCTATTGCAAATAAACGCATAAATGTATAAGGACCGTCCTTTCTATAGGTCATGCAGCCTGGTCTGCAATTCCTGGATAAAATGCGCCGAATGACCTCCATTTGCGATTTGTGGAATCATGTAGCCGACAAAGAGAGGGTTGGTCAGAAAGCGCGGGATGATTTTGACGTATAAGGCATCGTCATCGGGAAAATCATAGAAAAAGATGTTGTAACTGTCGTTAAAGCGGATGAAGGAGTGCATGAAATAGTGGGCTGTCGTCTGCATGCAGCGCACGAATTTTTCGAGTTTTGCCCGGTCCTTTAAGATAAGATTTACTTCGTAAAAGCCGATGATGGGCCGTTTGGACAGGGTGATCGTAAGGCCGTCTTCTTCAAAGATGGTCGGACCGACGAAGTGGAAGGGTTTGATATCTTCGTGATAGTCATAGTCTTTGAAGCCGACGATCTGCGAATGAGGATGGTGAATCGTGCCGCCGGACATATAGCCGTGGTTGCGATAAAAGACGACCGATTTGAATTTGCCCATTTCCTTGACTTGCTGCCATTTTTCAAGGCCGAATTCGATGAGCTTTTGGGCGTATTCCGGGGTATAGTCAGAGAACTCGCCGTCACAGTCATCGGTTTCGATGATGAGCGTCTGCCATGAGTCCTTGAGAACCGGAAAGGCATTTTCAAGCCAGATCATGTGGCCCCGCTTTTCCATGACATTCTTCAAATGAGCGACGTCACAGAAGGGGCAATACCTTTCGTCGCGATGAACCGTATCGGGCTTCGTCTTACCCAAGTCTAAATTATATTCTAAAATGTGAGATAAGGGATTTTCGTACATACGACCGCTCCTTTTAATGCTTCTTATACATTGTAGCATAGCGAGAGGCAATTTCAAACTGCAATACGACAAAAGGATGCCCGCCAAGCACCGCAATAAGGGCAGTCAAAATGGGGCATCCTTAATTACTTTATTATATGAAATTCCCTAGGTCTTGTCAAATAGGCTTTGTCTGAAAAAAATATGAAAAATAGCGAAAATGGTGTGACTAAAACTAGAGTAATGTGGTATCATATAGAATTGAAGATTGATGAAATCAAGCATGGACTTCCATGTTTTTCACTCCATAACCGCCCTTTCAGGCATGTTATGAAAGGAATTCAATAGATGATGTGTAAAGGGGGAACTGTACATGAGTATTCATATTGCCGCCCGCGACGGCGAAATCGCCGATCGCATCTTGCTTCCCGGTGACCCGCTGCGTGCGAAATATATTGCTGAAAATTTTTTAGATGACACCTTCTGCTATACCCGAATCCGCAATATCCTCGGCTATACCGGAACCTATAAAGGCGTCCGCCTGTCCGTCCAAGGGACGGGCATGGGGATTCCTTCTATTTCCATTTATGCGACGGAACTGATGCGGGACTACGGCGTGAAAAAGCTGATCCGCGTCGGTACCTGCGGTGCTATGCGCCGTGATATCAAACTTCGCGACGTCATCATGGCCCAGGGGGCGACGACCGATTCGTCGATCATTCGCAATATTTTCGGCGGCTCGATTAACTATGCGCCTTTAGCCGACTTTACCCTTTTGTGCCAGGATTATGGCCAGGCAGCGGCTCTTGGCGTCCCGGCCCGGGTCGGCAACGTCGTCTCTGTCGATCGTTTTTACGATGAAGAAATCGATAACGAAAAACTGACCCAGTACGGCATTATGGCCGTCGAAATGGAAACGGCCGGCCTCTATACGGCAGCGGCCAAGTTTGGCGCCAAGGCACTGGGGTTGTTTACCGTCAGCGACCACTTATTGACCGGAGACGCCTGCACGCCGGAAGAACGGCAGACGTCTTTTGATGATATGATCCAAATTGCCTTGGAAACGGCGATTTTGGAATGAGGGACCTATAAATGAAAGTAAAAGAATTACGAGTTATTGACAGCCATTTTCATTTTTGCGATTTCCCCGGTTTTGACCAGGTTGCCCTGGCTGCGGGTTATACCAATACGGAAGAATCACTGCACCAAGCTTTTATCGAAAACAACGTCATCCACGGCGTCGTCATGAGCAATAAGACCCTGGATGCTAAAAGACATAACTATCCCGATTATATGAGCTACTGCATCGGCATCGACAGCCTGACCGGAAAAGATGACATGGACAGCATTGCCGCCAATGTCGAAGAGAATTTAAAGAAAAGTCAGTGCTGCGGCATCAAGCTCTACCCGGGCTACAGCCATATCTACGTCTATGACGAATGGTATGACCCGATCTATGAATTGGCCGAAAAGTATGATAAGCCCGTAGCCATTCATACGGGGCTGACGGCGACGGCCAATGCCCTTTTGAAATACAGCCATCCCTTGACCCTCGACGAAGCGGCTGTGCGCCATCCAAACGTCCAGCTCGTCATGTGCCACTTCGGCAATCCCTTTTTGCAGGATGCCATTGCCGTCTTGGAAAAGAACCACAACGTCGCCGTCGATCTGTCGGGACTCCTCGAAGGCAAGGTGCCCGATATGATGGCCTTCCTGCGCAGTAAGCGGGGTTATATCTCCATGCTCCGGGACTGGCTCAAGTATCTCGGCGCCTATGACCGGGTCATGTACGGGACGGACTGGCCCCTGGCCAATGTTAACGACTACATTTCATTTGTAAAAGGTTTCATCCCTGAAGCGCATTGGGATGACGTATTCTTTAATAACGCCAACCGCATCTACAAGCTGGGCTTATAAGCCTTTTGATGCACGATAAGGGAGGAAATTGTTTGTATACTGTAACCAAGCGGCTGGAAGTCTCCGCATCTCACCATTTAGTCCTCGACTACGCTAGTAAATGTGAAAATCTCCATGGCCACAACTGGATCATCCATGTGACCTGTCAGGCCGAAGAACTCGATCACAACGGCATGGTCGTCGACTTCAAAAAGATTAAAGAACTGGTCCACCACAAGATGGATCATCATAATTTAAACGACGTCTTTGATTTCAATCCGACGGCAGAAAACATTGCCAAGTGGATTTGTGACACTGTACCGCATTGCGTCCGGGCCGAGGTCCAGGAAAGCGAAGGGAACGTGGCTGTCTATGAAGTATAGTCTCTGCGTTAATGAGATTTTCGACAGCATCGACGGGGAAGGGAAGAAGGCCGGTCAGCTGGCCACCTTCATCCGCCTCTGCGGCTGTAATCTTCGCTGTTCTTACTGCGATACGACCTATGCCTTTACGGAAGGGAAGGACATGGACGTCGACGACATTGTAAGGCAGGTCTCGTACCCCAACGTCACCCTGACCGGCGGGGAACCGCTCTGTCAGGACGTCCATGCTCTGTTGGCGGCCCTAAAAGGGCACAGCGTCAATATCGAAACGAATGGCAGCGTCGACATCGAGCCCTACTTCAAATACGACCATGTCTGGTTTACCGTCGACTATAAGAGCCTGTCGTCGGACATGGCCGGCCGGATGCTGGAGGAGAATTTTGAAAAGCTCCGTCCTCAGGACGTCCTGAAGTTCGTCGTCGGCGATGAAGCCGACCTCAACCAGGCCCTGGCCGTCTATGAACGCTACCAGCCGAAGTGTTCCGTCTACGTCGGTGCCGTCTTCGGAGAGATTGAGCCGGCGCAGATCGTCGACTTTATGAAGGAACACGAGCTGACCGACTGGCACCTTCAGATTCAGCTCCACAAGATCATTTGGGATCCTCAATTGCGAGGGGTGTAACTGAGAAACGACAAAACGCCGTTATCCGCAGAGCTGCGGGTAACGGCGTTTTTTAAAGATGGCCCGGTCATCTTCCAGCATGTGCTGGAAACAAAACAAGGTAGCGTCCGTATCGGTCAGGCTGTCGTGCCAGCTGCGGCGGCTGTCATAGCCGTAATAGGCGGCACAGTTTCGAAGCTTGGTATAGGTAATGGTCTTCGTTTCCTTATAATGGATGAGGGAAAAGGCTTCGGCCAGATCGAGGTAGATATCACGGTCAGGCAGGACGACGCCCGATTCATAGAGGCGTTCGATATCGTTAAAGGTACCGTAGCCGACGATGAGGTCTGCGTCCATGAAAAGACGGCTGACTTCATCGGCCCAGAGGATGAAGGGATCTTCATGGGCCACTTGTTCCGGCGTGATGTGATTGACTTCCATCGCTTCGTCCCATCGCTCCGTATGGATGGGCCTGAAATAGCGGTTCAAGAGAACCTGACCGAAACCGTTCATGATGGAAAGCTGAATGATTTCGGCGTCTGCCGTAAGTCCTGTCGTCTCTAAATCGAGGGTCAGGATGCGGGCCGGGTCGAGCGTCCGGATCGTTTTTTTGATGGCCGGCGACAGGCGGATGCTTTGTCGGCGGGCCTTTTCTTTTTTGGACAGCATCTTTTTCATGGAAAAACCTCCTTTCTTCACAATACTGTATTATATGAAGAAAGGAGGTTTTTGTCAATTTATGATAGGAAATGAGCGGGCGGAGTATTATTCGTAATAGCCGTTCGGTTTTTCCGAGAAGTTGATGAGGATGTTCTTGGTCTGCATGTAGTGGTACATCGTCGATCTATCCGTTTCACGGCCGATACCGGAGAGTTTGTAGCCGCCGAAAGGAGCGCCGGCCGGCAGGGCATTGTAGGTGTTGACCCACATACGGCCCGTCTGTACGCCTTTCGCTACGCGCAGAGCACGGTTGATGTCGCGGGTCCATACGGCGCCGCCGAGACCGTAGATGCTGTCATTGGCCATATCGATGACTTCTTCTTCCGTATCGAAGGGGATGATGACGACGACGGGCCCGAAGATTTCTTCCTGGGCGATGCGCATGTCGTTCTTGGCGTCAGCGAAGATGGTCGGACGGATGAAGTTGCCCTTTTCGAGGCCGTCAGTGGTGATCTTTTCACCGCCGCATACCAAGCGAGCGCCTTCTTTTTTGCCGATTTCGATGTAGCTCAAAATCTTTTCGAGCTGACGTTCGTCGACCTGAGCGCCCATCTGCGTTTCTTTCAGCCAAGGCAGACCGACTTTGACGCGGTTGAAGCGTTCAGCCAGTTCGTTTACGAATTTGTCGTAAATGCTGCGCTGTACGAAGATACGGGAACCGGCGCTGCAGACCTGGCCCTGGTTGAAGAGGATGCCGAATTCGGCGCCTTCCATAGCCATGTCCCACTTGCAGTCTTCAAAGAAGATGTTGGCTGATTTACCGCCGAGTTCAAGGGTAGCCGGAATCAGTTTTTCCTGAGCGGCTTTGTAGACGTCGCGGCCGATTTCTGTCGAGCCCGTGAAGGCCAATTTCTGGATGTCCGGATGGTCGAGGAGGTACTGGCCGGAGCGGGAGCCCTTACCGGTAATGATGTTGACGACACCGTCAGGCAGGACGCCTTCTAAGAGGTGCATCAATTCGAGGAGGCTGAGGGATGTCGAGCTCGACGGTTTGAGGACGATCGTGCAACCCGCAGCTAAGGCCGGAGCCAGTTTCCAAGCACCCATGAGGAAGGGGAAGTTCCAAGGAATGACCTGACCGACGACTCCAATCGGTTCATGGATGACGATACTCATCATGTTTTCATCGAGGCTCGAGACGCGGCCTTCTTCGTCGCGCAGGACGGCGGCAAAGTAACGGAAGTGGTCGGCACTGTAAGGAATGTCGATGTTTCTCGTTTCACGAATCGGTTTGCCGTTGTCGAGGGATTCGATGAGGGCTAATTTATCGGCGTTCTGGTCGATAACATCAGCGATTTTTAAGAGGATATTCTGACGGTCGATGGGAGATACTTTTTTCCAAGCCGGGAACGCAGCTTCGGCGGCGCGGACGGCAGCGTCGACGTCTTCTTTCGTAGCTTCGGCGCAGACCGATAATTGTTCACCGTTAGAAGGATTGAAGGCTTTGAAGGTTGCTCCGTCGCTGGCGGGAACCCATTTGCCGTTGATATAGAGGTCGTAAGATGAGCGAATAGCATTTTCCATGAATTAACACTCCCTTTTCGTATAATTTCTTAATTTAAATAAAAATTGTTCTTTGTTATTGCTAAGTGCATTATAGCATAAGTGTACGAAAATGGTCAATATTGTACTAAAAAGAACGTAATACGAAATGATTTACCAAGAAAGATAAGGAATATGACGACTTCGGCTAGGATATGAAGCGGTGGAAACGTACATCGCTGCTGCTTTAAAGAGGAATCACCGTGAAATGGAAAAAATGCGGTGGTCATTGTAGGCGGTTCAGGTTTGCAAATATTAGTAAAGCACGCTAAAATAGATAGCGTACACAATAAGTATAGATTTCAGGAGTATAGCCAATGTATAAATACGTCTTATTTGATCTCGATGGGATCTTGACTGATTCCAAAGAGGGCATCCTTAATTCCGTGGCCTATGCCTTAGAAAAGATGGGCATTTCGTCCGAAGGCCGCCTCGACCCGCATGTCATTGTCGGTCCGCCGCTCTTAGATACCTTTGAAGGCTACTACGGTTTTGAGCCGGAAAAGGCCCGTCAGGCCTATGCCTTTTTTCAGGAACGATACAGCACGATCGGCAAGTTTGAAAACCGCGCATTTGAAGGCATCGTTCCTTTATTAAAGAAACTAAGGGAAAAGGGCATTCGTTCTTTTGTGGCGACGTCGAAGCCCCAGGTCCACGCCGAAGCCATCTGTGAAAAATTCGGACTGGCGCCGTACTTAGAAGCCATTGCCGGACCTGCTGTTGGCGGTACCGATACGAAGGCTGACGTCATGAAACGGATTTTGAAGGGCATCGGTTCCTTTGAAAAAGGGGAAGCCGTCATGGTCGGCGACCGTAAATTCGACATCATCGGCGCCCATGAATTGGGACTTCCCGTCATTTACGCCGCTTATGGCTACGGGAATCCGGCCGAACGAAAGGAATACGGCCCGGACTACATCGCCGAAACCGTAGAGGATCTCGGCGCCCTGCTGCTTTCTGATTGACTCATTCGCGGTGATTACTTTAAGACGCCGCAGACTATAAACATATACTGATTTATGTAAGCTATAGTATGTAAAACATATAATGATAAGGAGCGTTTTTTATGAAGTTACAAGAAAAACAGAAGATTCACGGCTTTACCGTTGAGCGTTCGCAATACGTTCCGGAACTCCACAGCCAGGCTTATGAACTGCACCACGACCAGTCCGGTGCCCGCCTACTCTACATCGAAAATGACGACGACAATAAGGTCTTTTCCATTTCCTTCCGTACGACGCCGTCGGACAGCACCGGTGTGCCCCATATCTGCGAGCACTCTGTTCTTTGCGGCTCCCGGAAATTCCCTTTGAAGGAACCCTTCGTCGAACTGGTCAAAGGCTCGCTCAATACCTTCCTCAACGCCATGACCTTCCCCGATAAGACCATGTATCCCGTCGCCAGCCGTAATGCGGCCGACTTCAAAAATCTGATGGATGTCTACCTGGATGCCGTCTTTTTCCCGAATATGCTGAAGGACAAACAGGTCCTGATGCAGGAAGGTTGGCATTACCATCTCGATTCGGCCGACAGCGACCTCATTTACCGCGGTGTCGTCTATAATGAAATGAAAGGCGTCTTTTCGTCTCCGGACTCTCAGCTCGAACGACACGTCATGGAAAACCTCTTCCCCGATACGACCTATGGCGTTGAATCGGGCGGCGATCCTGACGACATTCCCAACCTGACACAGGAAGACTTCGTCAAATTCCACGGCACGTACTACCATCCGGCCAACAGCTATATCTTCCTCTACGGTGATATGGACATCGATCAGACCCTGGCCTTCATCGATGGGGAATACTTGAGCAAATTCCGGCTCCAGGACGTCGATTCTGCCATCGGCCGTCAGGCCTTCCCGGGCAGCGCCGTCAAAACTTACCCCTACGGCATCGCTTCCGGTGAAAAGACGGAACACAAGACCCTGCACAGCCTGACCTACGTCATCGACCAGGCCCTCGACCCGACGGTGGCCCTGGCTTTTAAAGTCCTGACTTATGTCCTCCTCCAGTCGCCGGCAGCGCCTCTTAAGAAGGCCCTCGTCGACGCCGGCCTTGGGAAGGACATTTCCGGGGACTTCCAGGACGGGATCCTCCAGCCCTTGTGGAGCATCTCTGTCAACGGTTCCGACCCGGATAAGCAGGACAAGATCATGCCCATCGTCACCGACGTTTTGCGCCGCATGGTCAAAGACGGTCTCGATAAGACCTTGCTCACCGGCGCTTTGAACCGGACGGAATTCACCCTCCGTGAAGCCGACTTTGCCGGCCGACCCAAGGGCCTTATCTATGCCATCCGCTGCATGGATACCTGGCTCTATGACCTCGATCCCTTAGACGCCTTGTCTTATGAAAAATCCCTCGATGTCCTCCGTAAGGGCATTGACACCGGTTACTTTGAAGACTTGATCCAGCGTTACATCCTCGATAATGCTTACTACGCATTGGTATCGCTGGTACCGGAACCGGGCCTGACGGAAAAACACGATAAATCCTTAGCCGAAAAACTGGCAGCCTATAAAGCGTCTCTTACGAAAGAAGAAATCGATGCCATCGTCGCCGAATCGGAAGCGTTGAAACAGCGCCAGGCGACGCCCGATTCGCCGGAAGCCCTGGAATCGATTCCGACCTTATCCCGCGATGATCTTGAAAAGAAAATCGATACGGTGGTCATGCATGAAGAACAGCTCGGCGACGTGACCTTGTGCCATGTACCGGACAACACGAACGGCATTACCTACGTCAATGCCTACTTCGACCTTCACGGCCTGACGCGGGAAGAAATTTCCTATGCGTATCTTTTGAGCGACATCCTCGGCGATATCGACACCAAGTCTCATACGTACGGCGAACTGGCGTCCCTCATCGACCTCTACACCGGCGGCATCGGCTACAGCGTGTCGGCCTATTCCAACCGCTTGGACAACAGCGATTATACGCCCGTATTTCGGATTAAAGCCAAAGGATTGGCCCTTAACTTCGATAAATTAATCGACCTCTTGCGGGAAATCTCCTTGGAAACGGTCTTTACAAACCAGGAACGCTTGATCGAACTGGTCGATGAAATCAAGGCCGGTTGGGATATGGATACCTTCCGCCGCGGCCATACGATCGTCATGCATCGCGTCCTGTCCTACGTATCGCCGGTCGAAGCGTTCTGCGATGCCGGAGAATTCTCGTACTATGAATTCATCACGGATATTGCCAAACGCATCAAAACCGATGCCGATGAAATCGGTGGGAAACTAGCCTCTCTCATGGAAAAAATCTTCAGCCGCTCAGCGTTGACCTTAGAAATGACGGCCAGTGACAGCGATTGGGACGGTGCTAAGGCCAGTGCCGCTCGCTGGACAGAAGCCCTGCCGCAGGGAGAAAAGCGGACCGGTCTTTGCGACTTCGGCCTTACGGTGAAGAACGAAGGCATCATGACCAGCGGTACGGTCCAGTATGTCGCCAAAGGCGGAAACTTCCGCGGTCATGGCTACGATTATACCGGGGCGCTGATGGTCCTCGATACGATCCTTCAGTACGGCTACTTATGGACCAAGGTTCGCGTCCAGGGTGGGGCCTACGGTGCTTTCACCCGTTTCTATGACAACGGCGACATGGTATTTTGCTCTTACCGGGACCCGAATCTGCGTTCCAGTGTCGAAGCCTATGACGGCTTGGCGGACTACTTAAAGACCTTTGACGTATCGGACCGGGAAATGACGAAATACGTCATCGGTACGCTGAGCCGAATCGACGTGCCTCTGACGCCGTCCCTTCGCGGTGAAAAAGCCATGACCCGTTACTTTACGGGGACGACGGACGAAGTCGCACAGGCTCGCCGCGATCAGCTTCTGGCGACGACGGCAGCCGATATCAAGGCCCTTTCTCCGCTCATCGAAGCGGTCATGAAGGATGATAACCTGTGCGTCATGGGCAGTGAAGCGACGATTCGCCAGGAAAAAGACCTGTTTACGAACCTCGTTTCCCTCCCCGATTAAGGCATGGCTTCCATGCGAGGGCGATTTGCTCCGAGCCCGACAGGATATATCCACCTGGGAAACGTTTGGTCGGCCTTTTTGGCCTGGCTCCAAGTGCGTCAGGCCGGAGGCACCCTGGTCCTGCGGATTGAAGATGTGGATGAACAGCGTTCAAAGTCTGTGTATACTAAGGCGCTTATGGAAGACCTTTCCTGGCTGGGCCTCACTTGGGACGAAGGACCCGATGTGGGGGGGCCGTATGGGCCCTATATCCAGCAGGAACGGTATGACCATTATGAAAAGGCCTTGGACATCCTGCGGGAAAAGGGAATGCTTTATCCCTGCTACTGCAGCCGGACGCGGCTTCAGGCCGTTGGGGCGCCCCATGCCGGCGAGCATACGGTGTATGACGGCCATTGTTATGGCCTCGGTGAGGCCGAACGCCGTCGCATGACCAAGAAACCCTCTTGGCGCATCCATGTGCCGGATGAAACCGTTTACTTCACTGATGGTGTTTACGGAAAGCAGGCTGGGAATCTGCCCCACAGCTGCGGTGACTTCGTTGTCCGCCGGGCCGATGACATGTATGCCTACCAGTTGGCCGTCTCCGTTGATGACGGCAGCATGGCCATAACCCACGTCTTGCGCGGTGAAGATCTTTTGTCGTCAACGGCCCAGCAGATTTGGCTTATGAAAATCCTCGGTTATGATGCACCTCACTATACCCACGTGCCGATGCTCATCGACGGCGATGGAAACCGCTTGTCGAAACGACAAAAAGGCATTACCGTCCGTGCTTTGCGGCAGGATGGCATCGACGCTGAGACGATTTTATCCCACCTGGCTTATGCCGGCGGTCTGGTTCCGGAACGGCGCCGCTACAGCCGGGCTGAATTAGTGGCCCTTTGTGACTTTAAAAAAATGCATACAGATCCGATTGTTATTACCGGAACGATGAAGTAAATCGGTTTACTAACCAATATATTTAAAAAAGTAGGCTGTCGCCAAAGCGGCAGCTTATTTTTTTTCCATTTCTTGTCAACATTATTGTCACAGAGTGTGTAAATGTGGTAGAATGTGGTGGAGAGTGAAAGGAGTGACGCGCCTAATGTTTATGGGAGAATACGAACATACAATCGACGCTAAAGGTCGCGTCATTTTGCCTGTCAAATTTCGGGATGAACTCGGGCCAACCTTCATCGTTACCCGAGGTTTGGAAGGCTGCCTTTCCGTTTACACGATGGAAGCATGGATGCGCTTTGCCGGAAGTTTAAAACAACTGAAGGCATCGAAGGAAAACGTCCGTGCCTTCCAGCGGTTCGTCTTTGGCAGTGCTGCTGAAGTCGAATTCGATAAGCAAGGCCGTATCCTTATTCCGGCTACTTTGCGGGCCTATGCGAAGCTGGTTAAGGATGTGACCGTTCTGGGGACAGGAGACAAGGTCGAAATTTGGAGTAAAGATGCATATGAAGCCTATGTTGCCAAGACTGTTCCGGCCATGGAAGAAATCGCTGAAAGCCTCGACGATTTCCTGAACCTGGACTTTTAGGAGGAATTATGGATTTTCACCACGTCAGTGTTCTTCGTAAGGAAACCATAGCCAATTTAATAACTGATACCAGCGGCGTTTACGTCGACTGTACCCTCGGCGGCGGCGGCCATTCCAGGGCCTTAGCCGATCAGCTGACGGGTGAGGCGACGATCATCGGTCTCGACCAAGACCGGGACGCCATTGCAGCGGCAACGGAGCGCCTCTCTGATACGCCGTGCCGACATATTCTCGTGCAGCGCAATTTCAGGTATATATCGGAAGTCCTCGACGAACTTCACATCGATACCGTCGACGGCATCATGTTTGATCTCGGCGTATCGAGTTATCAACTGGATACACCGGACCGGGGATTTTCTTATATGCAGGACGGGCCCCTCGACATGCGCATGGACCGCAGTCAGGGCCGCAGCGCTTACGACGTCGTAAACGGTTATAGCGAAGCCGACTTGTACCGTATCATCAAAGATTATGGGGAAGAACGGTGGGCTAAGCGCATTGCCGAATTCATCGTGAAAGAACGTCAGGAAAAACCCTTAGAACGGACGGAAGAACTGGTTCACGTTATTAAAAAAGCGATTCCGGCCGGCGCTCGTAAGGACGGGCCGCACCCGGCGAAGCGAACGTTTCAGGCTATCCGAATCGAAGTCAATGACGAATTGGGAATCTTAAAGGATTCCCTGGAACATGCCGCTCAGCGTTTAAAGCGCGGAGGACGTTTGTGTGTCATTACCTTCCATTCCCTGGAGGATCGTATTGCAAAACAGACGCTGCGTCTTTTGGCGACCGATTGTATCTGTCCGCCCGATATGCCGGTTTGCACCTGCCATCATCAGGCCATCCTAAAAGTAAAGCGACAACCCATTTTACCGTCGCCGGAGGAACTGGATTTGAATCCGAGGGCCCGCAGTGCAAAACTTCGCGTCGGTATCCGTAAATGAAGGAGCCAAGCTAATGATTATTGAAATGGATGTGTTGCGTATGCTGGCAAGGAAAGTCGGAAATTTACATGAAGAAAGAAGCGTTCCCCTGTGGAGGTCAGCTGCGGTACAGGCTGTCCAGCAGGGTGCCGTATATGTTCTGGTTCCCATTGGAATGATCGCAGCGATTGCCATCGCTTCTAATCTTATTACGTCTTGGACGTATCAGCAGAGTGGCGAACTCATGGAATTAAAACTTCAAGCACAGCAGTTACAACGTGAAAATGAGCAGTTACGGGTCCAAATTTCCAAATTGGAAACGCCGGAACGAATTTATACGACGGCGACGAAACAGCTGGGAATGGTGGCACCGTCACGTATTCTCTATGGGAATCAAAGCGATCAGACCGCAAAGGGGAACCGTCGATAATTGCTTAAATGAGAGGTCGACGCACTTTTGTGCGACGACCTCATTGTTATTTATCCGATAAAGCTGTACAATGTAGAACAGTACAATGAAATGAACCGTCAAGGAGGTTCTATAATAATGACAAAAACAATAGGTGAACTTTGCAAACAACTTAAAGGAATTTATAATCTCAGCGGCAGTGCCGATACGGTAGTTACCGGCATTTCTTCGGACTCCCGGGACATCGAAGCGGGCTACTTATTCGTCTGCATTTCCGGCGCTCATGTCGACGGGGCTGCTTTTGCAGCGCAGGCTGTCGAAAAAGGGGCCGTCGCCGTTTTGACGACGAAACACCTCGACCTGCCGTCGAGAACGGTCCAGATTCAAGTCCCCGATATCCACCATGCCTTAGAAGACATGGTCCCTTTCTTTTATGACTATCCCGGCAAAAAGATGCGCATGATCGGCGTCACCGGTACCAACGGTAAGACGACGACGACCCACATCATTGCCCATATTCTGCGTTCTGCCGGCCATCATGTCGGCGTCATCGGCACGATTCACGCCCTCATCGACGATGAAGAACTGCCTATTCACAACACGACGCCGGACGTCGTCGAACTCCAGCGTTTTTTGGCCTTGATGTATGAAAAGGGCATGACCCATGTCGTCATGGAAGTGTCCAGCCACGCTTTGGCCTTAGACCGCGTCGCCGGCATCGAATACGATACGGCCGTCTTTACCAATCTTACTCAGGACCATCTCGACTTCCATAAGACCATGGAAAATTACGTCGCCGCGAAAGCCAAGCTCTTCCAGAGCCTGACCGCTGCCGACCATGTCAAAGACAATAAAACGGCTATCGTAAACGTCGACGATCCTTGGTCCAAACAGATTCTCGATGCCTGCCACTGCCAGGTTTTGACCTATGGCGTTGAACAAGATGCCGACCTCAAAGGTTCGAATTTAAATGTCGAACTGAAACGCTCGTCCTTCGACGTCGTCGGTCCTTTTGTCAATGTCCATCTCAATATGAACATTACCGGCCTGTTCAACGTTTACAATACCCTGGCTGCTATCGGTGCGGCTCATGCCGAAGGCATCGATGAAGCCACTATCGACAAGGCCATTCAGACCTTCCACTCCGTAGCCGGCCGTTTTGAACTCGTCGAAGCCGGTCAGCCCTTTGCTATCGTCGTCGACTATTCCCATACGCCGGACAGCCTCGAAAAGGCTTTGGAAACGGCGCGGGCTATGAACCCCAACCACGTCATTGCCGTCTTTGGATGCGGTGGTGACCGCGACCGGACCAAGCGTCCCATCATGGGCCGCATCGGCGCAGAACTTGCCGATATTCCCATCGTCACTTCGGATAACCCGCGTTCGGAAAACCCCGATGCCATCGTAGCAGAAGTCGAAGAAGGCGTTAAACAAGGGCTTAAGGCGGGACAGCATCATGAAGTCATCGTCAACCGTCGTGAAGCTATTTATCGCGCCGTCGAACTGGCACAAGAAAATGACATCATCGTCATTGCCGGTAAGGGGCATGAAACGTATCAGATCTTAAATGACGGTACGATTCACTTTGACGACCGTGAAGAAGCCCGCAATGCCGTTCGCGACCTGCATCGAGGAGATAAATAATGGCTGATTTTACCAGTGAAGAAGTACAGAAAGCGACGGGAGCCCGTCTGCTCTCTTCTATAGGGAGCGTGCTTTTTCATGACGTTTGCACCGATACCCGGGCGGTGGAAAAGGGCTCCCTTTTCGTCGCCTTCAAGGGGACCTCTTTTGACGGTCATGACTTCGTCTTAAAGGCACTCTCTTCGGGCGCAGCCGGTGCCGTCGTCTCTGAACTGCGGCCGGAATATAAGGGGGCTGCGGTACCTATTTTCGTCGTTTCTGATACGCTGAAAGCTTATCAGGATTTAGCCCGTTTTCACCGCCGCCGTTTTTCCATTCCCGTCATTGCCGTAACCGGCTCAGTAGGGAAGACGTCGACGCGCAATATGATTGCCGCCGTCTTGAGTGAAAAATATAAGGTGTTGCAGACGGAAAAGAATTATAATAATGAAATCGGACTGCCTAAGACCCTGTTACAGTTAACGGCTGACCACGAAGCCTGCGTCGTCGAAATGGGCATGCGCGGCCTCGGGCAGATCGCCGAACTGGTCGATATCGGCGAGCCGACCATCGGCGTCGTCACCAACGTCGGCAAGAGCCATATCGAACTCTTAGGTTCTCAGGAAAATATTGCCAAGGCTAAGTCTGAATTGGTCCAAGGCCTCGATGCCAAAGGAACGGCCATCTTAAATGGTGACGATCCTTTTGTCGCACCGATGAAGGATCTCTGCCAAGGTCGGTCTGTCCTCTACGGGACGGATGATTCGGCTCAGATCCGGGCCGAGAATATCGTCTGTGACGAAAAAGGGGTTCGCTTTACCTGCCGCTGCTTCGACCGTACCTTTGACGTTTCCGTTCCGGTCATTGGCCGCCACAACGTCTATAATGCCTTGGCGGCCATTGCCTCAGGATACCTGACCGGTCTCAGCGACGCCGAACTACAGGCCGGACTTTCTGCCTATCGAGGCATGGCCATGCGCCAGGAACTCCTGCACCTCGGGCCTTATACCTTCATCAACGATACGTATAATGCCAATCCGGCTTCGATGGCCGAAGCCGTCCGCACCTTGGATCTCCTGACAAAGGGCCGCAAGATCGCCGTCCTCGGCGGCATGGGAGAACTCGGCGACTGGGCCGAAAGAGAACACCGGGCCATCGGCCGCTTGGTTGCCGATATGAAGCTCGACGCCCTCATCACCATGGGTGATCTGGCTGAAGATATCGCCCGTGCGGCACAGGATGCCGGCATGAATGCCGTCTATGTGACCGATTCCCATGAAGCGGCGGCCCGTCAGCTGAAGGCCTTGCTCCGGGACGGTGACACCGTCCTTTTGAAAGGCTCGCGCAGCTTTGCTATGGAAAAAATACTGCCCTATTTTGAAAGGAAGTAATGTGAATGTTTAAAATGCTGATTTTCAGCTTCATCGTCAGCTTGGTCATCGGCCTTGTCCTGGGACCTTTCGTCATCAAAAAACTGAAACAGTTCCACGCCCGCCAGTCTGAACGAGAAGAAGGGCCGGAAAGCCATAAGTATAAAGCCGGTACACCGACCATGGGGGGCATTCTCATCCTGACGGCGCTGACCGTGGCTTGTCTCCTCTTTGATCCGATGGAAATCAGAAAGGCCTTGGCCTTATTCCTGACCCTCGGTCACGGCGTCATCGGTTTTTTGGATGACTCCATCAAGGCCGTTAAACACCGCAATTTGGGCCTTACGGCAAAACAGAAACTGGCCGGCCAGTTCGTCATGGCTGCCGTTTTCTGCTACATCCTCCAAGCCTTCCTTCATTTTCCCACGACTTTGTGGATTCCTTTCACGTCGACTACGGTTGACTTAGGCTTGTTCTACTATCTCTTCGTATTCGTCATGATCGTCGGGACCAGCAATGCCGTCAACCTGACGGACGGACTCGACGGATTGGCAGCCGGTTCATGCTCAATTACGGCCGTTGCCTACGTCGTCATTGCCGTCGCCTTGGGGTATACTCATTTTGCCATTTTCAGTACGGCTCTGACCGGCGCCTGCCTGGGCTTCTTGTTCTATAACCAGCATCCGGCTAAAATGTTCATGGGCGATACAGGGTCTTTGGCTCTCGGCGGTGCCTTAGCGGCTATGGCCATTTTGACCAAGACGGAACTCTTGCTCATCTTGGCCGGCGGTCTCTATGTCCTCGAAGCCTTGTCGGTCATCATCCAGGTTATTTCCTTCAAAACACGGGGCGTCCGGGTCTTCAAAATGAGTCCCATTCACCACCATTTTGAATTATCCGGTTGGAGCGAAGTGAAAGTAGTTACTGTTTTTTGGAGTTTTTCGGCGTTAATGGCTATCTTGGCGATTATCGTCGTCATGGCAGGAAAGTAAACAGCCTTTTCTCCTTGTTAAGACCATATTTTACATAAAGCAGGTGTAGGTAATGAGCATCATGGATTTTTCTGGAAAAAAATTTTTAGTCATCGGCGCGGGCATTAGTGGTCGTGCCGCTTCACTGGCCTTGGCAGATCACGGGGGGACGGTCGTCCTCAACGATATGAAGGCCATCGATGTGAGCGAAAAGCCATGGCCGGACTTGGCGTCTCACGGCGTGAAGCTCGTCTTTGGCAGTCAGGAAACGAGCCTCCTCGACGGCATGGATGTCGTCGTACCGTCGCCGGTCATTTCTCCGGAAATTCCCATTATGAAAGCCGCTGCTGCGAAAGGGCTTCCGATTTGGAGTGAAGTCGAAGTCGCCTGCCGCGTTACCGATGCTGACATCATCGGCATCACCGGTACCAACGGTAAGACGACGACGACGACCCTGGTGGGGGAAATCATGAAAGCCACAGGCCGTCAGACCGTCGTCGGCGGCAACATCGGCTACGGCCTTTCGGAACAGGCAAAGGACCTTCCGAAAGACGCCGTCGTCGTGGCCGAACTTTCAAGTTTCCAACTCGAATTTACGCGTACGATGAAGGCCAAGGCGGCGGTTATCCTCAATATCACGCCGGATCATTTGGACCGTCATCACACGATGGAAGCCTACAGTGCTGCGAAACAGCGAATTTTCCTCAATCAGGACAAGGACGATTATGCCATCCTCAATTACGATGATGACCGCGTCCGGGCCATGGCCGATGCCATGACCGGTACTGTCCTGTACTTCTCGACAAACGGCGAGGTCCCTGAAGGAGCCTTTTATCGGGACGGCGACCTTATTCTGCGCCATGAAGGACAGGATACCGTCGTCTGTGCTGAATCGGAGCTCCATCTCTTTGGCAAGCATAATATACAGAATTGCTTAGCGGCGATTCTCTTGACCTATGCGGCCGGGGCTTCCCTTGACGTCATTAGACAAGTTTTAAAAACCTTTAAAGGGGTTGAACACCGGCTTGAAAAAGTCCGGACCATCCACGATGTGACTTATTATAATGACTCCAAGGGTACCAATGTCGATGCTTCCATGAAGGCTTTGGATGCCTTTCCCCAGGGCCATCTCATTCTCATCGCCGGGGGCTACGACAAACAGACGCCCCTTGATGATTTCATGGCCTTAGCGGCCAAACGCGTCGACACGCTGATTCTCATCGGCGATGCCGCCGACCGTTTTGAAGCCGCTGCGAAAAAAGCGGGTATTGCAGATATTCGCCGTACCGGTTATAGTATGGAAGGTGCGATTATGTTAGCCCGCAGTATTGCCAAAGCTCCTCAGGCCGTCCTCCTTTCACCGGCTTGCTCGAGCTTTGATATGTATGATAATTTTGAACAGCGTGGCCGTGTCTTTAAGGGCATTGTCAACGCGATCTGATACTATTTAACACAGACGACAGGAGGCAGGAACATGCGTCGAGTTATTATTTCCGGAGGCGGCACAGGCGGCCATATCTACCCGGCTATTACCATTGCCCGGGCGATTGCCGACATCGAGCCTACCGAATTTCTCTACGTCGGCTCCAAAATCGGCCTGGAAAATACCTTGATTCCAAAAGAAGGGTTGCCCTTCGTCACCCTCGACGTGCGGGGCCTCGAACGGAAGATTTCCGTCCGCAACCTGGTTACCCTCGGGAAGACGGCAGCCAGTCTGATTAAGGCAGAAGGCATTATCCATAAATTTAAACCGGACGTCGTCATCGGTACCGGCGGTTTCGTCTGCGGCCCGGTCTTACTAGCCGCAAGTCTCAGCGGTGTACCGGCATTGATCCAGGAACAAAACGTCATTCCCGGCGTTACCAATACGATTTTGAGCCGCTTTGTCAATCGCGTCGCTCTCGGTTATGAAGAAGCTGCCGAGCGCTTTCGCAGAAAAAGCATTCTCGTTTATACAGGAAATCCCGTCCGCAAGGATATTTTGACGGTCACTCGCGAAGAGGGCCGGAAAAAGCTGGGATTGGATCCCCATAAATTCACCCTCCTCGTCGCCGGAGGAAGCCGCGGTGCACGCAGCATCAACACGGCGATGATCGAGGTTCATAAACATTTTCGCAACGACGATACGATACAGATCCTCCACGTTACGGGCGATCACGAATATGACCGCGTCGTAAAACAGCTGTCGGGCATCGAATGCCGCGGCCGCTACGGTAAGGGGAGCCGCATCATTCCTTATCTTCACCATATGCCGGAAGCCCTGGCTGCTTGCGACCTGGCCGTATACCGGGCCGGTGCCGTCGGTCTTGCCGAGCTGACCGTTCGCGGCGTACCGTCGATTCTTATTCCTTATCCCTATGCAGCGGAAGATCATCAGCGTTACAATGCGCAGGCCCTGGTCATGTGCGGTGCCGCCAAGATGATTCTCGATAAGATGCTGACCGGGCGGGAACTATTGGAAGAAATCATTCACTTAAAAGACGATCCGTCGGCCCTGGCAGCCATGGGCAAAGCCAGCCGTTCGATGGGTAAGCCCCAGGCAGCTCAGGATATTGCTGAACTGGCCTTGTCGATTGCCCGAAACCGTCGTCCGTAACAGGAAAAGAAGGGTGTGGAATAAACCTATGGTTAATCTGAACGATGTGACAAACGTTCATTTTATTGGGATTGCCGGAGCCGGAATGCGGGCAATCGCCAATGTTTTTATTGAAAAAGGATATCACGTATCCGGCTCAGACCTCAAAGCCTCGCCTGTAACGGAGCAGTTTGCCAAGCGCGGAGCCCGTATCTGCATTGGACAAAGCCCTGAAAATTTGCAGGACGCCCAGGTCGTCGTCATTTCGTCGGCCATCCGCGACAACAACGTCGAACTCGTCGAAGCACGGCGCCGGCAGATTCCGGTCATCCACCGTTCCGATGCGCTGGTTCACATCATGAGCTGGGGGAAAGGGATTTCTGTTGCCGGTGCGCACGGCAAGACGACGACGTCGTCCATGCTGGGCCAGGTCTTTGAAGAATGCCGACAGGACCCGACCATCGTCATCGGTGGGGAAGTCGACTATTTGCACAGCAACTCGATCTTAGGGAAGGGGCAGTACGTCATTGCTGAAGCTGATGAAAGCGACGGCACCTTCCTCAAGCAACATCCGTATATCGCCGTCGTTACCAACATTGATGCCGACCATATGGATCACTATAACTCCCTTGAAAACGTCATCGCAGCCTTTAAGGAATTCATTCAGAAACTCGATCCTGAAAAGGGACTGGCCGTCTTGTGCTTTGAAAACGACAAGATTCGCGCCATGGCTCCTTCCATCGGGCGGCGCTACGTTTCTTACGGCCTCGAACAGCCGGCGGACTACCAGGCAAGAGACCTTCATTACCTGAAAGGCAAACTTCACTTTAGTGTCTATAAAGGCGGCCAAAAGATGGGCGACATGGTCTTAAACGTACCGGGCCGGCATAACGTCTTAAACGCCTTGGCGACGACGGCCGTAGCCGATGCCTGCGGACTTCCCTTTGCGGAGATAGCCGCTGCCATGAGCCATTTTCACGGGGCTAAGCGCCGGTTCCAGACCAAGGGGTTTGTCGGTGACGTTTGGGTCGTCGATGACTACGCTCATCATCCGACGGAAATCAACGCCACCTTGACGGCTGCCCGCGACATGGGGACTCACCGCGTCGTCTGTCTCTTCCAGCCGCACCGCTACACGCGGACGAAGCTTCTCCTCGAACAGTACGGCAGTGCCTTTGCAAAGGCCGATAAACTGATCGTAACCGATGTATACAGTGCCGGTGAAGATCCTATTCCCGGTGTATCGGGCGAACTCATTGCCAAAAAAGTCAAGGAGACGACGGGGCAAGACGTCACCTACATTCCTCATAAAGAGGACCTGATTTCCTATTTGAAAGAAACGTCCCGACCCCTCGATCTGGTCATCACCATGGGCGCCGGAGATATTTATAAAGTCGGCGAACAATATATTGCCGAAGCGAAAGAAATGGAGAAATAACGCATGGAAGACATGAAAGGTAAAAAGATTGCCGTCGTCGTCGGCGGCCCTTCGACAGAAGCGGAAGTATCGCGCCGCACGGGAGCTGCCATTGCCGAAGCACTGAAGAAAAAAGGCTATGCCACCGAAACGATTGAACTCGTTCCGCATGCCTTGGCGGCAACCTTGAAAGAAAAGAAAATCGACGTCGTATTCAACGCCCTTCACGGCCGCTACGGCGAAGACGGTGTTCTCCAAGGCCTGTGCGAAATGATGGGCATCCCTTATACCGGCCCGGGCGTCATGGCCAGTGCCGTCGGCATGAATAAGGTCATGAGCAAGGCTGCCTTTAAAGGCGCCGGCATTGCCACGGCTCCCTTTGCCTACTACTTTGCCAATCAGGACCGCAAGGAAATCATCACCGATATTGAAAAACAGTTTTCTCTGCCCGTCGTCATCAAGTCGTCCGGCCAGGGGTCGAGCATCGGAACGGTCATCGTCACCACTCAGGAAGAACTGGAACCGGCCCTTGAAGAAGCCTTTAAGTACAGCACATCGATCGTAGCCGAAGCCTTCATCGACGGCGATGAATTTACCGTTGCCGTCATGGATGACTTGGCCTTTCCGGTCATTCAAATTGTATCCAGTACGGGGAAATACGATTTCTATTCAAAATATGAACCGGGCATTGCCAAGCATATCTGCCCGGCTCCCATTTCACCGGCTCTCACAGAAGAGATGCAGGACCTGGCTTTAAAAGTTTTCCGCCTCTGCCACTGCAGCGGTGTGTCCCGTGTCGATATGATGACCGATAAAGAAGGCCATCCCTTTGTCCTTGAAATCAATACCGTACCGGGAATGACGGCGACCAGCCTGGTCCCCGACGCAGCACGGGCCATGGGCCTTTCTTTTGAAGATTTGTGCGAAAAGATTTTGCTCGAAGCATCGGTAGGTAAATTCTGATGAAACAGCATCCATATCCGGGAAGGCGGCCGCGAACGGTAGTGCCGAATGATCCTCATGATGTCTTTGTGCCTCCTCATCTGGACAGGGATCCCTTGCTCAGCGAGGAGGATATGAGACTGGCTGAAGAAGAGGAACGCCGCCGTCAGCAGATACGGCAGGCCGCCCGACTGAAGAAAAAAAGAAAGCAGCAGAAAAAAGCGCGTGCCCGCCGGCGCCGATGCACGATCATCTTAGGCGTCCTCGGTGTCTTTGCCTTGTGGTTGTTCCTGCGGCTGGCACCGGTTCCCTTTGGCACGATCATCGTCGACGGCAATGAAAACATGTCCTTTGACGATGTTTACCGCGCCGCCGGCGCTTATTCCTACGTCAACGTCGTCCAACTGTCGACAGCCGGCATCGAAGAGCGGCTGAAAAAAGACCTGCGTATTGCCGATGCCACCGTAACCCGGGAATTTCCGGCGACCATTCACATCGAGATGACCGAACGCAAGCCGGCAGCCATCATTACGACGCTCTATGGTTTTGCTTACGTCGATAAGACGGGACGGGTCATCGATTTGGAGCCGCAGATCAAAGGCGTTTCCCTGCCCATCATGATCGGGAAAAAGGTGGACAATCTGCTCCTTGGCGATACGATTGACGATCCGACACTTCAAGCGGCTATGATATACCTTCAGAGTCTGCCGCCGGACCTGCTTAAAACAATTGCCGAAGTAAACGTCGGTAATCCCGAAAGTATCGTCGCCTATACGACTGATTCCGTTCCCATCCGCCTCGGTAAGGGAGATGACCCGGCTGAACGGGCCAAGATGACCGAAACCTTACTTACTGAAGCTCAAAGCAACGGGATCAATGTACAGTATATCGATACCGACCTCAGAGCACCGGCTATTAAGGCAAAATAAACAGGCCGGAGGCCTTGATTTTTAAAAACAGCTAGATAAATTTTCGAAGATAGTGTAAAATAATAAAGAATCCTACTGCACAAGGTGTGCGTATAGAGTCCGAAGGAGGAAAATGCGATATGGCAGAGTTTGCGAATATAAAAGTAATTGGTGTCGGCGGCGGCGGTAACAACGCTGTCAACCGTATGATAGAAAGCGGTTTGCAGGGGGTCCAGTTCATTTCGGTCAACACGGAAGACCAGGTACTGGAAGTATCCCAAGCCGATGTCAAAATTCAGATCGGTGAAAAATTGACACGCGGCCTCGGCGCCGGTGCCAATCCTCAGGTTGGTGAACAGGCTGCTCTTGAAAGCAAGGAAGAAATCATCAAGGCTCTCCAAGGTGCCGATATGGTATTCGTTACGGCCGGCATGGGCGGCGGTACCGGTACCGGTGCAGCTCCTATCGTAGCTGAATGTGCTAAGGAAATGGGCGCCCTCACGGTCGCTGTCGTTACCAAACCGTTCTTATTTGAAGGCAAGCGCCGCAGAGAAGTTGCCGAAAAGGGTGCCGACTACTTGAAAGAAAAAGTCGATACCATCATTACCATCCCCAATGATAAACTGCTCCAGATCATCGACAAGAAGACGCCTCTTAAAGACGCTTTCCTCGTCGCTGACGACGTACTCCGCCAGGGCGTTCAGGGCATTTCCGACTTGATCACGACGACTGGTCTCATCAACCTCGACTTTGCCGACGTCAAGACGATCATGTCCGACCAGGGCGAAGCCATCATGGGTATCGGCATCGGCTCCGGTGAAAACCGTGCAGTCGAAGCGGTTGACGGTGCTATTCACAGTGCCCTCTTAGAAATGAGCATCGACGGCGCGCAGAGCATCCTGCTCAACGTCACCGGCGGTCCGGACGTCAGCTTGTACGAAATCAACGAAGCTGCTGAAAAAGTGGCTGAAGCCGTTGATCCGGAAGCCAACATCATCTTCGGTTCGGTCATCGATCCGGACATGGAAGATTCGATCCGCATTACGGTCGTCGCTACGGGTTTCGGTAAAGAACCGTCTTCGATTCCTTCTTTCGGACAGGGAACGGGCGGAACGACAAAATCCGGCGATAAAAAAGATAGTGCCGGCGGCGTAGAAATTCCTGCGTGGATGAGATAATCAGCATGAAAAAAAGCGGATCCCGGCGGACCCGCTTTTTTTGAAAATATCGTCGGAAAGAAGGTAGGAAGAAGGATGAGATGCCCATTTTGCCAATGTGCAGATACAAAAGTAACCGATTCACGGGCAACCGATGATGGCAAAGCTATCCGCCGCCGCCGCGAATGCCAGCAGTGCGGCCGCCGGTTTACGACGTATGAGATGGTGGAAGAAGTGCCGCTCATCGTCGTCAAGAAAGACGGACGGCACGAACTGTTTGACCGCAATAAGTTGATCAACGGCCTGCTTCGGGCCTGCAACAAGCGGGAAGTCACGCGCCGGCAGCTGGAAGAGATTGTCACCAAGGTTGAACGCAATATCCGCAACACACTGGCTCAGGAAGTGTCCAGTGAAAAAATAGGGGAAATGGTTTTGCGCGAACTTCGCTCTGTCGATGCCGTTGCCTATATCCGCTTTGCTTCCGTATACCGCGAGTTTGCCGACTTAGAAAGTTTTATGGCTGAATTGAAGTATCTCATGGGTACGAAAGAACAAAAATAAGAGATTGAATCGAGGAACGCTATGACAGAAAATTACATCGACCACTTTTTTTATCATGTCTTGCCGAACCTGAAAATTGCCGTTATCGGAGATATTATGGTCGACCGCTATGTTTTTGGCAAGGTCGAACGCATTTCACCGGAAGCACCGGTTCCGGTGAACAAAGTCGATCATATGACGTCGGTCTTAGGCGGGGCGGCCAATGTCGCATCCAACTTGGCTAACTTGGACTGCCATGTCTTATTGGGCGGTCTCATCGGCGACGATGAAAACGCCGACTTGCTCCACGAATTATTGAGCGAGTCCCACATCGACGGCTCAGGCCTCGTCGTGCGAAAAGACCATGCGACGACGACCAAGATGCGCATTCTCGGCTCTCGACAGCAGATGGTTCGTCTCGATTTCGAAGAAGTGACGCCTTTAGCTGAAACGGAAGAGGAAACACTTCTCGCCTGGCTGAAACAGCAGATGGCATCAGGCCTTGATGGGATTATTCTGTCGGACTACCAAAAAGGCGTTCTCACCGATTCCTTGTCTAAAAGCGTCATCGAAGCCGCCAATGAAGCTCATATCCCGGTCCTGGTCGATCCTAAGGGCAGCGATTGGAGCAAGTATAACGGTGCCGATTTCGTGACGCCGAATATGAAAGAATTAGGTGACTGCTTGGGGACCCCTGTTGCCAATGAAGGCCAGGCCGTCGTCAAAGCAGCCCATGAGCTGTATAAACAGTATTCCTTTGCCCACCTCATGGTGACCCGGTCTGAAAAGGGAATCACCGTCGTCGGAAAAGACGGCAAGGTCTGGAACAATCCGGCCACTGCCCAGGAAGTCTTTGACGTATCCGGCGCCGGAGATACCGTAGCCGCTGCCTTTTTAGCAGCCGTTGCCGGTAAGTTGTCCATTCGCACCAGCCTGCAAATCGCCAACGCCGCAGCCGGTATCGTCGTCACCAAGGTAGGGACCTATCCCATTCATCGCCATGAGCTCCTGAAATTATGGGAAGATTGGCATCCCGTCCGGTGGCAGCCTTATCAGTCCTTGACTTGGGATGAGATGGCCAAGAAAATCCGGGATTGGCAGCAGAAAGGGGAAACCGTCGTCTTTACGAACGGCTGCTTCGACATTCTCCATCGCGGTCACGTCCTTTATCTGCAGCAGGCAGCCATGCTGGGACAGCACCTCGTTGTCGGCCTCAATTCTGATGACTCCGTACGGCGCCTCAAAGGGGAAACGCGTCCTCTCGTAGCTCAGGAAGACCGGGCCGTTCTGCTCGGAGCCTTGGGATGTATCGATGACGTCGTCATCTTTGACGAAGACACGCCGAAGGAACTCTTAGAGGTCCTCCGTCCCGATATCCTGGTCAAAGGCGGCGATTATAAGGCTGATGAAGTCATTGGCCGCGAGTCCGTAAAGCGCGTAGAAATCATTTCTTTTGAAGAGGGGTATTCGACGACGGGACTCGTTCAGAAAATAGCTGATTTGGTAAAGAAGGGGAAAATATGAAAATAGTAACAGGCGGTGCCGGTTTTATCGGCAGCAATATCGTAAAGCAACTGAATAATCGGGGTATCGACGACATCATCATCGTCGACGACCTGACCGACGGCCGCAAGTGCCGCAACCTCCAGGGCCTCGATTTTTTTGATTATATGGATTACGCCGACTTCGATGAACAGATGGCCGATGATACATTTGACTGCGGCTACATCGACGTCGTCTTCCACGAAGGAGCCTGCTCGGATACGATGAATTACGACGGCCGCTACATGATGAAGAACAACTATGAAGGCAGCAAGAATCTTTTGCGCTACTGCATGAGCCGGAAGATTCCCTTCCTCTACGCGTCGTCGGCGTCGACCTACGGCAGCGGCCGAAACGGCTTCCGCGAAGATCCGTCGTGCGAAGAGGCCCTCAATCCCTATGCGTATTCCAAGCTCCAGTTCGACCGTTTCGTTCGCCGCGTTCAGCCTATCGCCAAGAGCCAGATCGTCGGTTTCCGTTATTTCAACGTCTTCGGACCGCAGGAAAATCACAAGGACAAGATGGCATCCCTGGTATTCCAGAAATACCAGGAACTCCAAGAAACAGGGAAAATCACCCTCTTTAAGGGGACGGCAGGTTATGAAGACGGCGGTCAGATTCGCGACTTCATCTACGTAAACGATGTCGTCAACGTCATCTTCTATTTCTGGGAACATCCGGAACTGTCGGGCATCTATAACTGCGGTACCGGTATCGGCCATACCTTCAATGAATTTGTCCAAGGCGTCATCGATTATTGCGGCAAGGGCCATATCGAATACGTTCCCTTCCCGGATATTCTCAAGGGCAAATATCAGAGCTATACCCAGGCCGATACGGAAAATCTCATGAAAGCCGGCTATGACAAGGGCTTTACCATCCTGTCGGAAGCCGTTAAGGAATACTGCAGCATCCTCGACAAGAACGGCGGCTATTTCGCATGAGAAAGGCTGTCTTTTTCGACCGCGACGGCGTCCTGAACGTCGATAAGTCGTACCTCGGATTCATTAAGGATTTTGAATGGATGGACGGCGCCAAAGAAGCCTTGGCCTACCTGACGGCCGAAGGCTATGCCATCATCGTCGTCACCAATCAGAGCGGTGTCGCCCGCGGCTATTACACCGAAGACGATGTAAAGACCCTCCACGACTGGATGTGCCGCGAAGCGGCTGCTACCGGCGGGACGATTACCGCTGTCTATTATTGCCCCTACCTCGAAGGGGCGCCGATAAAAGCGTATGATAAAAAGAGCGATTGGCGCAAACCGGAACCGGGCATGGTCCTGGCAGCTGCCCGCGACTACGATATCGACCTGTCCCGATCCTTTATGATCGGCGACATGCCCCGTGACGTCGAATGCGGCCGCCGAGCCGGAATGGACGGCTACTTGTTCACCGGCGGCAGGCTCGATGCCTTTGTAAAGGCTATTGTCACAGAAAGGAAGGAACGTGAAAGCGTATAAAAACATATTGGTCATCAAGATGAGTTCCCTTGGTGACGTTCTTCATTCGCTGCCGACGCTCCATGCCCTGCGACAAAATTGTCCCGACGCCCGCATCGTCTGGGCCGTTCATCGGCAGTTTGCCTCGGTGCTGCCGGGAAAGCCTTACATTGACGACGTCATCTATGTCGATAAAAAACAGCTGAAATCCTTGTCATACTGGATGGAACTGCGCAAGACACTCCATCCCTATCATTTCGACCTCTGCCTCGATCTGCAGGGCCTGGCCAAAAGCGCCATCGTTGCCTTCATCAGCGGAGCCAAAGAGAAATACGGCTATTGGGAAATGCGCGAAGGGAGCTTTTTAGTCAGTAAAGGCCTGGTCGGGGCTCATAAATACGACCACGTCATCGAGCGCTACCTCGATACGATTCGGGCCTTAGGCGGCCGTGTCGACGACCTGGTTTTTCCCTTGCCGGATATTACGGCAGAGAAGGAGGCCTGGCGTCAGCGCCTTTTGAACGACGGCCTCAAAGGGCCTTATATCGCCATCGTTCCCGGTGCTCGCTGGAATGTTAAAGAATGGCCTCTTGACCATTGGAGCCGCTTTTTAAAACGCCTGACCGATAAGGGCCTGTCAGCCGTCGTTTTAGGCGGCAATGACGATCGGGAGAAGGGCCGCCGGCTTAAAGAACAGGATGCGTCGGGACTGGTTTTTGACTATACCGGCAAGACGGATCTTCGCCAGCTCATGGCGGCCATCGATGAAAGCCTGGTTTATCTCAGTGCCGACACGGGCCCCCTTCACATAGCCAATGCCCTCAAAAAGGAACTCATCGCCCTTTTTGGTACTACGTCTCCCGAACGGACCGGACCTTATGGAGGACAGGACAGCGCTTATATCCATCTCGTCATTTCGCCGACGTCGAAAGCTACACCGGAAGAACCTCTCGTCGACGATCCGGACTGCATGGCCCAGATTACCGTCGATACGGTGTGGAACCTTTTTGAAGAGGTATTGAAGAAGGTGGAACCATGATTAATTTACGCAAGAAGAAAATAATTGTCACCTTTCTCATGCATCTTGGCGATCTCATTCTCATCACGCCCTTTCTGCAGGTCCTGCGCCGCCACGCCCAGGGGTCTGATATCACTCTCGTCGTCGACGAAAAAGTTGCCGACGTCGTCCGCTACAACCCCGATATCGATCATCTCATCACCGTCGATAAAAAGGGGAAGGACAATTCGATCAGCGCCTTGTGGCATATCGGCCGCCGCCTGCATCAAGAGCACTATGATATTTTGATCAACCTGCATCCCAATGAACGGACGTCCTTTTTGGCGGCCGCCATTCAAGCTAAGAAATTCGTCGGCATGAGCCATTTTCTGGCCCGTCCGCTGATGAACCGCTATACGCGGCTGGACCGCATCCATCTCCACGCCGCCGATATGTACATCAACGTCCTGGCCCAGCTCGGCATCGACGATTATCGAAGCGATGGGCTGCAGTTCCCGACTTCAAAGGCCTGGGATGACAAGGCCGCTGAATTTTATGAATCCCACGGCGTCTCGCCGGCAGACAGCCTCATCGGCTTCAATATCGGCAGCGCCGTTCCTCAAAAACGGTGGCCGGCCAAGCGGTTTGCCGCCGTGGCCGATTACTTTGGCCGCCGTGGCTTCAAATGCGTCTTCTTCGGAGGCGACATGGACCGCGACATGGTCAGTGAAGCGACGGGGGAAATGACCTCGAAGCCCATCGTGGCCACCGGGGCCTTTACCATCGGCGAACTGGCAGCAGCTATTCGCAGGTGTTCCCTGTTCATTACCAATGACAGCGGCCCCATGCACATCGCTGTCAGCCAACGGGTGCCCTTGGTCGCCCTCTACGGGCCGAGCAATCCCAAGCTCTACGGTCCCTATACGGACCGGGCCATCGTCCTCGAATCGACAGATCACTATGAAGTCGGCAAGAGCATGAAGAAAATTATCCGCGAAGGTAACTATAAAGGTATTTCGGTTATTCCCATGAGCCAGGTCATCGCCGCAGGCGAAGAACTCCTGAGCCGCTATTATGGAAGAACATAAATCTTGTATTCTATTTGGAGGTGTCATGTCATGAAAAAATTTATCTTAACGGCGACACTGGCAGCATTTGCCATTACGTCAGCAGCGTGGGCAGCCCCTATCAAAAACGAGCAGCCCGGTGATTTGAAAGCGAACATCAACTATGGCTTTGACCAAAAAGAAGGCCACGGCGATGCCGATAGCCGCTTTACCGGCGGCGACGTCACCTACGTCCTGAACGATCGTTGGAATATCCAGTACATCAACAATTATACGAAGGGTGACGATTCCGACAAGATCAACGAAAATTATCTCGTCGGCAACTATCGCCTGACGGAATACCTTTCGGCCTATGCCGGTGCTTCTTACGTTAAGACCGATACGTACAACACGAAAAAATCCTACGGCTACCAGGTCGGTGTCCGCGGCCAGGTTCCCATTGCCGAACGTTGGCAGGGCTTTGCTTCCATCGGTGTCGGCGATGACGTCAATACCTATGAAATCGGCGTCGGCTACGACATTACGCCGGAATGGGACGCTCACCTCAAATATCGCCGCAGCAGCGTCGATGTCGACAACTACGATGACGACGTCCGCGGCTGGCAGGTCGGTATGGGCTATAAGTTCTAACGTTGACAATTTGTCAGCCTGTCCCGTATAATGTATCAATGACATGTGCTGTGGTTGAAAGTCGATGTCAGTCGCAGACGAAGCGATCCACGTAAGGTGCCCAAAGCGGTACTGATCATAGTGCGGCCTAGAAGTAAGACCTGCCGCGTCATAAAACGCGAGAGGACTATTAGTGGGGGACAAAAGTCTATGAGCAAGGGTCCCGGCAGGCGAGTGTGGGGGTAAAGACCAGGTCAGGCATGTCACAGTGATAAGGTCTCGCATAAAGGCTCGTGCCACTATGCGGGACCTTATTTTTTCCCATTCTTAAAGTTCAGTTTAAGGGGCATAAATAGTCGTTTTTTGTTTGACGGATGATTATTCGTATAGTAAAATATAAGGGATTTATGTATTAGCCTAAGGAGTGGAGTCATAATGGATCGCGAATGGTTAGAGCATGAGATTCAAAGAAATCCTTTTGATACCTTTATGCAGTTCCATGTAGCCAAGGCTGAACAGGAGTGTACTGTTCTCACCTTTGAGAATAAGGGCTCAAAATGGGATAATCCCAACGGTACGATGTACGGCGGCGTACTGTATTCCATGGCCGATTCGGCGATGGAAGCTGCCTGTGCTGTCCACGGCAAGGCGGTCCTGACCTTGGATCTGGGCATGAACTACTTGCGCCCGGCCTTTGCCGATACAGTCATCCGTGCCGAAGCAAAGATCATTCACAACGGCCGAACGACGATGGTCGCTCTTTGTGATTTTTACGATGATGACGATCGCTACTTAGCGCATGGGAAGGGAACCTTCTTCGTGACCGGCCCGTACGGCGGCGAAGAACAAGGAGGTACGGATCATGGATGAGCCAAGAACTGGCGTCGGCCTGTCCGACTCTGCCAGAATGCATGCCATCATCGAAGGCATTTATGCCAAAACGCCGTATTTCAAGAGCATGCCCTGCACCATTGAAACGGTAGCTGTCGGCCGCGTCCGCGTCGGCTTTGACGTTAGCCGCCATATTTGTAATTATCGTAATATTGCCTCAGGCGGTGTCCTGGCAGCCTTTTGTGATACCCTTATGGGGATGGCCTGCCGGACGATGGGTTTTCAGGTTACGACCTTGGAAATCAATATGAACTACATTCGCAGTGTCAACAGCGGCGAGCACATTACCGGAATCGGACAGGTTCTCCATCACGGCAGAAATACGATTGTCGTCGAATGTGAATGCCGCGATGCCGACGGTAGTCTCATTGTAAAAGGGCGGTCGTCTTTTTACATTTTAAAAAAAATCGATTAATATGATATTCACGTATTACAGGGAAGGTTGGTTAGTACAAGATGGATTTTGCTTATAACGACGAACAGAAAGATATCATCAAAGTCGTCCGCGACTTGGTGCAAAAAGAAATCGTCCCCTACGCTGCAGAAATGGATGAAACGGGAAAGCTCCATGAAGGGCTTTTGGAAAAATTGGCAGCACAGGGACTATTGGGCGTCGCTATTCCGGAAGAATTTGGTGGAGCCGGACTGGATGCCATTACCATTGCTGGTGTTTATGAAGAATTAGCTAAAGGCTGCGGTGGCGTTGCTACGACGGTAGCTGCCAATGCACTGGCTTCGTATCCGGTCATCTTGGCCGGCAACGACGATCAGAAGAAACGCTATTTTGACGTCATCAATGAAGACAACCTGGCTGCTTTTGCCCTGACGGAACCGGGAACCGGCTCCGATGCAGGCTCCGTATCGACACGGGCTACCAAGACGGAAGACGGCAAAGGCTATCTCTTGAATGGTACTAAGTGCTTCATTACCAACGGCGGTTTGGCTGAAATCTTTGTCGTTTTTGCCAATACCCGCAAAACCGGCGGTATTCGCGGACTTACGCCGTTCATCGTCCGCAAGGGCACGCCGGGCTTTACCATCGGTAAAGAAGAAAATAAGATGGGCATCCGTGCGTCAAATACGACGGAACTCATTTTTGACAACTGCTTCGTTCCTGTCGAAGACCGTCTCGGCCGCGAAGGCAGCGGTTTCCGCATCGCTATGGCAACCCTCGATGCCGCTCGTCCCTTCGTCGGTGCCGTTTCCGTCGGCATTGCTGAAGCTGCATTCCGTGCTTGCTGTGAATACGCCAAGGTTCGCGTACAGTTCGGCAAACCGATTGCTTCTTTCCAGATGGTCCAGGCTATGATCGCCGATATGGCCATGAAGGTCGAAGGGGCTCGTCTCCTCGTCCACCGCGCTTGCTGGATGAAGGATCAGGGCATGGACTTCAGCCGTGAAGCTGCCATTGCCAAATGCAACGCTTCCGACGTCGCTATGCAGGTTACGACGGATGCCGTTCAGGTTATGGGCGGGTACGGTTACATCAAGGAATACCCCGTTGAAAAATACATGCGCGATGCCAAGATCATGCAGATCTATGAAGGCACCAACCAGATTCAGCGGTTAGTTATTGCCAATAAGACACTTTACTGATACAATGTATCGTGAATTGAATAGCGATTTATTATGACGATGATAAAGAGGGCATGAAGGTACTTCCGTTTACAGGGAATCCGGGTCGTGGATTGAGAACCCGGTAACGGAAGCTTCATGCGTTCACTTTAGAGTCTCCTGCTGAACGGAGTAGGCAGGACGGGTGTTCCCGTTACAGGACATGAGAGAATCAAGTAGGGTGGTACCGCGGATAAGACTTTCGCCCCTTAGGGGGCGGGAGTCTATTTTTTATGTACTTGCCAGTAGGAGGAAAACCATGATCAGTGAAAAGATTGAGGCCATTAAAGCGGCCGTAATGGAAGAGCTCGCCAAGAGCGAACATTTGCAGGATATCCAAGATATCCGCGTCAAGTTCCTGGGAAAAAAAGGGGAACTGACGGCGATTATGAAGGAAATGAAAAACCTTTCCAAAGAAGATCGGCCAAAAGTCGGCCAGTTGGTCAATACGGCACGCAGCGCCATTGAAGAACAGCTGAATGCTAAGTTGGAAGAAGTCAAAGCCAAGGAACTGGCTGCGAAAATCGAATCGGAAAAAATCGACATCACCCTGCCGGGACGTAAACCGGTTACGGGTCACGAACATCCCCTCCATCAGACCCTGCGCCTCATGGAAGACTCCTTCCTGCGCATGGGCTTTTCCATCGTCGAAGGGACCGATATCGAATCGGACTACTATAACTTCCAGTGCCTCAATCTGCCCGAAGACCACCCGGCACGGGATATGCAGGACTCGATGTATATCACCGACAACATCCTACTCAGAACCCATACGTCAGGGATGCAGGCTCGGACCCTTCAGTCCCATAAACCCAATGAACCCTTTAAAATCATTGCTCCCGGCAAAGTCTATCGCTGCGACTACGATGCGACTCATTCGCCGGTCTTCCATCAGATGGAAGGCATGATCATCGATAAGAACATCCGCTTCTCCGATCTCAAGGGCATGCTCGAAGACTTCCTTCGCGACATCTTCGGGGAAGACACGAAAGTCCGCTTCCGTGCCAGCTACTTCCCCTTTACGGAACCGAGTGCTGAAGTCGATATTTCCTGCGTCATGTGCGGCGGTGAAGGCTGCCGCGTCTGCTCTCATACGGGTTGGCTGGAAATCCTCGGCTGCGGCATGGTAAACCCAAACGTCCTGCGGCTGAACGGCTACGATCCGGACGTCGTCACGGGCTTTGCCTTCGGCATGGGCGTCGAACGTATTGCCATGCTGAAATACGGCATCGACGACCTGCGTCTGTTCTATGAAAACGATATGCGGTTCTTGAACCAGTTCTAGTTTCGGGAGGGAAAAGATAATGAAAAGTTCTTTAACATGGATGCAAGAGTATGTCGACGTCGATATGAATCAAGACCCCCAGGCTTTTGCAGATAAATTGACGATGGCCGGCATTCCTGTCGAACAAGTTGAATATTGGGGACGGGACGTCAAAAAAGTAATGACCGGTAAAATTCTTCAGATTGACCGCCATCCGGACGCCGATAAACTCGTCGTCTGCCAGGTCGACATGGGGGACGAACAGCTCCAAATCGTAACGGCTGCTACCAACGTCCGCGTCGGCCAAATCGTACCCGTCGCCGTCCACGGCGCTCACTTGCCGGGAGGTACCAAAATCAAGCGCTCGAAGCTTCGCGGCGTCCTGTCGAACGGCATGTTCTGCTCGGCCCACGAATTCGGATTCGATGACAGCCTGCTCCTGCCGGAAGAAAAAGAAGGCATCTGGATCCTGCCTGCTGATACGCCCCTTGGCGTCGATGCTGCCGAATACATGCAGGTCCGCGACGTCGTCTATGAATATGAATTGACGGCCAACCGTGCCGACTGCTTCTCCATGGTCGGCCTGTCTCGCGAATTCGCCGCCCTCAGCGGAAAAGAAGCCCGTTACCCGGAAATTTCCGTCAAGGAATGCGATACGTCCATCGACGGCAAAGTCAAGATTTCTATCGATGACGAAGAACTGTGCAGCCGCTATACGGCACGCCTCCTTTTGAACGTCAAAATCGGCAACTCGCCCTTGTGGATGCAGCAGCGCCTGCGTAAATACGGCGTTCGCCCCATCAATAACGTCGTCGATGCCACCAACTACACCATGATCGAATTGGGGATTCCTCTCCATGCCTATGACTACGACCAGGTCGCCGACCACCATCTCATTGCCCGCCGAGCCAAAGACGGGGAAGAAATGAAGACCCTCGACGATACGGACCGCACCTTGACCGACAACATGCTGGTCATTGCCGACCCGGAAAAAGCCTGCTGCATTGCCGGCATCATGGGCGGCCTCGATTCGGAAGTCACGAAAGATACGACGTCGGTCATCCTCGAATGCGCGTCCTTCAAAGGTTCCAATATCCGCCATACGGGCCGCATGCTCGGCCTTCGCTCGGAAGCGTCGGGCCGCTTTGAACGAGGCCTCGATTCGGACAGCTGCATCAATTCCATCAACCGCTGCGCTCAGCTCCTCCAGGAAATGGGCGCCTGCGACGTAGCCAAAGGCATCGTCGACGTCTATCCGAATAAACCGGCTGTAAGACGCATCGCTTTTTCGGCCGATAAAATCAACGCCTTCTTAGGCACGGACATTCCCGAAGCCGACATGATCGATTTGTTGGAACGCCTTCAGTTCGGCATTGAAAAAGACGGCGAAGCCTTGACGGCTGTCGTTCCCAGCTACCGCGGCGACTGCACGGAAATGTCCGATATCGCTGAAGAAGTTGCTCGTATCTACGGCTATGAAAACATTCCCTCCACTCGTCCGGCTGCTCCGATTTCAAAAGGGGAAACGGGCTTCCGCCACGAAGTCAACGAACGGATTTCGACGATCCTCAGCCGGGCCGGTCTCAATGAAACGGTCACCTTCAGTTTCATGCATCCCGACCAGCTCCAAAAGCTGCTCTTTACCGAAAGCAATCCGGCCTATCAGGCCGTTCCCATCCTCAATCCGATCACGGAAGATTTCCCTCTCATGCGGACGACCCTGATCCCGACCTTGATGGATGTATTGGTTCGCAATCAGGCCGTCAAGAACGCCTCGGTCGGCATCTATGAAATCGCCCCCGTTTATCGTCCCAAACAGCTGCCGCTCACAGAACTTCCCGAACAGGAAGACTGCGTCGCAGGCCTTCTCTACGGGCAGCGGACAGACAACTCCTGGCCCGGCAAGGCTGAAAATTACGACTTCTATGATGTAAAGGGCATGGTCGAAGCCGTCCTCGAAGGCCTAGGCATTCAGGCCGACCTTGAAGTATCCGACTGGGCGCCCCTCCATCCGGGCAAAGCCGCTCGCTTCGTCAAAGACGGCAAAGTTCTCTGCGACTTTGGCGAACTCCATCCCAAAGCCATGGATAACTACGACGTCGCCGGTCCGGTCTACATCTTTGAAATGCACATGGATGCCGTCATGCCGTACGTCAGCCTCCTGCCCGATTACCACAAGGTCGCTAAGTTCCCGGCTTCGAGCCGCGACCTGGCCTTCCTGGCACCGGTAGCAACGGCCAACGCCGACATCGTCCGAGTCATTAAGGAAGACGGCGGCGACTACTTGGAAGATGTCCGCCTCTTCGATATGTACACGGGCAAACAGGTCCCCGAAGGCTATAAGAGCCTGGCTTACGCCCTGGTCTTCCGTTCCGAAGAAGGAACCTTGACCGATGCCGATATCACCGAACCGGTCAATGCCATCGTAAAAGACCTCGAAGAAAAGTTCGGCTGCCAGCTGCGCTGATCTGAAGACCGTGTTGTGCCCCTTCGTGGATGACGAAGAGGGGATTGAAATCGAATAACGGGTAATAAAGGACGCTGTGCGCGGCGTCCTTTATTCTCATATATTGTAAAAAAAGTAAAGTTGTGTTATGATGTAGAGCGTAATATGGTATTTTAGAGATATTAAGGGCTGTACCGGCCCATAAGGAGGACATACTTAGAATGAACGTAACAGTAAACGAAGTAGACCAGCACAAAGTGACCCTGCGCATCGAAGTGCCTGCGAAAGACGCTTCCAAACAGGCCGCAGCCGCTTGCAAAAACTTGGCAAGCCGCGTAAATATCCCGGGCTTCCGTAAAGGCAAGGCGCCGCGCATGGTACTGGAAAGCTTCTTAGGCAAAGATGCTGTCAAACAGGAAGTTTTTGAAGCCATTGCCAATAAAGCGTACAGCGACGCCCTCGATCAGGAAGGCATCGTTCCCGTAACGGAACCGGAATTGAACGTTATCTCTGACGAAAACGGAAAAGACGTCGTCTTTGAAGCTACGGTTACTAAGAAACCGGAAGTCAAACTCGGCGAATATAAAGGCATTACTGTTGCCAAAGATAAAGCAGAAGTAAGCGACGAAGACGTTGCCAAAGAATTGGCTAACCTCCAGAAACAGCACGCTAAGTTGGTTGTCGCTCCGGAAGGCACGGAAATCGCAAAAGACGACTTTGCAGTCATCGACTTCAAAGGCACCGTCGACGGCGTCGCATTCGAAGGCGGCGAAGGCAAGTCCTACCCGCTCCAGATCGGCTCCGGCAGCTTCATTCCGGGCTTTGAAGATCAGCTCATCGGCAGCAAAGCCGGCGATGAAAAAGACGTCAAAGTCACTTTCCCGGAAGACTACTTTGAAAAATCCCTGGCCGGTAAAGAAGCCGTCTTCGCCGTTAAAATCAACGACGTAAAACGCAGCGAACTCCCGGCTATCGACGACGAATTTGCTAAAGAAGCCGGCAAATTTGAAAGCGTCGACGACCTCAAAGCCGACATCCGCAAACGTCTTGAATCGAAGGCCTCCTACCAGGCTTTGGAAAAATTCAATGCCGAAGTACTGCAGACCGTCGTCAACAACGCTGAAGTAGATATCCCGCAGGTCATGGTCGACGACAAGATCGATCAGATGATCGAAGAACTGTCGGTTAAGCTCGAAACGCAGCGCATGAACCTCGACGACTATCTCAAATATATGAACCAGGATATGGATAAGCTGAAAGAAAGCTATGCCGAACCTGCGAAAGAAAACGTTAAGATGGACCTCGTCCTCGAAGCCATCTCTAAAGCGGAAAACATCGAAGTAAAAGACATCGATCTCCAGGCTGAAATCATCACCATGTCCCAGAACTTCGGTGCCGATCCGAAAGAAGTTTATAAGATTATTTTGAAAGAACACCGCGTTCCCATGTTGGTACAGTCTGTTGGCCGTAAAAAAGCAGCCAGCTTCATCTTGAGCAACGCTATTGACTCCAACGAAGACAAGAAAGAAGAAGCAAAAGCTGAAGAACCTGCAAAGGCTGAAGACTAATACCGGAAACGCGTCATCCGGAGGTGTTTGTTTTGACAAATATGTATGTACCTATCGTCGTTGAACAGACGGCGCAGGGTGAACGTAGTTACGATATTTATTCCCGCCTGTTAAAAGACCGCATCGTCTTTCTCGGCGGCCCCATCGATGATACCGTTGCCAACAGCATCATCGCTCAGCTTCTCTTTTTGGAAGCCGAAAATCCTGACAAGGATATTCACTTATATATCAACAGCCCCGGCGGCGTCGTTACGGCCGGCATGGCAATCTACGATACCATGCAGTATATCAAACCGGACGTATCGACCATCTGCGTCGGATCCGCTGCCAGCATGGCCTCTGTCCTCCTGACAGCCGGCGCCAAAGGCAAGCGCTTTGCTCTGCCTCATTCCCAGGTCATGATTCACCAGCCTTTGGGCGGTGTCCAGGGCCAGGCGACGGAAATCGAAATCCATGCCCGCGAAATCCTGCGCATGCGTGAAGAATTAAACGGCCTCTTGTCGAAACACACGGGACAGCCTGTGGACGTCATCCAAAAGGATACGGAACGGGATAACTTCCTGACGGCTGAAGATGCAAAAGCTTACGGTCTCATCGATGAAATCCTGTCCCGCCCGTTGACTCATGAAACGAAATAGGACAGGAGGAAGATACATGAACGATAAGCATGATGAACCGCGCTGCAGTTTCTGCGGCCGTCCTCAGGACGAAGTACAGAAACTCATTGCCGGTCCCGGCGTCTACATCTGCGATGAATGCGTTTCTGTAGCGCAGCACATCATCGAAGAAGAAAAGACGGAAGATACAGAAGAGTTCGAACTGAAGGATTTGCCGACACCGCATGAAATCAAGGCAACCCTCGACGAATACGTCATTGGCCAGGAAGCTGCCAAGAAAACCCTTTCGGTTGCTGTCTACAACCATTATAAACGGCTGCAGACCAATTCGACGGCCGTTTCCGGTGACGTAGAACTCCAAAAATCAAATATCGTCATGGTCGGCCCCACAGGGAGTGGTAAAACCCTGTTGGCTCAGACTTTGGCGCGGCTCCTCGACGTTCCCTTTGCCATTGCCGATGCGACGAGTTTGACCGAAGCCGGCTATGTCGGTGAAGACGTCGAAAACTGTCTGCTCAAACTGATTCAGGCTGCGGACTACGATATTTCCAAAGCCGAACGAGGCATCATCTATATCGATGAAATCGACAAGATTGCCCGTAAATCAGAAAACCCGTCGATTACCCGCGACGTATCCGGTGAAGGTGTACAGCAGGCCCTTTTGAAAATCCTCGAAGGGACCGTGGCCGGCGTTCCGCCTCAAGGCGGGCGCAAGCATCCTCATCAGGAAATGCTGCAAATCGATACGACGAACATCCTCTTTATCTGCGGCGGTGCTTTTGACGGTATCGATAAGACCATCTTAAGCCGGACGACGGATAAAAACATGGGCTTTGGCGCTGACATTCAGACCAAGGACGAACACTCTATGGAATCCCTCCTGCGGGACATCATCCCGACGGACCTCCAGAAGTTCGGCCTCATTCCTGAATTGATCGGCCGTCTGCCCGTTTTAGTTACACTCAATCCTCTCGATGAAGAAGCGATGGTACATATCCTCACAGAGCCCAAGAACGCCCTGGTCAAACAGTATCAGAAGATGCTGTCCATGGATGACGTAGATCTCGAATTTACGCCGGACGCTCTGCAGGCCATTGCCAAGGAAGCGCTGCGGCGCAATACCGGTGCCCGCGGACTTCGCTCGATCATCGAACGGATCATGCTCGATGTCATGTTTGACGTACCGAGCCGAGACGACGTTGAAAAATGCGTCGTAACGGATTCCTGCGTCAAGGACGGTGCCGAGCCGGATCTCGTTTTGAAAGAGGCAAAATGATATAGTGGTATGATAAAACTCATTTCTTAATCCGGAAATGAGTTTTATTTTTCAATAGAAGAAGGTGAAATTATGGAAGAAAACATTGTCATGGATGAACGCGATATTCTGTCTTTACCTTTTGTACCCCTTCGCGGCCTCGTCGTCTACCCGAACCTGGTCAGTCATATCGACATCGGTCGGGATACATCCCTGGCAGCTGTCGATTATGCCATGGAGCACGACCGCCAGCTGTTAGTGGCGACTCAGGTCGATGAAAACGAAGACAATCCCGGCTTTGATGACGTCTATACCATTGGCTGCGTCGTTAAAATCGAACAATTCCTGCGCATGCCGGGCGGTTTGGTCCGCATCTTGGTCAACGGGATTTCCCGCGTCCGCATGCAGGGCTTTTCTCAGAAAGCAGGTTACCTCGAAGGCGCTGCCGTCAAAGTGGCTGAAGTCAGCCGCAATGCAACGGAAGAAGAAGCCTTGCGCCGGGTCATCCTCAAACGCCTCCTCGATTGGCTCGATAAACTTCGTGACGGTGAAGAAGCCAGCGAAATAGCCAAGAGTATCGAAGAACCGGGCGTCTTGGCCGACTATGCAGCGTCCCAGCTTCCTTTGAAGCTCGTCATCCGCCAGCAGATTCTGGAAATGACTGACGTCGAAGCCCGTCTGCGCCGCATCGGATCCCTCCTCGATACAGAAGTCGACATTGCCAACCTCGAATCGAAATTAAACCGTGAAGTTCGCGGCAAGATGGATCAGCAGCAGAAAGAGTATTATCTGCGTGAAAAGATAAAGGCCATCCACGACGAACTGGGGGACAAAGTCGATAAGGATACGGAAGTCCAGGAACTCCGTGATAAGATCAAGAAGATGAAACTGGACGAAGACATCGAAAAGGCCCTGCTCAAAGAAACGGACCGCCTCGATTCCATGCCGCCCATGATGGCCGAATCGGCGATTATCCGGACCTATCTCGACTTGGCCATGGCTCTTCCGTGGAAGAAAGAAACGAAAGACCGACTGGACCTCAATGAAGCCCAGAAGGTCCTTGACGAAGACCATTACGGTCTGAATAAAGTGAAAGACCGCATCATCGAATACTTGGCGGTAAAACAGCTGACCAACAGCCTCAAAGGACCAATCCTTTGCTTCGTAGGCCCTCCGGGAACGGGGAAGACCAGTATCGCCCGGTCCATTGCCAGAGCCATGAACCGTAAATACGTCCGCGTCTCCTTAGGCGGCGTCCGCGATGAAGCCGAAATCCGCGGCCATCGCCGGACCTATATCGGCGCTTTGCCGGGCCGCATCCTGAGCGGCATGAAACAGGCCGGCGTCAAGAATCCGGTATTCCTCCTCGACGAAATCGATAAGATGACGGCCGATATGCGCGGCGATCCGTCGTCGGCACTCCTCGAAGTCCTCGATCCGGAACAGAACCATACCTTCAGTGACCATTTCCTGGAACTGCCTTTTGACTTGTCCAAGGTATTCTGGATCACGACGGCCAACGTTCTCAGCAATATTCCGAGGCCTTTGATGGACCGCATGGAAATCATCGACTTCACAAGTTATACGGAAGATGAAAAAGTCCAGATTGCGAAAAAATACCTGGTACCGAAACAGATCAAGGAAAACGGTCTTAAGGCCAGCCAGGCCAAATTCTCTGATGCCGTCCTGCGCCGCATCATCTCCGGTTACACCCGCGAATCCGGTGTCCGCCGCTTAGAAAAGATGATCGGCACCGTTTGCCGCCGCATCGGCAAATCAATGCTCATGAACGATGAAGTGCCCCTCAGCGTATCGGTCAAGAACTTAGAAAAACTCTTAGGGCCGGTAAAATTCCTGCCTGACACGGTTCATAAAGACGACGAAGTCGGCATCGTCACCGGCATGGCCTGGACTCAGGTCGGCGGCGAAGTCCTGGAAACGGAAGCCGTAGCTGTCAAAGGGCGGGGACGCTTGATGCTCACGGGACAGCTCGGCAGTGTCATGAAAGAATCGGCCGAAGCCGGCGTCACCTATATCCGCAGCCGTGCCGAAGCCTTAGGACTGGCCGAAGATTTCTATACCAAGACCGATCTTCACATCCACCTGCCCGAAGGGGCCATCCCGAAAGACGGTCCGTCTGCCGGGATTACCATGGCTACGGCCATTACATCGGCCCTGACCGGCAAAGCTGTCCGCCATGACGTGGCTATGACTGGTGAAATTACCCTGCGCGGGACCGTCCTTCCCGTCGGCGGCATTAAAGAAAAAGTCATTGCCGCCCACCGGGCAGGCATTAAAAAGATTCTCTTGCCGGAACAGAACCGCCGCGACATGGTCGACGTGCCTCAGTCTGTTCAAGACGACGTCAAGTTCGTATTCGTCCACCATATGGATGAAGTGCTGGCTCAGGCACTGGTGAAGTCCTGATGGCCTCTTTTGACATCATTCAGGCTGAGTATGCGGCAACGGCTGTTCGCCGCGATCAATATCCGACGGACGGCCTTCCGGAAGTGGCTTTTCTCGGCCGCTCCAACGTCGGCAAGTCGAGCCTGATCAATTCACTCTGCCGCCACCGCGGCCTGGCCAGGGTCAGCGGTGCGCCGGGCAAGACCCAGACCATCAACTATTTTAAGGCCGCCCTGCGGTGCCGCGATGAAGAAGAAGGGGAGCAGCGCCTGCCGTTTTTCCTGGTCGACCTTCCGGGCTATGGCTTTGCCAAGACGGGCGGTAAGAACCGCGACCGCTGGAGTGCCTTCATCAGTGAGTACGTCACGGGTTCTGAAAACCTCTGCGTCTTGTGCCTCCTCGTCGACCTGCGCCATCCCGGCCTTGCCATCGACCGCGAAGCCTATGAATGGCTGGCGTCGTCCGGCGTGCCCCTGCAGATCGTCGGGACCAAGGCCGATAAACTGAAGGCCAATGAAAAGCACCGTAACCTGGCCCAATTGAATAAGCTCTTTCCAACGGGCCACCCGGCTCTGGCTTACTCGTCTTTAAAAAACGAAGGTTTCGGTCCCTTGGCTAAAAATCTCTTCAGCCGGCTTCAAGCCTTCACGAATCAGCCTTAAAATATATAAATTTTTTCTTGTTGACACGAGATACACCGCGATTTTACTGGAAAATCGCGGTGTTTTTTGATATAATTAGTGTGATTTATTATCGGCTAGACAGGAGGTTAGGTAATTATGGCAATCGTGTCGCTTGACAGTGATTCCGATTTTTCAGTAAAAGTCTTTCATCAGCCGGGTATCGTCGTCGTCGATTTCTGGGCACCTTGGTGCGGACCGTGCAAGATGGTTCATTCCGAAGTCCGACAAGCGGCTGCTCGCTTTGGCGATGCCGTCAGTGTCGTACAGGTCAACGTTGACAATCACCGCGCACTTGCTGAAAAATATGAAATCATGGCCGTTCCGACGCTATTGTTTTTTAAAGACGGTAAACCGCTTAAACGAATCATTGGTTACGCTTCACGATCCGAAATCAGTGACTTCTTGGCAACCCTGGTACCAAAACGCAGGACTTGCCGGTTTTGACAATAAAAATATTGGGATGATATAATTGAATTTAGAAGAAAGAGGGACGGAAGGGCAATTACTGTCGATTGTCGTTCCTGTATATAACGAACAGCCGAATATCGAGAAGTTCTATATGGAGGCGACGAAAGCCGCAGCGACACTCGATATGGATTATGAACTCATCTTTGTAGACGACGGTTCTAAGGATGCTACGCCCCTTATTCTCAGTCGGTTAGCCCAAGAGGACGAACACGTCCGGGCCTTTATCCTGGCTCGCAATTTCGGGCATCAACTGGCCATTACCTGTGGAATGGACCATGCCCGCGGTGATGCAATTATCACCATGGACGGTGATTTACAGCATCCGCCGGAAATGATTCCCGACCTGGTTCAAAAATGGCGTGACGGCAGCGATGTCGTGCAGACGATTCGCGAAGCCACCGATGACGCAGGCTTTCTCAAGAAACAGACGTCCAAATGGTACTATCGCGTCTTGAATGCCGTGTCACCCGTTCACATTACGCCCGGAGGCTCTGATTTCCGCCTCCTTGACCGAAGGGTTTTGGAAACATTTAAACAATTTCGCGAACACGACCGTTTTATCCGCGGCCTTATCGGGGATATCGGTTATAACCAGACCTTTGTTCGTTTTGTAGCCCCTAAGCGCTACGCCGGCAGTTCAAAATTTTCCATGCGCAAAATGCTCCATTTTGCCTTAGATGGAATCATGGCTTATTCAAAAATACCCTTACGGGTTTCCTTTTACATCGGCATGTTGAGCGGAATTTTAAGTTTACTTCTGATCCTGCATGTCGTTTACAGTAATTTAGTGGGCAAGGTCGTACCGGGATGGACGACGATGATGATCGTCCAATGCCTGTTCAGCGGCATCCAGCTCATTTTTATCGGTGTCATCGGAGAGTATATAGGACGTATCTTTGAAGAGGTAAAACACAGGCCCCTGTATTGGCTGCGTGCCGAACTGGGTCAACGAAAAGAACCATAAATGCCTTTGCGTTGTATGGACTTCGAGACAGAGAGGAGTTTTTATGTGGAGAAAACACAGTAAGGTGTGTATATTGACTGCCCTTTTCGTATGTACTGCTTTTCCGGCACTGGCTGCTTCGACGCTGACTGTCGGCAGTCGGGGCGATCAAGTCCGCGCTGTTCAGCAGGGACTGCGCAGCCAGGGCTACAAGGTCAATGTCAGTGGTGTATATACGAAAGAAACGGCTAAGGCCGTGTCGAAATATCAGAAAGATAAGAAAATCCAGGTCAGCGGCGACGTTGGCGGCTGGACCTATTATCTCCTGACAGGCAGTCGGTCCATGTTACCTGCCAATCCACCCAAGAATAATCCCCCAGTCGCTAAGAAAGCACAAGCTATCAAGGTCAACGACAAGGCCGTATCGAAATATAAACACTTTGGCGGCGGTGATGCCTTTGGGAATAAACTGGTCAACTCAGCGTACCAGTACCTGGGTGTTCCCTACGTATTTGGAGGAAACACGCCCGATGGTTTTGACTGCTCGGGATTTACCAAGTATGTCTTTTCCCATAACGGCATTGAACTTCCGCGTATGGCCGATCAGCAGTACGAAGTCGGTCAGCGAGTTCGCCGCACCGACCTCATGCCGGGCGATTTAGTTTTCTTTACGACGTATGAACCGGGTGTATCCCACACCGGAATCTATGTCGGCGACAACAACTTCATCAGCGCTACCAGCAGCGGTGGTATCCGCGTAGACAGTTTAGATAGCGGCTACTGGTCGTCGCGCTACGTCGGCGCTACCAGAGTCCGAAAATAAGATGTAATGGCTAGGGAACAAGTCGTCTCTAGCCATTCCTTATACGGCAGTCCTTGAGATTTTTATCGTCAAAAGGTTGCCGAACCGGGGGAAATGAGCGTATAATTTTCCCATATAGAAAGATATGTAGAGGGAGTGTTTATTAACTATGAAGTACATGACGGGTAATGAAATCCGCAAGGCCTATTTACAATTTTTTAAGAGCAAGGAACATCTGATCCTGCACAGTTTTCCCCTCATTCCGGAAAATGACCCCAGCCTGCTCCTCATCGGCGCCGGCATGGCACCGCTCAAACCGTACTTTACGGGCAAACTCGTCCCGCCGTCGTACCGTGTCACGACGAGCCAGAAGTGCATTCGCACCGGGGATATCGACAACGTAGGCCGTACGGCCCGTCACCATACGTTTTTTGAAATGCTCGGCAACTTCTCTTTCGGCAATTATTTTAAGAAAGAAGCGATTTCCTGGGCTTGGGAATTCTTAACGGAAGTACTCGAACTGGACAAGAGCAAATTGTACGTTACCATTTATCCGGATGATAAAGAAGCTTATGATTACTGGCATAATATGATCGGTCTTGCCGACGAACGGATTTTCAAATTCGACGACAACTTCTGGGAAATCGGCGAAGGCCCCTGCGGTCCGGACAGCGAAATCTTCTACGACCTCGGCCCTGAACGCGGCTGCGGCCAGCCTACGTGCAACGTCGGCTGCGATTGCGACCGGTATCTTGAAATCTGGAACCTCGTCTTCACCCAGTTCAACCGGACGAAGGACGGGAAATACGAACCCCTCGAAAAGAAAAACATCGATACCGGCTGCGGTCTCGAACGACTGGCTTCGGTCATTCAGCAGAAGGAATCGAACTTTGAAACAGATCTGATCTTCCCGATTATCGAAAAGGTCATCGCCATCAGCCACGGCGATTACAGCGATCCTCAGCAGAAGGTCGCCATGAAGGTCATTGCCGACCATATCCGGGCCATTACGGTCATGATCTCTGACGGTATCCTGCCCTCCAATGAAGGCCGAGGCTACGTCCTTCGCCGCATCCTGCGCCGTGCCGTCCGTTTCGGCCGTCTTCTCGGAATCCGCGACATGTTCCTCGGCAGCCTCGTCGATACGGTCATGGACATCCTCGGTGACGAATATCCGGAACTTCGGGAACGTCAGGACCTGATCAAACAGATCATCGATACGGAAGAAAAACAATTCAGCGCTACCCTGGCTCAAGGCATGGAACTCTTAAACGACATGATGAGTCAGAGCGATAATAAAGTCCTCTCCGGCGACGACGTATTCAAACTCTACGATACGTACGGCTTCCCCATGGAACTGACCGAAGAAATTGCCGGTGAAAACGGTATGACCATCGACACCGACGGTTTTGAAGCGGCCATGAAGGAACAGCAGGAACGGGCCCGTGCAGCCCGCGCCGACGTATCGGCTAAAGTAGCAACGCCGGATACGACGAAACTCGATCAGTCGAAACTGGTCAACGACCCGTCGGCTACGAAGGCCTCCATCGTCATGATCGGCAAGGGCGGCGTCGAAGTCGATACAGCCGCCGCCGGGGAAGAAGTGACGATCATCGTCGACAACAACCCCTTCCACGCCGAAGGCGGCGGTCAGCTCGGCGATACGGGCACCCTTTCCGGTGAAAAGGGGAAGGCTCAGGTCACCGATGCGAAAGCCCTGCCGAACGGCTTGGTATACCTCATCGCCACTATCGAAGAAGGCTCCCTTCAGACAGGCGATGCCGTCGACGTCACCGTCCATCAGACACGTCATCTGAATCTGGCCCGCAACCATACGGCAACCCATCTCTTGCAGGCAGCCCTGCGCAAGGTTTTGGGCAACCACGTCAATCAGGCCGGCTCCTTAGTTACGCCGGATCACCTGCGCTTCGACTTCACCCATTTCTCGCCCGTTACCCAGGCCGAACTCGATGCCATCGAAAACTTGGTTAACGAAGAAATCCTCAAAAACATACCCGTCACCATCGAAGAAATGTCCATCGACGACGCCAAAGAAAAGGGCGCCATGGCCTTATTCGGTGAAAAATACGGCGACGTCGTCCGCGTCGTCTCCGTCGATGACTTCAGCTGTGAACTCTGCGGCGGTTCCCACGTCGACAACACGTCGGTCATCGGCTCCTTCCGCATTACCGGTGAATCCGGTACCGGGTCCGGTGTTCGCCGCATCGAAGCCGTCACCGGGGCTGCTGCCTTGGCTCTGGCTAAGAACGAATCCCGTGAACTGCAGCAGTTGGCCGATATGCTGAAAGCTAAGGTCGGCGATACGACGGCGAAATTAGAAGCCCTCCTCGCTCAGGCCAAGGGCCTCGAAAAAGAATTGGCCCAGCTTAAGAAAGAAGCGGCCATGTCTGATATGGACAGCATCTTAGCCGGCAAAGAAGATATCGGCGGCGTTTCGGTCATCACGGCCGAAGCCCAGGCTGACTCCATGGATAACCTCCGCGATTTGGCCGACTCCGTCCTCGATAAGGCCGGAAGCGGCGTCGTCCTCTTGGGGATGATTCACGACGATAAAGTGAACTTCGTCTGCAAAGTCGCCAAAGCCGACGTAAAGCGGGGCCTCCATGCCGGTAAGATCATCAAGGCAGCCGCCCAAGCTGCCGGCGGTAACGGCGGCGGCCGTCCCGATATGGCCCAGGCAGGCGGTAAAGAACCGGAAAAGTTGGCCGATGCGCTGAAAGCCGGTGCCGATGCCGTCCGCGAGTTGTTAGGATAAATTTTTGGCAGTCATGCCAATTGAATAAAAAGGATGTGATTGAATATGGCAGTTAATGACGAAACGATGATTATGCAAAACCGCAGCGAAGAACAGACCGTTGCCTCCATGATTCTCGAAGATGTCTACCACGCATTGGAAGAAAAAGGGTATAATCCGATCAATCAGATCGTCGGCTATCTGCTGTCCGGTGATCCGACCTATATTACGAGCCACAACAATGCCCGCAGCAATATCCGCCGCATTGAACGGGACGAACTCATCGAAGAATTAGTCCGTTCCTACGTAAAACAGCGGAACTTATAGGAGGAACATGCGAATTTTAGGACTCGACGTCGGTTCCAAGACGATAGGCGTTGCCTGCAGCGACGCCCTGCTGATTACGGCCCAAGGCGTAGAAACGATTCGCCGTAAGTCTGATGAAGCAGATTTCGCCCGTTTGCACGAACTGATCAAAGAAAAAGAAGTACACTGCATCGTCGTAGGCAAACCACGCCATATGAATGGTGATTACAGTGATAACATGAAACATATCGAAGAATTCGTTCAACGATTCCAGAAAACCGTCCCGAACGTAGACATTGTCTATTGGGATGAACGCCTGACGACCATCATGGCCCAGAATGTATTAAAGGAAGGAAATGTGCGGCGCGAAAAGCGCAAGCAATTTGTCGATAAAATGGCGGCAATCCTTATTTTACAAAATTATTTAGACGCTCATGCTCACTAAGGAGGACTATCATGTCGGAAGAAATGAACAACGAATTAAACGAATTAGAAGAAGTTATCATCGTTACCGCAACCGATGACGACGGCAATGAAGTAGACTATCAGGAAGTACAGCGCCTCGAACTCGACGGCAAAGTATTCGCCCTTCTCGTCGAAGTCACAGACGGTGAAGAAGACGACGGCGATGCTATCGTAGCCCGCGTCGATCAGGAAGACGGCGAAGACGTCTATGTAGCGCCGACGGATGAAGAATTCGACGCCGCCAATGCAGCCTTTGATGAACTTTTTTCAGAATAATGATTCAGCAGGTACTGTCCCGGCGTAAGGCTTGGGACAGTTTCCTCATTTCTTATGGCAGTAAGGATGACACAGGGACTCGCGCCCCGGCAAGATGCCCGGATGCGGAGTCCCTTTTTAGTGGGGGAGTAACATGGAATTGCCATCGATACAGCAATTGCGGAACTTTGTCATTTACAGTAAGTACGGAAACTTTACGGCTGCTGCCAAGGCAGCCAATATCACCCAATCGGCCTTCAGCGCCCAGATGAAGAAACTCGAAGAACTCCTTGGCGTGCGCCTTATCGAGCGGTCCAATCGCGGCAGCCACCTCACGCCGGAAGGGAAGGCCTTCTATACGAAGATAAAACATATCCTCGGCGAACTGGAGGCCGTCGTCAGTGAGCTTCCCGGAAGGGCCGCTGCGGCTCAGCCTCTGGCCGTAGGCATCATGCTGTCCTTAGGAGACGTCCACATGAACCGCCATCTGGCCTATTTTCAGGACCATCACAGCGGCGCATCCTTCCGGGTATATAACCTGGAAGTGCGGGAAATGCTCCAATGGCTGAAAGATGACCGCTTGGACATCGTGTCCTTGTTTTATCTGCCGAGCCTTGACCTCGACGATTACGAAAAGGTCTTCTTTGGAACCGACGACATCGTCTACTACAAACCGAATCTCGACGTCGCCGGTCCGTCCATTTCGGCCTGTGCCGTAGCGTCCGAGCCCTTGGCTCAATATTCGCCGCAGTACGAGATGAATGCTTATATAAGCCGATATTTCACGACCAGCGGCTGTCCGCCTCAGAAGACCAAGGCCTGGTTCTCGACGCCTTACGCCATGCTTAATTACTGTCAGCAGAACCATATCGGTGCCTTGCTGCCCGAACGGTTTTTACAGGCCATGGGCGTCGGCAAAGACTACTGTCGCCTCGAACCGCCCATCCATTTGCCTTGTTATCTGGTCTATAAAAAGAACAATCCCAAGTACGCTGCGATCCAAGTATTCGTCGAGTATATCCGCCGCGTCTACCATATCGAACCGTAAGTCAGAAAGATATTTGTCATCAAAAAAAACGATGACAAATATCTTTTTTTTCTGTTATACAAGGGGCGGCGGAAGGTGTAGAATCTAGCTTGCAAATACGAAAGGAGCAGTGAATGCTGTATGTCAAATCAATCACTTTGGAACAAGGATTTCCTGCTTGACACGGGAATCAACTTCGTCGTCTACCTCATCTATTATTTGTTAATGGTCATCATCGCTGTCGTCGCCAAAGACCAGCTCCATGCCTCCCTGGGGGAAGCGGGACTTGCCTCGGGCATCTTCATCGTCGGCACCCTCTTGGCACGCCTTCAGTTCGGCAAGGCCATTGAACTCTACGGCCGCCGCATGTCTCTCTATGGGGGCATCATCTTTTATTTCGTAACGACCTTATTGTATTTCTACATCCCCAATTTGGCTATCCTCTACGGCATCCGCTTCCTCAACGGCATGGCCTACGGCATCGTATCGACGGCGACCAACACCATCGTCGCTTCCTGTATCCCTCCTGAAAAAAGAGGCCAGGGCATCAACTACTACGGCCTCAGCACCAGCCTGGCCGCCGCTGTCGGCCCCTTCCTGGGCATGCTCCTCATCGTCCTTACCAACTTTACCTTCATCATTACCCTCTGCGCCGTCTTGGTCGGCCTGTGCATGATCGGCTGCATCATCCTTCACATCGATGAAATTGAACTGACAGACGAACAGATCGCCAAGATGAAAGCCATGAGCCTCGACAACTACGTCGAATACCGGGTACTCATCATCTCCATCATCGGTTTCTTCATGGGCTTTGCCTATTCCAGCGTCCTGACCTTTCTGGCCGCTTATGCCCGGGAAATCAACTTAGTCGAAGCCGGGACCTTCTTCTTCGTCGTCTACGCCGTCGTCATCACCATCACGCGGCCTATGACGGGCATCGTCTTCGACCGCAAAGGCGAAAACTACGTCCTCTATCCGTGCTACATCTGTCTTGCCATCGGCCTCTTCCTGCTTAGCATTACCGGCACGTCGTGGCAGCTCCTTTTGTCCGGTGTCTTCGTCGGTCTCGGTTATGGGACCTTTATGTCGAACGGCCAGGCCGTCTGCATCAAACTGACGCCGCCATATCGCATCAGCGTAGCCTTGTCGACATACTTCGTCGCCCTTGACCTCGGTCTCGGCGTCGGGCCTTACGTTCTCGGCAGCTTCCAAGGCCTTCTGACCTTTCCCCAGCTCTACATCGTAGCCGGTGTTGTAGCCGCTGCCTGCTTCGTTTTGTATTATCTCTTCTATGGACGGAAAATCAACCTCATCAATCGTGCCGTCCGTATCTATATTCACGCCTAGGTGTATCATATATTTCACTTTCCCCAGACTCAGGGACTGCACCGTACTTTCGGTGCGGTCCCTTTTTTGGACCTTGGGGATGGTTTGAAGTTTATCCATAAGTCGGTTATAATGGACGAAAGGAGAACTCATGACTACAAGAACAAAGATACTTTCCCTGTTGGCAGCTGTCTGCGTCGTCCTCAGCCTCTTTTTTTGGCCCGAAAAAGAACCGGATGCCTACAGCTCGGCGACGATTGAAGCGGCCGAAGAGGTGAGTCGGACCGAGACGGAAATGCTGGCTCCCGATGAACGCCTCTACGGTCCGGATGGAGCCGTGCGCCTGCAAAGCTTATATAATGAAAAACCGGTCTGTCTCTTTTTCTGGGCCGTCTGGAGCGACGACAGCCTGAAGAACCTGGCCGTCATGGAAGAGATGTACCAAAAGTACGGACAAGACATTTCCTTTGTCGCCGTTCCCGTCGGACCTGATGCCGATGAGGGGGCGGAATACTGCCGAAAAGAAGGCTACGGCCTTCCTGTCTACAAAGGGGAGGGGCAGCTTTTTCGAGACTACAGCATCAGCAACGTACCGCAGATTATCTTCATCGCCCGCGGCGGTCAAATGAGCCGGCCTTATGACGGTCTCGTGACCCGTCGTCAAATTGAATATGCCTTGGCGAAGATTCAATAAAAAAAGACTTGCCAAGATGGGAAAAACAAGGTATACTATATGAGTCGCACGAAATGTGCACTGTATGGGCGGTTAGCTCAGTTGGTTAGAGTATCTCGTTGACATCGAGGGGGTCGATGGTTCGAATCCATTACCGCCCACCATACATGAAAACCGGTTGTATTATGACTCGTTGAGTAATAATGCAACCGGTTTTTTCCTTTTGTCCTTTTAGCGAAAGCAAAATTATTCAAAACTTTTGCGAATAATGGACCAGTTATGGACATGTTTTGTCCCAATTATGCTTCTGCCTGCTTATAGAGGACACCTTGTGACAACAGAATACACATACGACAGACACAGCCGATTTATCTGGATTCGGCTGTTTTTTTTATGGAAATTGTGTTGCTTCCTCGTTTTAAGGCTATTTAATAACGAGAATGGAGTCTGCTGTCTTATCGTTAAAAATGTAATATGTTGACACATAATATACTTTATTGTCGATAAAATATATATTTTATTTTGTCTATATTTATGTGGTAGAACGTATTTTTTATGGATAATCTTTACAAGTTATTTGTTGTATGATATATTATATCAAAGATTAAAACAATCCACATTAGAAATGAAACAATAATTGGGATTACGGACGTTTTTTTGAATATATTTTAAGTTGACACCTTCAATAAAAAATAAAATAAAGCGTTTTGTGGAGCAGTTTTGTCTATTATAAAGAATAACACAGTATTTATAAATGTGCTTTTATTACATTCCCAATTTTGTTTTGAAGTGTAACTTATCGTTAAAGTGTATACGTTTCATGGAAGAACATCACAGCAGAAAGGGGTGTTGGCAGCCTGATTTGTGCTTGAGCGTTTTAACGGGGGACGAATTACCGAGACGGTATTTTTTTGTTGGAACCGTACATCACAAATCATGACATATCCTGACAGGTCCGAATGCCTACTGTCAGGACAGATTCCGAGTGCATCCGTTGTTTTTTTGACGAGTTGTTATTGGGATTTAATTAAGGAGGAAGATTTTTTTATGAATAAGATCTATAAGGTCGTCTGGAGCAAGGTGAGAAACGCCTATGTCGTCGTCTCAGAACTTGCTAAGAGAAATAGTAAAACGAAATCGCAGCATACGTCGCGCGTATCTCATAGCTTACTGAGCCTGGCCGTCGTAAGCAGCTTAGCCTTGGGACTCGTTTCAACCGTTACCTTACCGGCAGAAGCAGCACAGCGAGTTGTGGCCGGGCGATATCCGGGGACTCAAGACAATGACACGATGGCTGTAGGTGCTAACGCGACAGCTACCGGTGCCGGCGCTGTTTCTGTAGGTACGGCTACGACAAACGGTGAAGATGCCCTGGCTGTTGGTACGGATGCATCGGCTACCGGGATAGAAGCAATTGCTATTGGCGGTGCTACGGCAGCCTATAATTACGCAATTGCAATGGGGGATGGTGCTATCGCCGGTGGTACTTATTCAGTCGGCGGCGTAACCCAGAGCGGTGCCAATGCCGTTGCTATTGGTAAATCGGCCTTAGCCTACGGCCTCAATGATGTCGTTATCGGTGCTAATCAGACTGCTATTGCTCCGACCTACACTGCGTCGGAAGATACACCTGATGGAACGGGCCTCAGTTCGGCTCTCGGCGGCCGTGTCATGATTGGTCATGACAACATTGCTTATGGGCGTGCCGGGAACTCGGTTATTGTAGGTTCAAATAACCGATCGAATGCTATTCATGGGATTGCCATCGGTCAGAATGCGTATGCCGGCCAACCTGATGGGAGTACGCTTGCCTATGAAAATACCATGTCCATCGGTACTAACACTCGTTCATACTCTACGGACGCTATCGCTATTGGTAATAATGCTGTTGCCGGTAATACCGATACTAGCAGAACTTCGTATGACGGTAATGGTCTGGCTGCAGCTGCCATAGGTTCAGCGGCTAAAGCAACTTCGTTCCATACAGTAGCTATTGGCTCTACAAGTCAGGCAACTGATGTTAGCGCTACCGCTATCGGTGATGCTGCTGTCGCAAGTGCTGTTAGTACTACCGCTGTCGGCAACGGTGCTCAGGCTACGTCCATAGGCTCTTTGGCTGCTGGTGCAGCCGCAACTGCTAGCGATCAATATACGATAGCTGTAGGTAATAGTGCTAAGGCAACAGCTTTACGGTCCATGGCTTTAGGCTATGGTGCAGTATCCAGCGGTGGCGGAGCCGTTGCTATAGGTCGAACCTCTCAAGCAACCGGGAGCTATGCCAATTCTCTGGGCTATGAAAATACAGCCAGTGGCAATAGTTCTCTTTCTGTTGGTTATCATACCTATGCTTACGGTACAAGAAGTATTGCTATCGGTAGAGAGGCTGTTTCAGGTACTTCTGGTTCTGAAGGAAACAAGGATACTATCGCGATTGGTTCGACAGCTACGACGCAAGCTGACAGTGCTATTGCAATAGGTAATGCGGCCAAGACTGATGGTGCAGCAACTAGTTCTATTGCATTAGGGAAAAATGCTGCGACGGGTATAGCAGATAGTGTGGCCATTGGGTCTAAGTCATCTACTACTCGTGCAACGGATACTACTAGTCAGGGGTGGAATAATCAGGACAGCACATGGACCGGTTGGCTTTCTACGAAAGGCAATGCCGGTACGACCAGTGGCGGTGTATGGAATAGCAGTGCCGGTGTTGTTTCCATTGGTACGGATGGCTTTGCTGGGAATGACGTAACTCGCAAACTCACTGGCTTAGCAGCCGGCGTCTATGATACAGATGCCGTAAATATGAAACAGTGGACAAATACCATGCTGGCTACGACAGGTGATTACCAAGTAAGCGGTTCTACCCAATATGGTTCGGACGGTACACCTCGTACGGCTACTAAACTGTTGAATGAATCTCTGAAAATTACCGGCGGTGTCGATACTACTTTGTATGAACAAAGTGATTTTGCTACGAACCCTAATATTGGGGCTTTCATCAGTAATAATACGGTTACTCTTCGTTTGAATAAAGCCCTTACAGGCTTAACAAGTGCTGCATTTACTGACTCTGACGGTAATCGTACAGCTATTAACGGGAAGGGCGTTTACATTACGCCTGCGTCGGGTTCTAGAGTAACTTTGACCACGGCCGGTCTTAATAATGGCAATAACAGAATTACTAACGTTGCAGCTGGTACAGCCAATACGGATGCTGTCAACGTATCTCAGTTAAATCAGGCTATCGCCGGTGTCAGCGGCGGATCCGGTACGACGACTACCGTAACTGTTGAAGGCGGTACGGCAGCCGGCACAAGCGGTACGTATACCGGTAATAACCTGCAGCTTACGTCAACGACCGGAACTGGGACAGCGACGTATGACTTGAAACTGGCCGACAACGTAACCTTAGGCAGCACCGGTACCAGCGGTACAGATGGTTCCCTTACGGTTAATGGCAAAGACGGTGAATCCGTAGCTATTAACGGCTCGGACGGCACCATTGCTTTAACAGGTGCCGATGGTTCTACCGCTACTATTGCCGCAGGCACTGCAGCTAATGATGTAAACGGCAATTCTGTTAATCGTATTACAGCAGGTGGACAAACTGTAGCAACGTTGAACGACGGCATGGTTTATACCGGCGATACAGGTTCTGCCGCAGTTAAATTAAATAAAACGGTAAATATTGTTGGTGGTGAAACTGATTCCTCCAAATTATCCACGGACAACAACATCGGCATCGTTGCGGCTCAAGACGGCGACAATGGCAAGTTGACCGTTCGCTTGGCTAAAGATATTACCGGTTTGAATACGGTAGAAGCGGGCGATGCTGTATTAGGTAACCAAGGCGTTGTTACAGCCGGTGGTACGGCTCAAGACGGCAGTTATGTAACCGGTTTAGACAACACGACTTGGAATGTATCCAATCCGGACATCGTAACCGGTCGGGCAGCTACGGAAGATCAGTTGAAAACCGTAAGCGATGCCGTCGTTGCTGTTACTGACGGCACCAGCGAAAATGCAACGGGCGGCTTCGGACTCACTGACGACAGTGGTACGGCTGTTAAGCAGGACCTTGGCAAGACGATTCAGATTGCCGGTGACGGTAATGTTACGACCACGGCCGATGCTGCTAACGGTAAAATCACAGTTGGCTTAAGTAATACTATCGGTATCGGCACAAGCGGCAGCGAAAACGGTACGGTTACCGTTAACGGTGCTGACGGCTCGGCTGTAGCTATTAACGGTGCTGACGGCTCTATTTCCCTCAATACCGGCTCCGGCTCGCCGATTACCATTCAGGCCGGCTCCAGCGTCAATGACGTAACGGGCAGTCCTGTTAACCGTATTACCGTAGGTGGACAGACTGTGGCCACCATGAATGACGG